>WBZX01000109.1_pt1 | contig 74999 bp, 64 predicted proteins | sample 5204211 | NCBI WGS metagenome assembly WBZX01 (sample SAMN12344362, study PRJNA552823) | activated sludge metagenome | biome: Activated sludge suspended growth; feature: Nitrification reactor; material: Wastewater; isolation source: activated sludge from nitrification reactor of wastewater...
ATTGGTTTGGTGATGTATAACATGCGCGAAGCCCTGGAGCGGACATGGTCTGCGACACCCGACCCGAAATGGGTCGTGGCCGTAGGGGACTGCGCTTGCGATGGCGGCGTGTTTGCCGGCAGCTATGCGTGCGTCGGCAGCGTGGCGAGCGCCGTACCGGTGGACCTGCATATCCGCGGTTGCCCTCCGAGCCCGACGGCCCTGCTGCGAGGGCTGCTTGCGCTGATCGAAAGCTGTGCTGCGCGCACGTGACAAACAGTCATCCTTCTGACTTCCGCTCGCTGAGGTACTGCGGCCACGTAGCCGCGGCTACCGGCAACGCAAGTTGCCGCATGGGCCAATGTCCGGAATCTCTGCCCTGCCGACTTGGCTACGCGGTTGGGAGCCGAAGGCATTGAACCGCCGAGACGATCGGGTCTCCCCTCGGGAATCGAACTCTCCGCCTTTCGACGGGCTTGCATATGTTTGCTACTTCGCCGGCTCCAACCCTCTCGCCGTAAACAGCAATTTGTGGAAGTTGCGGGCCCCCGCAACCATCGATATCGCCACCCCTGTTCCCGGGATTCAACCGGGGCGGGTCTCTCGGTCGTGTCGCCAAGATGTGGTCGATCAGGTCCTGGATCGTGCTCGCCTCGAGCGACGCCGCATCACCGCGACCTATGCCTGGCGTTCAGCGGTGGCGAGGATCGACAGATGAAGCACCGCCTCCGCATGGCCCTTGCAGCGGAGCAGCGGTGAAGTCGATGGGCAGTATCAGGGACAGCGGCGCATCATCGAGGTGGACCGCCCCGAAGCTCTCGAACCACTTGGTAGTGCGTTCTGGCTTGGCGTTTATCAGAATCGCAACGTCGCCAATCTCTCCCGCAACCGACAGGCAACTTCGGCCGGCGGCCAGCAGTTGGAACCCCATACCCTGCTCTACGCGGCAGCACACCACAATGCACGCGAAACATCCTTCCCGCAGCTTTATGACGATGCGATCATCGCGTAGGGAAAAATGATAATTGAAGGTGCGCATGGACATCAGGGATTCCATTATCAAGCGGCATATTGCGGGACCCGCAATCACGTCATTCAATGGCAACATACCACGCTGGCGCCATTTTCGGATAACGCACACTCGGTTGAAGGTCTCGAACCCGATCCGCCGCCCTCGTTATCCGTGCGCCAGCTTTGGCGAGAAGTCCAACGCCTTCGCTCTGCGCGCGGAAGAGCCAGTCGGCATTGCCAATGTGCCCCGCCATCATGTGCAGCGAACTGGGCTCGCTTCTTATGGATACATTCGGTGACAATGAGGCGGCCTTGGTGTTACAAGGCGTCGAGCCTCACTACAGTCTCCGGGAGGCGGCGCTGCGGTTTTTCCCGACTGGTCCTGTAACGGCTGCGTCGCTTCGTACCGAAATCCGAAAAGGACGTTTGAAGGCGTTGCGGATTGCGGGCAAGATCATGGTCTCCGAGAGCGCCATTCGGGAGATGCTGATCGCATGCCGAGACACGCCAAAGGACCGCGGCTCCTGCTCCGGCGCCGCAAGAACCGTGCGCCCGTCTGGGTCATCCTCGACACTGGACAGGAGGTCGGCACGGGATGCAGCGCAAGCGACACTGCTGGCGCTCAAGCAGCGCTCGCGCGATATGTCGCCGCGAGACGTGATCTGCACAACAACAGCGGTAGGCTCGAGGACATCGCGATCGCCGACGTGATGAACGCCTACCTGCGCGAGCATGCGCCTACGACACGGAGCCTGGATTTCATCCTGCACACCTCGAAGCCAATAATCGATTGGTGGGGCGAGCAGACGCTCGCCGACATCAGGGGGAAGACATGCCGCGCCTATGTCGAATGGCGCGTGAGCCAAGGCGTTTCAGACCAGACGGCCCGTCATGACCTGAAGACGCTCCGCGCAGCTATCGGCTACTACCATCGAGAATATGGGCCGCTCGCGAGCGTCCCCGCCGTAACGCTTCCCGAGCAGGCTCCTCCGCGGGATCGCTGGCTCACGCGCGACGAGGCGGCAAAGTTGATCAGGATCGCGCGCCGCGACCTGCAAACGCGTCATGTCGCTCGCTTCATCCTGATTGGCATCTATACGGGCACTCGGTCGCAGTCCATCCTCGGACTTCGCTGGGTTCCGTCAACCACGAACGGGTGGTTCGATCTCAACGCAGAGAGGCTCTACCGTCGGGGCAGCGGGGTTACGGAGACAAAGAAGCGTCAGCCCGTGGCCCGCATTCACGCCCGCCTGCTCCCCCATCTCAAGCGTTGGCGGTGCATAGATGCAGTGGCTGGCGTGACGACCGTCGTGCATTATCAGGGTCAGCCCGTTCGGAAACTTCGGCGCTCTTGGCATTCGCTGCGTGCAGCAGCCGGGCTTGGCGACGACGTAGTGCCGCATACCACCCGGCACACCTGCGCGACGTGGCTCATGCAGTCGGGTGTTCCGCTGTTCGAGGCAGCGGGATACCTCGGCATGTCCGTCGAGACGTTGCAGCAGGTCTACGGCCACCATCATCCCGACTTCCAAAGCCGCGCGGCAGCCATCGAGCGTCCGGCCATAAAGCGTTCCACCACCTGACTTGGCCCATGAAATGCCCAAGAAACGCGTGAACACAAAACGATCGAAACAGGAACTTCACGAACCTAAGATATAGCAATTACAATGAGTTAGACCAAGGGACGTTTCTTCGGGAGCAAGGGGTCGGGAGTTCGAATCTCCCCGCTCCGACCAAATCTCACATGCGGCGAGCGGCGGGTTCGGACGGTCGGCAGGACTTGTCCGCGTACAGCCATCTGCGATCATCCCGCAGCGTCGACCCAGTGCCCAGTCGCCATCGTGTAGTCATCCACGATCTGCCCGAGCGCGGGCGCCGGCACCTCCTCGTCGATCAGCGCCTCCGGCCCCTCCAGCTCGCCGGTCGCGTCTGACACGGGTTCAGGCGAGATGTCCACGCCGTCGCCGTCGCTCACGCCTGCCTCAGCGCCCCCGCACCACGCACATCACAAACTCCACTTGTTGAACTCCCAAGGAGTATTACCGAGGCCATTGCCCGCCCGCAGCGCCTTGTCTTGATAACCTTGAACGCATGAAAGAATGTCATTGTCGACCGGCGGAAAAAAACTCAATTTCCTCTGATACGCGATCAATACCCGTCAGTATCTGCGTCTGGCTCTTCAGGGTGCACCAGATCGAGGTCAATTGATGCAACATTTGCCTGAGAACCTGGCCGCTGCGCTTTTCAGTTTCGGAGCTTCCCGAATCCTGCGCATTCGCCGACCCCATATTCTCGTTGCCTGCATGCCGAAATCGGCTTCGAGCTACTTGACCACCATTTTGGGCAACGTAGGTGGTCTCAGGAGACGTTCGATCGCCCACTCGTTCAAGCAGCGAGAACAGGAGATCGATCCTCTCCGCGCAGCCATGCGCAGCTTAGTCCCATATGTTGCTCAGCAGCACGTCAGATTCTCTGAGGGTACCAATGACCTCCTGCGCACATTCGGGATTGCCCCTATAGTTCTGACTCGGAATCTGTTTGATGTTGTAGTAAGTTTGCGCGATCACGTACGAAAGCACCCAGAAATTCCGATGGCATGGTTTACCAAGGAGCATGCAAAGCTTGCCGACACGGAATTGGAGGCGGCTATTACAAATCTGGTGATACCTTGGTACATTAACTTCTATGTCAGCTGGCATAGCTGCCCACAAGCTTTGTGGATCAGTTACGATGACGTTACAAAGAAAACTCCCGGGACGATCAGATCCATATGTGATCACGTCTCAATTTCTGCGTCTGATCGGGACATAGACGACGCGATCCTAAAGGCAAACAAATCCCTTCCCAGGTGGAATGTAGGCACCACTGGTCGCGGCGAAGCCCTCGCCCCTGAAACCAAAAGTGCTTTGCGAAGGCTGTGCTCCTATTATCCCGAAATTGACTTCACAAAAGTCGGAATTTATCCGTCATCGCCTGCTGGCGAGTGTGCGACGAGGCTGTGACCCTCCGTAGCCACGAATCGCAGTGTGGTCCAGAACGGCGGCCCTGCCTCTCTATGGCGAATCGAGCCACCCGTGCCTTGCACTTGCCGAGACCTGCACGGTGGCGATTCGACGGCGCCGTCGGCGGCAGCATAGCAGCGCAATTCGAGCAAGTCGTGAGAGGCACGGCGGATCTGCGCAAATCCGGCGCGCATCGTTCGGCATGCCACTCGCCAGGGTCCTGCCCCTGCGCCGGAAGTTCTATCGGATTTGCCGGAACCACATTAGCGCTCGCATCGCCGCAGGCCCGCGGCGCCCTTACTGGCATGCTATAGCCTGGACGTTCGTAGGACGACGGCTATACCGAGTTCGCAAAATTATCGTACAGACCCTCTCCCAGGCGTTGGCTAGGCCAACCAAAGGTTAGCTGCTCGGTGTCACCCCTCGCCCACTTGAAGCGCAAAGCGTTCCGAGACGAACTGGTACAATCTGTAATCCTCTTCGAAGAATTCCCGGATCCTCTCCTGGTCTGCACAAGACAGTGTACTCCCCTCGCGGGCGCGGGAAACGCCGCGATTGGCGTGACGAATGGCAATCGGTGCGATTCCGAGATCGCACTCGATGACTCTGCCAAAATCGGCTAAGCGCGGAAAAGGAGCAGCATACACGCCATTAGCCTCAATGCACTGCTGGGCGGACGCAAACGTCCCCAACGGTGAGAAGTATCGAACCTGTGAGTTTCGCCAATCTAGCGTGCCGCGCCGGACCAACATGTCTAGATACTCCATCACCGTCTCGGGTATGCGGCCGGTTGCTTCCAGGAGCGGATGGCTCTTGCGCCCGCGCATCAGTGAGGGCAGTTGGTCCTTTCGATAGTTGTAATAGGAGACGAACCTGTCGACGGGATCGCGCACTACGGAAATGTAGACAGGCTCACGCGCCGTTGAAGGTTCTTCCCCAATGCAGAAATGACCATGGATCAGTGCTACGGCGTCGAAATTCTGCCTGCTCACCGACAAGTAGTGTCTCCCTGAGAGACCAGCAGCGAACTTGCGCCCGTTGCTGTACAACCCATTCACGATCTCAGCCATGCGCGAGCTTCGAATGCTTTCGATCTTCTGCATTCTCAAGCTGACGCAGCGCTCTGCGCCGATTGCACTGCTGAGCGCCGAATAGAGCGATGCGCCTGCGTTCTTAGGAATGTGCGAGAAGACGAGTACTTGCTTATCGAAGTCCATGTGTTTCTCCCTCAACAAGCACGTGTACGAACACAGGTTGAACCACCGAGAGCATGAATCCTCCGGCCCCGCCTCACCGGACCGCTTGATCCAAGCCATCGGCCAGTGCGTGAGATTTTCGGATAGCGTCGACTCGTTGAACGGCCACCTGAACTGTCGGACGTCGTGGAGGTGAAGCGAATTCGGCCGGACCGTGCACGAAAGGCCGCGACGATGCAAGATCACCTGCCCACTCTCCCCAGGCGGCCGCCATCCCCGGAAAAGGCCCCGGGCCGGCCCGGGCGAGCGACGCGGCGGCTCAGGTTTCTCCGCCGCCGGCCGCCTCCGCGCGCATCGGCAGATTGGCGGTCTCGCGGCGGGACCTCTCACGGCCCTGACCGGTTCGCGGCGCCCGCTTCCTCGCCGGCTGGATGACCTCGATCGGCGCCGGCTCCCCGCCCAGTGCCTTGGCGATGCCCGGCAATCCGCCGCGCGACATGGCGATCACCGCCGCCGCGCCGATGCCCACGGCCATCAGCGCCATCGTCACCATGATCGTGACCAGGCCCGAGACGCCGATCACGATGCCGACCAGGATGAGCGCCACGTCACGCCAGGACAGCACCCCGAAAATCTTGTCGCCCGCGTAGGTCCTGTCGCCGGTATAGACCTTGTCGCCCATGTCACCTTCTCCGCGGTGGTCCCGCTGCGCGCCGCCGCCCCGATGCATCGTCTCCGTCACAGCGTAGCATACCCGCCGATTCGAGCCCTTCCCGTGGCGATCCTGGCCGCGCCATAAGGACGTCACCCCGCTGGCAACGCAGCTCGGTGCACAAACGGGGCCCGCCAAGTCGCACATCCGCTCGCGTTGCGGCCGCGTATGGGTCGAGTAGACTGTCCGCGCCCGCCGGGGGGTGAGCCCATGCGCAAAGCCGTCAAGATCGTCCACTCGCTCGCCGCCTGCGGCATGATCGGCGCCCTGCTGGCTTACATGGTGCTGCTCCTCTACGCGCCGCAGGACACCGCCGCGCGCTACGCCGACATGCGCGCCGCCATCAACGCCGTCTGCAAGATCATCCTGCTGCCGTCTCTGGGGGTGGTGCTGTTCTCGGGCCTGATCTCGATGGTCGTGCACCGGCCGTTCATGGATCTGGGCTGGGTCTGGCTCAAGGCCGCGACCGGCATCCTGCTCTTCGAGGCGACGCTCGGCGCCATCAACGCCAAGGCCGATTACGCCGCCAAGATCGCCGCGAAAATCGCCGCCGGCGAGGCCGACCCGGGCCTGCTGACGACCGCGCTCGCCACCGAATGGGGCGGCCTCTACGGCATCACCGCGCTGTCGGTCGCCAATGTCGTCCTCGGCGTCTGGCGCCCGCCCCTGAGCCGTCAGGCGTTCGGCCTGCGCGGCTCCACCACCGCCTGACCCGCGTTAACCATCCTCCAGCTTCACCACGCCCACGGATCGAAGCCGCGTGACCACTGCATAATATTGCATTAACGTACTCGGCATTCTCGAAGTCATTGCTGGAGGAATTGCGCATGCCGTCGAACGCCGGTTGGACGTTGCTCGTCAAGCGTGTTCGCAGGGAGAAGCGCGCCGGAGAGGCTCGCGCCCGCACCGTCGGCCACTACACCGTCCTGCACGATGGCGTCCCCGTCGCCGATCCACTGCTCTCCGGCGACACCGTCGAGCGCGAGGGCCCCGGCGACAACGGCTACGTCGGCAAGGAGGAGCGCCGCTGCATCGAGGCCGGCACCTACCCGATCGGCGTCCAGGACACCGACAACTATTCGACCGTCGACTACGAGAGGAACGGCGATCACCCGCGCCCCGCCATCCTCGTCCGCGACACCGATCGCCGCTCCGCCATTCTCGTGCACCCGGCCGCCGATTACGGCAGCACCATCGGCTGCATCAACCTCGGCAGCGGGCTGGCGAACGCCAACTCGAACCTCGGCCTCATGGACAGCACGCGGCGCGTCATCGCCGTCATCGACGACCTCAAGGCCTTCCTCGGCGGACGCTTCCCCGGTGGCGCGTTCCCGCAATGCCGCATCATCGTCGAGGATCCGCCGCTCGACCAGGTGGGAACGCAGCTCCTCCGGCGCGGCTCGCAGGGCCCGCTGGTGCAGGCCTGGCAGGCGTTCCTGCGCCAACAGGGTCTCTTGCAGGACGCGCCCGACGGCCGCTACGGCGGCAACACGGAGGCAGCCACCACGGCCTTCCAGACCGCCCGCCACCTCGGCGTCGACGGCCGGGTCGGGCCGCAGACCATCGCCTTCGCCCGCACGCTCGGCTTCGACTACCCCCCCGCGCCGCTGCCGGCGATCGCCGCCCCCGCCGCGATGGCCGTCGCCGCGCCGCCCGCGAGCGCTGAGGCCGTGCAGCTCGGGCCGCTCGCCCTGAGCTTCGGTTTCGCCTCGGAGTGGAAATATCTGGTGCGCGAGCTGACCCGGCGGTCCGCGCCGCGCCGCAGCGACAGCACGCTCGCACGCCAGGCCCGCGGCTTGCTGATGGACCGCTACGCCGGACGCCCGCTGATGATGGGCTTCGACGTCGGCATCTTCATGCCTCCCCAAGGGGACGACGACCCCAACGACAAGGCCCGCGAGAAGGAGGCCTTCAAGACGCTGATCCGCGACCTGCGCGACGAAGGCTCGCTGGTCTCGATCTATCTCGAGGGCGCGTTCGGGGCCACCGGCGACGACTGGGATCGCCATGAGGCGGAACGCTTCATCGGCGCCGCCATCTCCGAGGGCCTGACCACGAAGGCGGCGGCGCCCCGCCTCGTCGACAAGGACGAGGACAACGTCGAGATCACGCCGGAGCTCGCCGTACTCATCAAGAAATGGGACCGGCAGGGCAGCTTCTGGCCGCACTCGCTGAAGCTGATCCAGCGCCTGCGCCAGAACGGCGGCGACGGCGAGGGCCTCGACATCCACGCCGTCGAGATCGACAACCTAGGCCGTCCCTTCGACGACAACGCCTCGGCGGCGTTCGACAGGCCCGGCTTCAAGGGCTACCTGGGCTTTCTGCGCGCCTACGCCGACGAGTTCGCCAGGGGCACGCTGCCGCGGCTGATCCTCAAGAACATCGACGGCGAGATGCTGCGCTGCCTGCAAACGCTGGTGATCGCCGGCGACGCTCCAGACAAGCTGCCGCGCGCCATGCTCGCCGATTTCCATGTCTTCGAGGTCGACGAGGATCTCGACGCGGACGGCAAGGCGGCCCAGCGCGCCGAGATCGAGCGCGAGAGCGCGAGCCTCGGCATCCAGGCCGTCTTCAGCATGAAGACGCGAGAGTACCGCTGTCACGGCGCCTTCTCCGGCGACGCCGAGGCTGGATTGCGCTCGCTCGCGGCGCCGCCCGCGCCGATGGCCTTCGCCGCCGCGGGGCAGGAGCGCCTGCTGGCGGCCTTTGCCGGTGCCATGGCGGCCGAGCAGCCCGCGGCTCAGCCCTCGATCGGCCTGTCGCCGGACCAGCGCCTCGTCTGCGAGCGCATCATCAACGTCTACGAGACCGGGTCGATCACCGGCGACTACGCCAATATCACCATCTACCCCGACGGCCCGCACGGCATGCGCCAGATCACCTACGGCCGCGCCCAGACGACGGAGTACGGCAACCTCGCCGAGCTGGTGCGCATGTACGTCGACGCCGCCGGCACGTTCTCCGAGCGGCTGCGGCCGTATGTGCCGCTGGTCAAGCACACCGAGCTCGTCGACAACGACGACTTCAAGCAGCTCCTGAGGCGCGCCGGCCGCGAGGACCCGGTCATGGCCCGCGTTCAGGACGTCTTCTTCGACAAGCGCTACTTCAAGCCGGCCGAGAAGTGGGCCGTCGACAACGGCTTCACGCGCGCGCTGTCGATGCTGGTGATCTACGATTCCTTCATCCACAGCGGCGGCATCCTGGCGTTCCTGCGCGCCCGCTTCGAGGAGCGCCCGCCCGCAGCCGGCGGCAGCGAGCAGGAATGGATCCGCCAGTACGTCGACACCCGCCACGCTTGGCTCGCCACGCACTCGAATTCCATCCTGCGCCAGACCGTCTACCGCACGCGCGACTTCAAGCGCGAGATCGGGCGCGGCAACTGGGATCTGGCGCTGCTGCCGGTCTCGGCCAACGGCACGCCGGTCTCGGCGGGCGGGGCGGCACCGCAGGCGATCGCCGCCGCCGTCGACGAGGTCCCGTATCTGGGACATGCCGCGATGGCGGCCCCCTTCGCCATGGCGGAGGCGGCCGAGGAGGAGATCTGGGGCGACGACGCCTACGCCGCCGTCCCCATGGCTGCCGCGGCCGCGGCTCCGGCCCGCGCCGAGCTCGCCGCCCGCATCCTCGCCTCGCCGTCGATCTCGCTCGCGACGAGCCACATCAGCGGCGTCGCCGATCGCGCCAACGCACGCCAGAACATCGAGGACACCGCCGCCGGACGCGACGCCACGCGGTCGAGCTACGGCACCGCGCCGGGCGGAACCGTGGCGCTCGACCGGCGGCTGCTCACCGCCCTGCTCGATCTCGCCGGAACCTATACGTTCTCGGTCGTCGAGCTGTGCGGCGGCTCGCACAACGGCAATTCACGGCACTACGTGGGCGTCGCCGTCGATGTCGGCACGATCGATGGCCGCACGGTGAGCGCCAGCCACCCCGGCGTGCGCGCGTTCATGCAGCGCTGCCGCGCGCTCGGAGCGACGGAGGTGCTGGGTCCCGGCAACGCCCACCACGACCACCACGTCCACGCCGCCTGGCCCCGGCCGTGACGGTGGGTGGCGGCGGACGGTGCGTCAGTTGAAGATCACGTGCAGCGAGCGCGTGTCATAGTCGATGGCGGCGAGCACGTAGACGGCGGTGCTCGCCGACTGAGGCAGCCCGGTGCAGGGCTCGACGGCGCCCGCCGATCCGTCCGCCTCCCGTCGCGCCGCGAAGCACAGGAACAGGCGGTTGTTGTTCGGGTGCTCCATCTCGCGAGAGAGGTGGCCCCAGCGCACCAGCCGCCTGCCCGCCGTGGCCGGCCGCATCGCTTGCCGGCTCCACTGCAGGGCGTCCGGCTCGTAGGGGCCGGAGATCTGCCGTCCCTCGTACTCGAAGGGCTCCTGCTGCCAGATCCGGCCGTCATTCAGCGAGCCGAGATAGGCCTTGAAACCGGCTTCGGAGAAGCGGACGATCGCCTCGATCCGCTCGCTCATGCCCTTGTGCCGCTTCAGGCTGCTGAACTCGGCGAATTCGATCCCGGGCGGCAGATGGAATTGCTGGCGCACGATCTCCATGTGCGCCGCCGTGACCGACGACTTGTAGAGCCAGATCGCCAGGATGAGCCCCGCGATGACGGCGGCGGCCGTCAGGTGATCCCGGGGCGTCATCCTCCGCAGCGTTTGCGAGAGCTCCGTCGTGCTCCGGCCGAGAGCGAGCGGGATGCCGCGCAGCACCGCGAGCACCATCACTCCCGCCATCACCAGCGCGAGAATGCCATTCACCGCGAGCGCCGCGCCCATGTCCCGAGGTCCGTCAACAGTTGCACCCGCCGAATGATCGCACGCCGGCATGAACAAGGGCTTTAGACGGAGCATGCCGCCCGGCCGGAGCCGCCCTCGAAGGCTCGCGAGCAGGTCGAAGCCTGCCCCCTAGCCACCATCCCCCCCGCGTCCTAAGTATGCTCCGGCGCGGCTGAACGATCTCGCCGCCGCCGCTTCACGCATGCGAGGGACCGCCCGATGGCCGCCAGGACCAAGACGACCGACGCCAATCCGCTGCTCGGCCCCAACCCGCTGCTCGGCAAGTGGGACGGGCCCTTCGGCCTGCCGCCGTTCGCCGACATCGGGCCGGAGGACTATCGCGCCGCCTTCACCCAGGCCATCGCCGACAACAAGGCGGCCATCGACGCCATTAAGACCAGCGAGGCCAAGCCCTCGTTCGCCAACACCATTGTCGCCTTCGAGAAGGCGATGCTGGCCTTCGAGCGGCCGGGCAACGTCTTCTTCAACGTCGTCGCCACCGACGGCGACGAGGCGCTGCAGGCGATCGAGCGCGAGCTGGCGCCGAAGCTCTCCCAGCACTGGAGCCGCATCAGCCTCGATCCGAAGCTGTTCGAGCGCATCGACGACCTGATGCAGCGCGCCCCGAGGCTGAAGCTCGACGACGAGCAGCTGCGAACCCTCGAGCGCATCCACACCGGCTTCGTGCGGGCGGGCGCCAAGCTGAAGCCGAAACAGAAGAAGCGCGTCGCCGAGATCAACGAGCGCCTCGCGGTGCTCACCACGCAGTTCATGCAGAACGTGTTGAAGGACGAGCAGTCGTGGCGGCTCGTCCTCAATGGCAGGAAGGACCTCGAAGGCCTGCCCGATAGCATGGTCGCCGCCGCCGCCCGCGCCGCGGAGGAGGCCGGCCTGAAGGGCAAGCACGTCATCACGCTCGCCCGCTCCAGCGTCGAGGGCTTCCTCACCTTCTCGGCGCGCCGCGATCTCCGCGAGGAGGCCTTCAAGGCGTGGACGCGGCGCGGCGAGAACCCCGGCCCGACCGACAACCGCGGCATCGTCGCCGAGATCGTTGCCCTCCGCGCCGAGCTGGCGAAAATCATGGGCTACGACACCTACGCCGCCTACGCCGTCGCCGACCAGATGGCCAAGACGCCGGAAGCCGTGCGCGATCTCCTCGGCCAGGTGTGGCCGAAGGCCGTCGCCCGCGCCGCCGAGGAGCGCGACGCACTCGCCGCGCTGGCGAGGTCCGAGGGCCGCAACACCAGGGTCGCCGCCTGGGACTGGCGCTACCTCGCCGAGAAGGAGCGCAAGGCCCGCTTCGACCTCGACGACGCCGAGCTGCGCCCTTATTTCCAGCTCGACAACATGATCCGCGCCGCCTTCGCCTGCGCCGAGCGGCTGTTCGGGCTGCGCTTCAAGGAGGTCAAGGGTCTCGCCCTCTATCATCCTGACGTGCGCGCCTTCGAGGTCAAGGACAGGAAGGGCAATCACGTCGGCCTGTTCCTCGGCGACTACTACGCGCGGCCGACCAAGCGCTCCGGCGCCTGGATGAGCAGCTTCCGCACCCAGCACAAGCTCGACGGCGCGCGCGGCAACGAGGAGGTGCGCCCGATCATCGTCAACGTCATGAGCTTCGCGCGCGGCTCCGAGGGCCAGCCGTCGCTGCTGTCGTTCGACGACGCCCGCACGCTGTTCCACGAGTTCGGCCACGCCCTCCACGGCCTGCTCTCGGACGTCACCTACCCGACCATCTCCGGCACGAGCGTGCCGCGCGACTTCGTCGAGCTGCCGTCCCAGCTCTACGAGCACTGGCTGACGCGGCCCGAGGTGCTGGCCGAGTTCGCCGTCAACGCCAAGGGCAAGCCGCTGCCGAAGCGGCTGCTCGACCGCCTCAAGGCGGCGCGCAACTTCAACCAGGGCTTCGCCACGGTCGAGTACACCGCCTGCGCCATCCTCGACATGGACTTGCACTCGCTCGGCGACCCGGGCAAGCTCGACATCTCGGCCTTCGAGATGAAGCAGCTCGACGAGATCGGCATGCCGGCCGAGATCGCCATGCGCCACCGCCTGCCGCACTTCTCGCATATCATCGGCGGCTACTCGGCCGGCTACTACAGCTACATGTGGTCGGAGGTGATGGACGCCGACGCCTTCGCCGCCTTCGAGGAGGCCGGCGACATCTTCCACCGCCCGACCGCGAAGCGGCTGAAGGAGTACATCTACTCCGCCGGCAACCGCCGCGACCCGCTCGAGGCCTACGTCGCCTTCCGCGGCCGGCCCCCGGAGGTCGCAGGGCTGCTGCGCAAGAAGGGGCTGGTCTGAGGCCGAGCCCAATCCGGCCCGACCCGGCCCGGCCGATCTGGTGCGCGTGCGGCCGAGAGGCTATGCTCGCCACCCGGCGCGGCGCCCCCCGTCCCGCCGCCGCGATCGGAAACACCCCACGGAGGTCACCAGAATGCCCCGCCTCGAGCTCGGCCGCATCGCCGGCGTGACGGTGTACCTCGACATGTTCTTCGTGCTGGTGCTGATCCTGTTCACCTACCCCTACTTCACGCAGGGCTCGAGCGAGTACGTCTCCGCCGGCATCGTCATCGTCATCGGGCTCCTCGCCTCCATCCTGCTGCACGAGCTGGGACACGCGCTCGCCGGCCGGCTGTTCAAGGCCCCGGTCGCCTTCATCGAGTTGACCGGCCTCGGCGGCGTGACGAGCTTCGAGCGCTCGCTGCCCCCGTCGGTCTTCAAGCGCAGCGTCATCTACCTCGCCGGGCCGGCCATGAACCTGCTTCTCTGGCACGGCTTCGACGCTCTCGCCGCCTTGGCCATGAATTCCGGCAAGCAGATGCTCGCCGTGCCGCTGGCGACGCTCGGCTCGGCCAACTTCTTCCTGCTCGTCTTCAACCTGCTGCCGGCCTTTCCGCTCGACGGCGGCCACACGCTCGAGGCGTGGCTCGGCGCCGTCATCGACAGCGGTAAGGCCCGTCAGGTGGTCGGCTTCATCGGCATCGTCGTGGCGGCCGGCATCGCCCTCTATTCCTTCCCCTCGAGCCTCTGGATGATGATGCTGGCCCTCGTCATGTTCCTCACCAACTGGGAAGCGCTGAAGTCCGGCCGCGGCTTCGGCGGCTGGCGCTAGGCTAGGGCGGGGCCACACGATGCCGCTCTCGAGACGTTGCATCCGGCCCGGGAAGCCGGCCGACTCCACCGCCTTGTCGGAGGTCTACGCCGAGGCCTGCCGGCTGGCCTTCCAGGGCCTCATCCCGCACGCGCCGCTGAGCCTCATGATCGACAAGCGCACGCCGGCCTGGTGGGAGCGCCTGCTCGGTCACGGCATGAGCCTGTCGGTGCTCGACATCGACGGCACGGTGCACGGCTACGTGACGTTCGGCTCCAGCCGCTACGGTGACGCGGGCTATCCGGGCGAGATCTACGAGATCTACGTCCGGCCCTCGCACCAGGGAATCGGTCTCGGCACCGAGCTCTTGGGCTCCGCGCGCGCCGCGCTCGAACGCACCGGCCTCGAAGGCCACATGGCCTGGGCGCTGGCCGACTGCGCCCAGTCGTGCGGTTTCTTCACAGCCCGCGGCGGCGAGGAGTTCGCGCGCGCCAAGCTCCTCTACCCGCAGCGCACCCTCGCCCGCATCGCCTTCGGCTGGCCGGCTTAGCTATCCCTTTCCCCGCAGGCGGGGAGAGGGAGGCACCGCCGACCGCATTCTGTCATAGTCTTGCGCTCAGACTGCATCTGACGCCGCAGGAGAGCCCCAGAGCCCGCATGACCCGCCACGCCCTCAAACGCACGCTGCGCCGCGTCTACATCCTGCTGTTCGCCGTGCTCGGCGTCTCGTTCGCCGCCAAGCTGGCCGACAACGTGCCGGGCCTCGCGGGCACGCCCGTCGAGCACCTCGCGACCGAGATCTACGACTGGCTGAAGGACATGGCCCTGGTGCTGGTCACCGTCGTCGCGGCCTACCTCGCCAACGTGCTCCAGAAGCGCTCGAAGTTTGTCGAGAGCCTGGGCGAGGAGTGGCGCGGCATCGTGCGAACGAAGTCGGCCCTCGTCACCTACTGCGAGAAGCCCTACCCCTCGACAGATGATTTCCTCGCCGCCTCGGCCCGCATCAGCGAGACCATCGACAACATGCGCATCGTCTACCGCAACGCCGGCGAGACGCGCTCCCTGATCGGCCTCTACCCCTATGCGCCGCTGCACGACATGCGCCGCGCGCTGGCCTCCATCGACCCCCGCCGCGGAACCAACCCGACGAGCACCGAGCGCCGCCTCGTCCAGGACGCCATCCTGCAGTCGTTCTATGCGCTGCGCGAGAATTTCCTCGAGGAGTTGGACCTCGCCGACCCCGGCCACCCGCTCCTCATCTCCGGCGGGCGGCGTCTGAAGTCGCCCGGCGCGGCGGCTGGCGCCCGCAACGAGCAGGAGCGCCAGAGGAAGCGGCAGGACAGGGCGCAATCGCCGCGCCCCGACGTCGAGCAGCTCCTCGAGCAGCTCTATTTCGAGGAGCAATCGGGCGTGACGGGAACACCGCCCAACGGCCTCGCCAACGGCGTGCGCAAGGATGGCTGACGAAGCGGCTCAGGCGCGGGCACGCGGCCCGAAGCCCTGCGGCTTGAGGCCGGCGCGGGCGGGCGTGGCGCTGCGCAAGCGGGCCTCCTCGGCGCGCTCGAGCGCGGCGAACGCGATGTTGATGCGCCGCGCGACCGCCGCCAGATAATCATTCACCTCGGGCGGCAGTCCGGCGCTGGCCCAGCGATCGGGGTGATAGGTTTTGGCGAGCTGGTGATAGGCTTGACGCGCCTCGTCGATGGAAGCGCCGGGCGCGATGCCCAGAGCCTCGCCCGGCTCGAAACCTTCGACCTCGCGCAGCCGCGCCTTGAGCTGGCCGGCGCCCGGCACCTCGATCAACTTGACCGAGCGGATCGCCGATCGCGCGAGCAGCATGCGCTCGCCCTCGTAGGGCTCGAACTCGAAGAACAGCGCGGCGCCGTTGAGCGCCTCGATGACGCTGCGCCCGCTGCCGACGACCAGCTTGCCGGCAAACACCTGCCCGTCGTCGAGCGTCAGCTCGGCGGCGACGCCGGTCTGGCGGGTGTTGACGGCATTGTCGATCCGGTTGCGCTCGAACATCGGGGTCCTCGTCTCGAATTGGGACGGTGGCGGGCACCTGACGAGGCCGATGCAAGAGCGGTGCAACCGGGAAGCTTGCGCCGGCCGCGCGGGTGCACGGATTGAGAGGCATCAATGCGGGCCGGCCTCATCCGTGGCTCGAAAAGCCATGTTCATAACGATGGAGAGAAAGATGCGCTGGATTGGAAAAGCCATCGGGGCATTGGCGGCGGTTCTGATGCTGATCCCGGCCGCCTCGGCGGGAGACGCGGACCCGCTGTTCCTCAACCTGACGACCGACAACGGCCACAGGGCGAGCATGGCGGTGTCGTTCTCCCGCAAGCAGCAGGAGCGCAAGCACCCCGTCACCGTGTTCCTCAACGATCGCGGCGTGATGCTCGGCGCCAAATCAGGGGCCAAGAAGTTCAAGGATCAGCAGGCGGCGCTGGCGGCAATCATGAAGGACGGCGGCAGCGTGCTCATCTGCGCCATGTGCATGAAGAAGTATGGCGTCAAGGAGACCGACCTCCTCGAAGGCATCAAGGTCGGCAACCCGGACGTGATGGGCGCCGCCCTGTTCAAGGACAACACCAAGACGCTCACTTGGTGAAGCTCGGCAGCCGCGTCCGGGAACGCCAACAGCTTGCGCCACGCCGTTCCCCTCCCCTTGACGGGGAGGGGTTAGGGGTGGGGTGAGCCCCAGAGTGGTGGGGTGAGCCACCGCACGATACTTTGACGGCTCGTCCCTCCGACAGCCCCCACCCCCGACCCCTCCCCGCGAGGGGGAGGGGAGAGAGAGTGGGGAGCCGTGATCAGGCCTTCGCCTCGGCCTTGCCGTCGGTCAGCTTGTAGAGGCCCGACAGCAGGGCATCGAAGCCGCCGGCACCGGCCCCCGTGTGGAGATCGATGCGGCCGACCTTCTCGACCAGCCGCTCCAGCGCCTCGAGCTCCTTGAGGCGCAGCAGCAGCGGGTTGTCGTCCATCAGCTTCGCCGTGTTGAGCAGCGAGCGGGTGGCCGCCGTCTCCTCCTGGCGGCGGATCAGGTTGGCCTTCGCCACGCGCTCCGCCTCCACGACCTTGTTCAGGAGCTCGCGCACGTCGCCCGGCAGGATGACGTCCTTGACGCCGATCTCGCCGATCTCGACGCCGAGGTCGCCCGCACGCGCCGTCACGAACTCGCGCACCTGACGGTCGATGGTGTCGCGCGCCGCCAGGATCTCGTCCAGCGTGCGCGTCGCCACCGCCTCGCGGATCGCGAACTGGATCAGGCGGTACACCGTGTTCGACACGTCGGCCGAGGCCAGCACCGCCTTCTCCGGATCGACGACGCGCGTGAACGCGGTCAGCGTCACGCGGATGCCGACGCGATCCTTGGTCAGGATCTCCTGCGCCGTCACCTCAAGCGGCGTCGGACGCAGGTCGATCTTGGTGATCGCGACCGTGCGGCCGACCTGCCAGAAGGCATGACGGCCCGGCCCCAGGCGCTCGGCCAAGCGGCCGTCGACGATGAGCAGGCCCGCCTCGTGCGCGCCGACGATCGCGTGCGTCACCACCGGGTTGCGCGCCAGATCCATGCGGTCGAGATGCGCCTTGGCGACGCGCATATCCGCGGCCGTGTCGATGCGCTCGACGTCGACCCGCGTCAGCGTCTTCCAGAACGCACGCGCCGTGTTCGGCAGCACGAGGTGCTTCGGCTCGCCGTCGAACGACACGATCGCGACCTCGGCCGGACCCGCCTGGACGATCTCCAGGTTGGCCGCGGCCAGCGCCGGATCGGTGCGCTCGATGAGACGCGCCCTCTCGACCGCGATCTCCGCGCGCGAGACCTTGATCACCTCGGCCGTCAGGCGCCAGCCCGGATCGAACGCCTTGAAGCGGCCCGGCTCGAGCAGGCGCAACAGGCGCCCGTCGCGCGACAGCAGCGCGCGCTCGTCCTCCTTGACGATGACCTCCGACCACAAACCGATGCGACGCATGACACGAAACTCCAATTCTTTTCTTTTTCTTCCAGCACGCTTTCTTCGACCGTATTCCAAGCGAATTGGTCGGCCGGCAACCACCCCACGACGACGGCGCGGGCTCCCGCTTGAGCCTCGCCGCGCCCGTCTTCCGGCAGCGGCTGCGGACGGGCGGGCACGAGGGCTCGCTCGCCGGGGCCGGTGCCTCCGACGGTGCGGCGAGGCGGTATCCGCGGGGGCGCGGAGCGCATCGGCGCTGGCCCTCACCGCCCGCGCCGCGCTGCTTGCGCAGCGGTGGCTCGTTCAGCTGGACCGGGGAAGCTGCCGGCTTCCCTGCATTTCGGCTCGCGTTAAAGGCGAGTGCCTTGGCAAAGGCATTTGCGAAGCGGGAGTCGAACCCGCGACCCACTGATTAACAGTCAGTTGCTCTACCCACTGAGCTAGTCGCTTGGAGAAGCATGAAGGAATCGAACCTCCGACCTCCGGAGAAGTCCCCGGCGCTCTGCCACTGAGCCAATGCCTCGGTTGTAGCCGTTCGTCCGTGGAACACGCTTACTGAGTCAGCGCGTGCCAGCCGGGTCTCGGAGAGCCCGGACACGAGACGTCCGCTCGGCCGCCGCTCAGTAACAGGAGAAATCCGGCGGAATTGCAGCAGGTCCCGAAATTGTTTTTCGAGATGTGCATCAATAGCCGTTTCACCATTGAGCAGGGCGGGTCCGCAGTATAGTTTCGCCACGTCCCGATGCGATGGAGAATGGCACATGACCGACGCCAGCCAGCCGGAGCCGCTGCCGGAGGACGAGCTCAAGAAGCGCTTCGCCGCCTGGCAGCGCCTGTCGATGGCGTTCGGCCAGATCGTCTCGGTGCTGATGCGCTCCCCCGCGCACAAGCACCTCTCGCTCGCCGACCTCGAATGGGCCGTAGCGCCGGCCGTCGTCACCGGCCAGTTCTCGCTCGCCGAGGCGCAGTCCAAGACCAACGGCATCGTGGCGCCGGTGGCGGTGGTGATGTGGGGGCTCCTCTCCGACGATATCGACCAGCGCTTCACCGCGGCGCCCGATGCTCCCGTGCGCCTGTCGCTGCCGGAATGGCGGTCGGGCAAGAACCTCTGGATCATGGAGGCGATCGGCGAGCAGCGCTTCGTCGGCCAGCTTCTCGACCGGCTGGTGCACAACGAGTGGAAGGGGCAGCTTCCCAAGATGCGCTCGCGCGACGCCGAGGGAAAACCGATCGTCGCCATCCTGCGGCCGAAGCCCGAGGCCGCCGCCTGACGAGCCGCTACCAGGCCACCGCGCTCATCGCCGCGACGGGCCGGCCTTCAGGCTCGGGGAACAGCTTCGCCAGCGCTTGCGCGTCGAGCCCGCCCTGCAGATGGATGCCGCTCGCCACGTAGACCGAACGGATGCCGGCGCGGACGGCGCCGAGGATATCGGTCTTGACGCCGTCGCCGATGGCCAGGATGCGCTCGCGCGGGACCGCGTCTCCACGAAGCTCCGCGATGCGCGCCAGCGCGGCATCGTAGATCGGCAGGTGCGGCTTGCCGGCGTAGACGACATCGCCGCCGATCGCGCCATAGGCCTCGGCGATGGCCCCCGCGCAGTAGATGATCTGCCCCCCACGCTCGACCTTGAGATCCGGATTGGCGCAGATCATCGGCAGCCCTCGCGCATGCAGCCGCGCCAGAAGAGCGCGATAGTCGTCGGGCGTCTCGGTGGTGTCGTCGAACAGGCCCGTGCAGACGATGCCGGTCGCGGCCTCGGGCGCCACGAGCTTGAGGTCGAGCCCCTCGAGCAGCGGCAGGTCGCGCTCCGGCCCGAGATGATGCACGGGGCGCCCGGCCCATTCGGCGATCAGCCCGCGCGCCGCGTCGCCCGAGGTTACGATGGCGTCCCAGGCCTCGCGATCGACGCCGATCTTCTCGAGCGCGCCGGCGACGCTGGTCCACGGCCGCGGCGCGTTGGACAGCAGCAGCACCGTGCCGCCACGCTGGCGGAAGGCGCGGCAGGCCTCGGTGGCGGAGACGAATGGGACGACGCCGTTGTGGATCACGCCCCAGATGTCGACAAGCCAGGCATCGGTGCCGGCGGCGAGGGGCGCGATCGAGCTGATGACGGGGATTTCGCGGGTCTGTGACAGCATCGACAGGGGTTAGCCTGCTTCCCGCAAGCTGGGAACCGTTTTCGGGGACTAGTGGCCCGTCCCGCCAAAATCGCACCACAGCCGGAACCGCTTTCCGATTTTGGCGAGACACAAGGGCCACTAGAGAAATCATAAGCTTAGTGTGGCGTTCATCGCGCCTTAATTGACTCCAACCTTGCCGCACCCATTCGTCAATTAAGGCGCGACGCCACACGAGGCACGAAAATTCGCGGAGCCCTCGCCGGTCCGGGATGACGTGGCCGAAGTTGGCCCCAAAGAGGTGCCAGCCCGGCGAGGCGCCACACAAAAAAATGCCCCCGCGCGATCGGCGGGGGCCAGATCCTGATCCCGGCGGCACGGGGGGAGTGCCCGGTGGGGATCAGCGAGGAACTCGATCGGGGGCCTTACGGAAGGCCGCCTCGGCTGCTGGCCCGCGTCGCCTCGGACGGCTGCCCGGCTGTGGATGTCGCTGCCGTGTCGGGCTCACAACCCGAGCCGGCGGCTAAAGGCGCCGGGCCCGCGAAGCATGCTCCCGAACCCGGCGCCGAACGCTTCAGCAAAGGGCTGCAGGAATTCTTTTGCGCGGGGACGCAGCAAACACTTTGCCACCGGTCCGTCCCGCCCCATGGACCGGCCATCGGGCTCTCGGTTGGCGCTCGTCACGCCCGTCGAGAGACCGGCCGGTCCCATCACCGCAAGTAATGTTGATGACGACCGACAAAATGAAATGTGGCGTAATCCCGGCGCGCACGCAGTGACAAAACGCACAATTTTGCGAAATTCTTTTCGGCCGGCGAGAAAAACCGCTCTCAGCGCCCGGCCGCTTCCCGGACCAGCCGGTAGAGCTGGTTGACATCGTTGACGAGCCAGCTGGACCCTTGCCGCTCGATCAGCCCGCTCTTGTAGAGGTGCTGCATCTCGCGCGTGACCGCCTCGCGCGTGGTGGCGATCCGGTTGGCGAGATCGGTGTGGGTCGGCGGGCGGCGGATGAAAGCCCGGCCGCCCTGCACGGGCTGCTCGAGCGCCAGGCGCAGCAGCTCGGCCTGCAGCCGGTTCTTCACCGTCAGCGTCGAAAACTCGACGATGCGTTCCGAGAGCGCGCGCACGAGCTTGGCCAGATGCACCATCACCGCGCGGCGGAAAGCCGGCTCCTTGTCGACGAGGCCCCAGAACACGTCGTTCGGCATGCGCGCGATCAGCGTCGTCTCAAGCGTCTCGACGCACGCCGAGCGCGGCTCGCTGTCGACGGCGGAGAGCTCGCCGAACATCGTGCCCTCGCCGAGGTCACGGAACGACACCTGCGACCCGTTGCCGGAGTAGTAGAGCGCCCGAACCTGGCCCTTCACGACGAAGAAGACGTCGTTCGAGGGGTCCTGGAACGAAAGCACGACGGCCTCCGCCGGGTACGTCATCCACAGGCAGCTGCGCTCGATGCGCGAGAGGATGCGCCGCGACAGCCCGCTCAGGGCCTCAACCTTGTCGAGCGATCGCAGCATGCGGCAGCTCCTTATGCGAAATTACCCCCACGATACAATCGGCTGACGCATCGCCGCAAGCGAGTCTCCTCGATATGGCTATTCGAGCCGGGCCACCACTGTCTGCTTCGGGGCGGCTTGCAATCGGTCGAGGCGGCCACTATACGGGTGCTTCGCGCGAGGAGACGTGGCCGAGTGGCTGAAGGCAACGGTTTGCTAAATCGTCATACGCCCTAAAGCGTATCGAGGGTTCGAATCCCTCCGTCTCCGCCATACCATGCTCTGTCCAGCCCCCGAGCGCGCGCACGTGTCTGTACGCTGACGTGGCTACCCGACGTCGCATCGGCTCCTCGACAGCGTTGCGCCATCGGCAGCTATCGCCCAAAGCCTGCGGAATCTGATCCAGTTGAGTAGTCCGGCGACCGCGCGGCGCTGCGACCGCTCGCCTCACCTGGGATTGTCGCCTTGGTCGTATTGCAACTTAGGATTGTTTTCAGCTTTGCGGTGTAAGTTGATCGTCGAGCCGATCGCAAGTGTACCCTGCGTCCGCGACCGGCCCCCGACGGTAAGCCGACCCCCGGCCTTCATCCCAACCGTCGCGACTGCGGCGCCGCACCGCCCCCCCCCGGTTGCGGCGCCCATTTTTTTTCAACGACGCCAGAGCGGCACCGCCGCACCCCGAAGTTGCGTCAGCCCCCGAGCCCCGCCAGCAGCAGCTTGTTCATGCGCCCGGCAAAGCGCGCCGGGTCGGCCGGCGGCTCGCCATCGAGGATGTGCGCCTCGTCGAGCAGCAGCATGGCGTAGTCCTGCGTGTCCTCCTCCGAGGCCGCGCCGATGCGCCGCGCGATCGCCGCCACCAGCGGATGCCCGGCGTTGATCTCGAGAATGGGCTTCAGCCCGATCGCCCGGTCCTGCCGCGCCAGCAGCCGGTCGAGACCGCGATCCGGACCCTGGTTCGGCGCCACGAGGCAGACGGCGCTCTCGACCAGCCGCTTCGACGCCACCACGTCTGAGACGTTGTCCTTGAGCGCGTCCTTGAGCTTGGCGATCAGCGCCTCGCCCTGGTCCGGAGCCGCCTCGGGCGCCTTCTTGGCGTCCTCGGCCATCGGGATCAGCGACAGGTCGACGTCGCCGTGCGTAAGCGACTTCAGCGGCTTGCCCTCGAAGCCGGGCGCGCCCGCGGTCCAGAAATGGTCGATCGGATCGGTGAGCAACAGCACCTCGATGCCGCGCGCCCGCGCCGCCTCGAGCTGCGGGCTGGCCTTCAGCCGGTCGAGGCTGTCGCCGGCGAGGTAGTAGATCGCCGTCTGGTTCTCCTTGAGCCCCGCCACGTAGTCGGAAAGCGAGCGCCAGCTGTCGCCGGCCGTCGAGCGGAAGCGGCAGAGCTTCATCAGCTGGTCGCGCCGCTCGAAGTCCTCGTAGAGGCCCTCCTTGATGACGGCGCCGAACTCGCCCCAGACCTTGTCGAACTTCTCCGCGTCCTTGCTCGCCAGCCCCTCGATGTCATTCAGGACGCGCGTCGTCACCGCCTTGCGGATCTGCGCCACCATCGGGTTGTTCTGCAGCATCTCGCGGCTGATGTTGAGCGGCACGTCCTCGCTGTCGACGACGCCGCGCACGAACCGCAGGTAGGGCGGCAGCAGCCCCGCGTCGTCGGTGATGTAGACACGGCGGACATAGAGCTTCTGGCGGCCCTTTCGGTCGGCGTCGTAGAGGTCGAACGGCTTCTTCTCGGGCACGAACAGCAGCACCGCGTAGGCCTGCCGGCCCTCGGCTTTGTAGTGGATGGTCAGCGCCGGCTCGTCGAAGCCGCCGGTCACCGTGCGGTAGACCTCGGTGTACTCCTCCGGCTTCACCTCCGACTTGGAGCGCTGCCAGAGCGCGCTTGCGGCATTGATCTGGCGCGGCTCCGGCGCGGCCTTCCCCTCGTCCCCCGCCTCGCCCTCGGGCTTCTCCTCCCCGTCCGCCTCCTTCTCCTCGACCAGCTCGACCGGGAACAGGATGTGGTCCGAGTAGGTGCGCACGATGCGCTCGATCTCCCACGACTCGAGGAAATTCCTGGCGTCGTCCTTGAGCTTCAGCACGATCTCCGTGCCTCGCCCGATGCGAGCGGCATCGTCCGCGCCCGCCTCCGCGATGGTGAAGCCGCCGGCCCCGTCCGACCGCCAGGTGTTGGCCACCGTCTCCCCGGCCTTGCGGCTGGTCACCGTGATATCGTCGGCGACCATGAACGCCGAGTAGAAGCCGACGCCGAACTGGCCGATCAGCGACGCCCCGTCCGGCGCCTCCTTGACCCGGTCGAGGAAGGCGCGCGTGCCCGAGCGGGCGATGGTGCCGAGGTTGTCGATCAGCTCGGCCCTGTCCATGCCGATGCCGTTGTCGGTGATGGTCAGCGTGCCGGCGGCCTTAGTCGGGATGATCCGGATCGCCAGCCTCTCGTCCGGGCCGATCAGCTCCGGCCGGGCGATGGCCTCGTAGCGCAGCTTGTCGCACGCGTCGGAAGCATTGGAGATCAGCTCGCGCAGGAAAATCTCCTTCTCGGTGTAGACCGAGTGCACCATCAGGTGCAGCAGGCGGGAAACCTCGGCCTGGAACTGATGGCTCTCGCGCGGTTCGGGCTGCGTCATGAATCGGGCTCCCTCGATTATGGCAGGAAGGCGCACCCGGCCTGCCCGGCGGGGTGGCGGCGCGCCATGAATGGACGGCCGTAATATTGCGGTCCGCCGGATCAAATCAAGGACCGTGGCCAGGCACGGCCGGCCAAGAGTTGTACGCGGGCAAAAAGAAAGGGCCGGTGGGGGAACCGGCCCTGATCGAGGAAGCAGGATGGAGATGGGGGTGCCGACGGGTCCGGTCGTACGCGCCACCCGGGGCTGGGGGGCTTCATCTGAGCGTCGCGAGGACCGGACCCAGAGGCAACGATGCTGTTATCGCTCGCCTTTGCGGCCGTCCCGAGGCTGATCGTTGACGCCCCCGTGTCCAAGTCGGGGAATTTTGGTGCTCTTCTCCCTCTCCCCATGCTCTTCACTTGCATGGGGAGAGGGAAGGCATCCCGGTCAGTCGATGTCCCAGCGCAGGCCGGCGCGGATCTGGTGCTGGAAGGTGTCGGCGATCTCGAGCCGGCTGGTCTGGCCGTTGACCGCCAGGTCGATGTGCGTGCCCTGCAGCCACAGCATGCGGTAGTTCATGTCGAGCTGCGTCGAGCTGGAGATGCGGTAGGTGAGGCCGGCCGTGGCCTGCGCGGCGAGCGAGAAGTTGGTGACCTTGTCGTGGGCCGACGAGCCGGGCCGCGCCGTCGGGGTATCGCAATCGCCCGCAACGCCCGCCGAGCACTCCCACTCGCTGATAGACTGCGAGCGTGCGATCGTGTTCATCGTCACGCCGACGCCGGCGCCGACGTAGGGCGTAAAGGGCCCGCTATTGGACAGGTCGTAGTAGGCGTTGAGCAGGAACACGCCGCCCTTGAGGTTGGTGTCGTCCCGCACCGTGCCGAACGTCCTCAGATCGTTCGTGGCATCGACCGGCAGCCAGTCGGGCGGCGGACCGCCCTGCCACGAGTACTGCAGGTAGTTGTAGCTGTCGCGCAGCTTGAGCTTGGTGGTGCTGCGCAGCTCGGCCGTGACGTCGGTGCGGATTCGCGACGACAGATAGTAGCCGACACCGATGCCGCCCGTGAGCAGACCGCCGCTGGTGCTGAACAGCGGGTTGTTCTCGATGTCCGTGGTGCACACGCCGCAGCCGACGCCGAACGGGTTGATCGCGCCGGTGGCACCGTCGCTGTCGCCGAGCGTCTGGCCGCTGATGCTTGAGCTGGGCTTGCCGCCGGCGAAGCCGTAGGCGAAGTCGCCGCGCAGATACCATTCGGCGCGCAGGCTCGGAATGGGCGCGGGCGCGGGCACCGGTAGGCCGTCGCTGATATAGTCCTTGCTGCTGCCGCGCGTCGGCCAGTCGCCGCCCGCGAGCGCGACGCTGCTGGCGCCGGAGAGAAGGGCGAGGCCGAGGCCCAGGATGGAGGTGGTCTTCTGCATCGTCGTCGATCCCTGTTGCCGCGAGTGGCGTTTGTCCCCGCGCGTACGTCTGTCCGGCGCTCGAGCGCGCGGCGGCACGGGGCATCACCTGGACGACGGTCCCGGGGCGCGGCTCGGCCACGCCCAAACGCGTACAGGCTTCACACGAGATCGGTGCCAGGGACCCGGCCTCGGCGCATCGGCGCAGATATCCGGATCATCGGGGCGGAGGCCGCCCCGATGCTGAGCCTAGGTTGTGCCGGCCGGAGCCGGCTGGCCGCTGTCTTCAGCGGAAGTCGTAGCGCAGGCCGACGCGGAACTCGTGCGCGTGGATGTCCTCGACGGTCGGGTCGCGGCCGATGATGTTGCCCAGGTCGTCGCGGTCGGGGCCGGTCGCCACCTTGCCGAGGTAGAGGAAGCGGTAGCCGGCATCGAGGTAGAGGCCGCGGCCACTGTCGGCATACACCGGGCCGTCCTTGGTCGAGCCGCCGGAAACCATCGTCTGCCGGCCGGTGAGCTTCCAGGTGAGGCCCGCCATCAGCGCGGCGGCGACGTGGCTGGTCGATCCGGCGTCGATGCTGCCGTAGCAGCCGCAGGGCGTCAGCGGGGTGATCGTGCCGGCGCTGGTCTTGTTGCGCGCCCAGCCGAGGCCGGCGCCGACGTACGGCGTGATGCGGCCGCCCATGTCGAAGTCGTAGTAGAGGTTGGCGAGCACGACGTCGGAGCTGAACTTGAAGTTGCGCGTGCCCGGCATCGGCGAGTTGCCGTCGGCGAGCGTGCCGCTGGTGTCGGCGTCGAAGCGGTGATCGTAGGTGATGTCGCCGCGCAGGTTGCGGCCGAAGTACATGCCGATGCCGCCGCCGGCCGTCCACGCGCTGCCCATGTGGCTGTCGGTGAAGTCGTAGAAGCCGTCCTCGACGATGCTCGGCTTGTCGTGCTGGGCGTAGCCGCCGTCGACACGGAAGTAGAGCGAGGGCGCGGGAGCCGGGGTCGGCAGGTAACCGACGTCCTTGATGCTGCCGCCGTAGAGGTCCGCGGCGTTCACGCCGGCCGCGCTGCCCAGGACGAGCGCCACGCCCAACATCAGGGCATTGCGAATGGAGGACATGACATTCCCTTTCGTCATTTCGCCAGGGCAGCGGACCCGTCTTGGTGCCAGGTTCAGCCGTCTGCCTCTGAACGGACTATGAGGGAACTTGTTTAAGGAGCGCTTAAGCCGCGTGCGGAATTGAGACAGGGGCCCGAGCGGGCCGCTTTCCATGGCGCGCCGGCCCGGACGCGGGCCGCATGAGCGGGACGCGGGGCAGCTGGCGGACCTGGGTATGCGACGGCGCCACCATTGACCCATGTCACACCCAGACCCCAATGTGCCTGCTAGCTGTCGGTATCGCCGATGAAAAAAGGCCGGCGGCATCGTTTCTCGAGCGACAGGATCCGTCCGGACGGACCATGCTGGACAAGCCGCACCACGACGACAACGACCTCGACGCGCTGCTGAGCCCTCTGGACAGCGCCAATGACCGGCGCGGCAGGGTCCTGCGGCTCGCCACCGCGCTCTGGGGCCGCCGCAAGCTCATCGTCGCCGTTGTCTCATCCCTGCTCTTCGCCTGGCTCACCGGACCACGCCTTCTCTATGGACCGCCGGTCGAGGTTCTCCCGGTCGTCAAGGCCGACTTCGTGCAGTCCGTGGTGGCGAGCGGCCATGTCGAGACGCCGTTCCGCGTCAACGTCGCGAGCCAGATCACCGGGGTCGTCGCCGACGTCCCCGTGACCGAGGGCCAGACCGTGAAGGCCGGCGACGTGCTCGTCATCCTGGATGACCGCGAGGCGCGAACCTCCGTCCGCCAGGCCGAGAGCGCCGTCGCCCAGGCCGAGGCGCGCCTGCGCCAGATCCGCGAGCTCACGCTTCCCTCCGCGAAAGAGAGCCTCGCCCAGGCCAAGGCGACGCTGACCAATGCCCAGGCGGCCTACGACCGCGCCAAGCGCCTCGCCGACACCGGCACCGGTACCCGCGCCAACCTCGACGAGGCGACCAAGGGCATCGACGTCGCCCGCGCCCAGGTCCGCGCCGCCGAGTTCCAGGTCTATACCAACAGCCCAGGCGGCAGCGACTACGTGCTGGCCGAAACCCAATTGCACCAGGCCGCCGCCTTGCTGGCCACGGCGCAATCGCGCCTGAGCTATACGATCATCAAGGCCCCGCGCGACGGCATCCTCATCTCGCGCGACGTCGAGCGCGGCAACGTCGTGCAGCCCTCGAACGTGCTCATGAAGCTGTCGCCGGTCGGCGACACGCAGCTCGTCGTGCAGATCGACGAGAAGAACCTGGGCCTCGTCGCGGTCGGGCAGAAGGCGCTGGCCTCAGCCGACGCCTTCGCCAAGGAGACGTTCCCGGCCGAGGTCGTCTACATCAACCCCGGCATCGACCTGCAGCGCGCCTCCGTCGAGGTGAAGCTGAAGGTGGCCGACCCGCCCGCCTACCTGCGCCAGGACATGACGGTCTCCGTCGACATCGAGACGGCGCGCCGCCCCGAGGCCATCGTGGCTCCGGCCCAGGCCCTTCGCGGCATGTCCAACGGCAAGCCGTGGGTGATGAAGATCGATCGCGGCGTCGCCGTGCGCCAGCCGGTCAAGGTCGGCCTCGTCAGCGCCGGCAAGGCCGAGATCCTCGACGGGCTGAAGCCGGACGACACGGTGCTCGCCGCCAACAACGCCGCCAAGGCCGGCGATCGCGTCCGCGCGCGTCCCGCCGCGCCTGCCGAGCCGTGAGAATGACCCGTGACGAGGTGCGCACCGTGAGCGCACATGACCTTGGACCGATGAGCAGCGACGGCGGCCGGCCATGAACCCCTGGGCTCCGTTCGAATGGATCACCGCCCTGCGCTTCCTGCGCGAGGGCCGGCTGCAGACGATCTTCATCATCACCGCCGTCGCCATCGGCGTCGCGGTCATCGTCTTCATGTCGGCGCTGCTGGCCAGCATGCAGGCAAACTTCATCCGCCGGGTTCTCTCCTCGCAGGCCCACATCCAGCTCGTGCCGCCCGACGAGCTCGCCCGCCCGCTGCGCGAGGCCAGCGCCGGTGAGGTAACGGCGGCCATCGTGCAGCGCCCCGCCCAGCGCATCCGCTCGATCGACCAGTGGCAGAAGATCCGAGAGCAGCTCCGCGAGTGGCCGGAGATCACCAACGTCTCTCCGACCATGAGCACCTCGGCGCTGGCCGTGCGCGGCGACGCCAGCCGCTCCATAACGCTGACCGGCGTCGACCCCGACGTCTATTTCAACATCGTGCGCGTGCCCGATTACATCGTCGCCGGCCAGCCGCGCGTGCAGACCGACGACATTCTCGTCGGCACCGACCTCGCCAAGGATCTGGGCGTCAGCCTCGGCGACAAGATCCGCATCTCGGCGGCGAGCGGCACCTCGCGCATCCTGACCATCTCCGGCATCTTCGATCTCGGCAACAAGGCCGCCAACCAGCGCAACACCTACGTCGCGCTGCGCACGGCCCAGGCGCTGGCCAAGCTCGTCGGCGGCGTCACCTCGATCGACCTCACCGTGCGCGACGTCTACGAGGCCGAGCTGATCGCCCAGTCCGTCGAGGCGGCGACGGGCGTACGGTCGGACAGCTGGATCAAGACCAACGCCCAGTTCTTCACCGCCGTCGCCGCGCAGCGCACGTCGAACACGATGATCCGCGTCTTCGTCGGCCTCTCGGTGGCCTTCGGCATAGCCAGCGTGCTCGTCGTCTCGGTGATCCAGCGCTCCAAGGACATCGGCATCCTGCGCGCCATGGGCACCAGCCAGGGCCAGATCCTGCGCGTGTTCCTGCTCCAGGGCGGGCTCCTGGGCTTCCTCGGCTCGATCGTCGGCGCCGCGGTCGGCGGCTCGTCGGTCTATATATGGCACGGCCTTTTGCGCCAGCCCGACGGCCGCGAGCTGTTCCCGCTCGTGCTCGAGCCGTCGCTATTCTTCGAGACGGTCGCCATCGCCGCCATCACCGGCGTCGCAGCGGCCGCCGTCCCCGCCCTGCGCGCGGCGAAGCTCGATCCGGTGGTGGCGATCCGTGGCTGAGGCTCGTCCCCGCGATGGCATGCCCGGTGCCGGCTGGCTGCCGCCCTCGCACGGCACCGCGCCGGCCTCACGCCCGCCAGCCGATGCCGTCCGGCCGCGCGCCGCGGTGGTTCTGATCCTCGCTCGGGCTGTTGGTGAAGGCCACGGCGATGATGATCGCGCCCAGCGCGAAGGCCAGCATGCCGCCGCCCACCGCGTCGACCTCGTCGGCGGAAAGGGCGCGCATCTCGGTGTCGGTCGTCTTGCTGATCTCGGTCATGGTCGTCTCCTGGGGCGGGAGGCCTCGGCCTCGTTGCTGCCGGCGATCGCGTCGCCGATGAAGAGAGGATGCCTCCTCACGACCCGGAGCGCTGTGCTGGCGAGCACAGGCCGGCCGGCCTTCGATCGGAAGTCGAGCAAGTGGGGAGAGCCTCACTCGGTTCTGGCCTTGCCGAGCCGGAAAAGGCGCAGCCGCTCTCCGAGCGGCTGCGACGCGGCGGCGCCTTCGAGGAAGGATGCCTCATGACGGCCAGCCCCAGCCCGTCCAGCCCAACGACAGAGACGCCCAAGGCGGATGCGCCCAAGACCGCCCCGTCCGGCCGCGGCCCCGTCCTGCGCCTCGCCGGCGTGCGCAAGTCCTACAACGTCGGCACGTCCGTCGAGGTCGAGGTGCTGCACGGCATCGACCTGACGCTCGAGCGCGGCGAGTTCGTCGCCCTCATCGGCCCCTCGGGCTCGGGCAAGAGCACGCTCCTGAACATCATCGGCCTGCTCGACCGCCCGACCGCCGGCAAATTATGGATCGAGGGCCACGAGACGAGCACCCTGGGCGACGCCGACATCACGCGGCTCAGAGGCCATTCGATCGGCTTCGTCTTCCAGTACCACTACCTGATCTCGGCCTTCACGGCGCTCGAGAACGTCATGATGCCGATGCTCGCCGACCGCGTCTTCCCCGACGACCGCATGCGCAAGACGGCCCACCAGCTCCTCGACCAGGTCGGCCTGGCGCCGTGGGAGAACAACCTCGCGACCAACATGTCCGGCGGCCAGCAGCAGCGCGTGGCCATCGCCCGCTCCCTCGCCATGAGCCCGGCGCTGATCCTCGCCGACGAGCCGACCGGCAACCTCGACACCAAGTCCGCCGACGGCGTCTTCGAGATGATGCGCAAGGTCAACCGCGACCACGGCACGACGTTCCTGATCGTGACGCACAACATGGAGCTGGCGCGGAGATGCGACCGGATCGTGGAGGTCGTGGACGGGAAGGTGGTGGGGTAGTGTGCCCTACAGCACTGCCCCCGCGCGACTTGCAAATCCTATCCCACCGAGCACAGACTTGCCGCGCCCGGCCACTTGAGGCTATGTTCAGAAAGGTGCGGTTGGCAGCGAGATTACAATTGCGAGGAATATACAGTGACAGCGCAAGACAGCGAAGAATTAGATAAAATCGGCAACATTCGAGATTACAGGGCCTTTATAAGCTACACGAGGGAAGATGAAGACTTGGCCATCCTTCTCGTAAAGCACCTGAGAGCTGCATTCTGGGGACGCCGCTTCGAAGCGCAAACAATGAAGGATTTTGAAGCTGGGCGAGAGTGGCGCAAAGACCTCCGGAAATTTCTCACCAACACCGACCTACTTATTACCATATTTACTGGACAACAGAAGGATAGCCACAGCTGGACCGGATGGGAGGTCGGTTTTTTCTCGGCCAAGACAGAAGAAAAGCCTTCGCGCTTCACTGACCCAGCAATACCAAGAGCTATCGTGCCGATCAATTTTCTCGGACGAAGCGCACCAGTTACCGACACACTTCAAGCAATAAAGATCGAATTTACAACCGAACTGGACAAGAGCCTAAGCCCCGACAATATCAAGTATGCAAACCTGACAATCAATGACCTAAAAGCGCTTAGGGACGTTTTTGAGCGACGACTAAAGGTTACAAAAGAAGATCCACTCTTCCAGCTTTACCTGATGACTAGCAGGAACGTAAGCACACTTGAGGGTCGCCAGCACCAAGCCGACGACGAAGAACATCTAAAGTCACACGTCGTCTCGTTCTACATGGATGTGCACGACCTCCTCAGAAACAGACCCCGAATAGATGACGCCCTCGAGACGAAGATAATAATGTCCCTTGAAGGGCACCATAACATTGACAAATACCCACCAGACATTGATGACAGTCTTATCGAGCTGTTATCGTACGATAGCACCGACAAAGACACTTTGATTAAGCTCGATCAGCCAGAACGAAAGCTAACCTGGGGAAAGTTTTGGAAGAGTGTTGAGGAAAAATACTCTAAAGAGGCCGCGACGCTCTGGAAAAATACGATCATCGATCTAATTAGATCGGCAGAAGGAGACGAAGAAGTCGATCGCTCACAAACCCTGGTATCCTCCGACGGAGCCACATTGTATCGGGCATTAATAACACGCAAGGTGCTTTTCTTCGGCGGACGGCGAGAATATCACATTTACATATTCCGAGCTCTTCGCAGAAAGGATTATGGGGACGAAGAGACAAGCACCTTGATGAAGTCTATTCTCGTCGCTTGTCGCTATCGATTTATGATGCTTGAGCCCACAAGCCCGTTCCGCCCGGATATCTTTGAGGGACTGCGCCGAGAAAACTATCGAGTAACCATCATAAGAATGATGAGCGAACTCGACAGGATAATACAAGAATCAGCCGAGGCTGGCTTGACGGTTGTGCAGAATACGCTTTTGACTTACCTCGACCCAACAGCTAAGAACCGCGCAGAGAAAGAATGGCACAGAGCCGAAAAGGAAATGCGAGAGAAGGCTCTTGCGTTCCTTCTTAAGGACATTCAATCCCAAGATGATTTCGAAAGCACGCGAGGCGATTTTGCGACAACCTACAAGGCATTCTGTGAGCAAACTAGGAAGATCAACAAAGAGTTCCTCTCTCTGTCCCTGAAGCGGCTGGACAGCCGCATCCACGCCCTTGAGAAGGAGCTTGCCGTCGCAGACGCTAATGCCAAGCCAGATTCACAGAAACCCGAAACAAAAAAGTGAGGCCGACGAATATGGATACCGGAGAGCTTTACAAAGCATATCTAGCCACCGCTGAAGCCGCAAGCGAGCGGCGAGCCAAGATGAATGCTTGGATGCTATCCGTTAACAGCGCACTCATCGGAGTTCATGCTGCAATTTCCAAAGACAACGCTCAATCGGGCCTCCTCAGAGATCCCAGCTGGCTCTGGACCATTGCCTTCGCCGGCATCGTCGTCTGCATCGCTTGGCTAAATCTAATAAAATCATATCGAGATTTGAACAAAGCAAAATTTGCGGTCATTGCCGAAATGGAGAAGAATTTTGATTTCAAGCCATTTACGCTGGAGAGGGAGCTTTACAAAGCCTATCCAAGAATCTCTTTTTCTTATATTGAACTTGGCGTGCCAGTCGCGATGGCACTCGTTTACGCCATTCTCGTCGTCAAAGGTAACCCACTACCCCCTCCATAACGTCGCTCCCTTAAATCACCGCTTCATTCTCGCCACCAAGGCCGCTCTCCCGCACGGTTCCGTACAGCGGTCGATCGTCTGGACTTGTTCACAAGGCTGCAATTCGGAGGTTCACCCTACTTCCCCCAGCTTCGCCTTCGCTGCCTTGATGCCTTTGCGGCAGTCCTCGTTCTCGTTCTGCAGGCTGGAGCCGATCTCGAGGGCTTTCTGGTAGTCGGAGACGGCGTCGCGGGGGCGGTTGAGCTTCATGTGGAGGTCGCCGCGCGTCCGCCAGGCGTAGAAGCGATTGGGATCGAGCTCGATCGACTTGTTGAGATCGACGAGCGCCCGCTCGTGCTCGCCGGCCAGCATCAGGTCCATGCCGCGCGCGCTGCAGGTGACCGCCGACGGGTCCATGCGCACGGCCGCCTCCTGGTCGGCGATGCCCTGGTCGTAGCGCTTCGACCACGCATAGGCATGCCCGCGCGCCACCAGCGGCCAGCTCCAGTCGGGCCTGAGCCGGATGGCGCGGCTGAAGTCCGCGATGGCTTGATCGTACTTGTTGTCGTCGCGGTAGTTCATGCCGCGCCTGTAGTAGATGACCGCCAGCTCCGCGTTTTCCGGACCGCGCTTGATGATCCGCGAGCAGGCGGCGATCGATTTCTCGTTGCGCGCCTCGCAATCCTCATTGTCGCCCGCGAAAGCAGGAAATACCGCCGCCAGGACGGCCAGGGCAAGAACGGCGGCGGCAAACTCACGCGGCATGACGGCACCGGCAGTCGGAGGGCAACTCCGTCGAGCCTAACACTGACGAAACGCCCCGCGCAACGCGGTGCCTTTCCCCCCTACTCCCGCACCGCCCACTTGCCCGGACCGTTGGCGGTCAGCAAGAGAAGGCCGCCGGCGATGGTGATGTTCTTCATGAAGTTGATCATCTGGCCCTGGTTGCCGGGCTCGAAGTGGAACAGCGCCGCGGCCAGGATCGTGAAGCCGGCCAGCAGCACCGAAGCCGTGCGCGAGAACAGGCCGAGCAGGACCGCCAGCCCGCCGCCGAGCTCCGTCGCGATCACCAGCCACACGAGCTGCCCGGGGACGCCGTGGCTCTGCATGTAGTTGGCGGTCTCGGCGGCGTGGCCGAGCTTGCCCCAGCCCGACTGGATGAAAATGGCGGCGAGAAGGATGCGTGCGAGAAGGCTGACGGCGGCATGCGTGTTGGTCGACACTGGCGAAACTCCCGGATGTGAGCCCGCCCCCGTCCTATTGTGTCGCGCCAGGATCACCGCTGTCCAGAAGCATCGAACGCGGCTCGGCGGCTGCGGAGCTCCTCCCCCCTTGTGGGCTACGGCGTTCACACAAGTGGCTCGTGCCGACCGAAGTGTTGCTCGCCGGTTGCAAGCAGGCGCCGAGCTGGCTCCCCTCCCCAGCGGGGAGGGGTTGGGGGTGGGGAGAGGCCTGCACGACTGCGGCTGGCCTTGGCGCTCGAGTGGAGCGCATTGAAATAGAGATCAGCTTTCCACATGCATCACCCCTGCATCGTCACCCCACCCCTGACCCCTCCCCTCGAAGGGGAGGGGAATCCGGCTGCGGCCAGCGGCCAGCGGCACCGAACCACGATGAAAACCAGCGTCGACGACGTGCGACGCAGATGTGTGAATCCCATAGCCACAAGGCGGAGGGGAATGACTCACCCGCGCTCCGGGTCCAGCGGCTCTGTGCCCTTGGGCTGGCCGTCGGCGCCGAAGGTGAGCTTCTGCACCTTGGCCTCCGCCTGCTTCAGCAGCCGGTCGCAGTGATCGCGGAGCAGCTCGCCGCGCTCGTAGATGGCAATGCTCTCCTCGAGCTCGACGTCGCCGCGCTCCAGCCGCCCGACGATCGCCTCGAGCTCCTTGAGCGCGCGCTCGAACGTCATCTCCTTGATGTCGGCATGGCGCCCGGGGGCCCGGGGCGCCGGCTTGGCAGGTTCCATCACGTCCTCGTAGAGCGGTTTAGGCGAAGTGTGAAGCGGTTCGCCGTGAAGAACCGCTCCAAACCAGAATGAGAATCACGCGGATCGACGGGAGCATACGAGCCCCCGGCGCGGAGTTGTAGAGCACGGCCCGGCGTCTGGTGGAAGCCCGGCCGCTTCTGATACACTGTGCGGCATGACCAGTGAGCCCCAAATCAGCGAAGGCCTGAGCAGCGACAGCCAGAGCACGGACAGGACGGCCCCCGACGAGGTCGTCGCACTCTACCGGCGTGCCTTCGCGGAGCATCGCGCCCGCGCGCTGTGGAACATCCGCCAGTTCGAGACGCCCACCCTGGCCCAAGCCCTGGCGATCACGCGCCAGCTCCGCACCGAGGGCGACCTTGCCGCGCGCCGCCTGGCCGAGGAGATCGAGACGGCTGCCCGTGCCCATAACTAGCTTCCAATCTGACGTTCTTCGTACCATTGCCGCCAACCGCGATCCCGAGAGCTAAGTCGCGGGCGGCACCGCCATCAACAGATCGGGCCCCCGGTTCTCGGCGGACGTCGACATATTCCACGACCGCCAGGAGCGCGTTGCCGAGGCGGCGATGTCCGACGCGACAGCGCTCCGACGTGCCGGATACGAGCTGGCCTGGGCGCGTCAGCAGCCCGCGAGCTTCGTCGCCATCGTCCGGGACGGCCGCGACGAGACCAAGATCGAATGGATCGCTGACAGCGACTACCGCTTCTTCCCCGCGGTCGCGGATCCGGTTTTCGGCTACGTGCTGCATCCAGTCGATCTCGCGATAAACAAGGTCATGGCCGCCGCCTCGCGCCGGGAGCCGCGCGACATCATCGATCTGCTGACGCTCCACTCACGCGTTGCGCCCCTCGGTGCACTGGTCTGGGCAGCGGCCGACATCGCCCCGGGGTTCACGCCCGAGGGTCTGATTGCCGAGATCAGGCGCAATGCCCGCCATCCGAAAGAGGAATGGCTGCAGGTAATGTCAGCCGGTCCCGTCGAGCCCGAAGTCATTGCCCACGCCTTGCGAAGCGCGCTTGACGATGCCGATGCGTTCGTGAAGCAGATGCCGACCACGAAGTCAGGTCTGCTATTCCTTCGCGATGGCCGGCCCGTTCAGCCCGATCCGAGCCGGCTGAACGACTACTCCGAGCATCGGCCTCGACGCAGGGGTCACTGGCCATCCAGCCCCGAGATCACAACGGCGATGCTGGAAAGACTGAAGCTGGACAGGCTCTGACCGGCGCTATCCCCGCTTGAACACGGGCGCGCGTTTCTCGAGGAAGGCCTGGAAGGCTTCCTTGGCCTCCGGCGAGCCGAGGCGCTTGCGGAAGGCGAGGAACTCCTCGTTCATGCGCGCCTCCAGCGCCGCCCCGTCGCCGCGCATCAGCCGCCGCGCAATCGCCAGCGCCTCCGGCGGCTTGGCGGCGAGACGCTGCGCCGCCGCGAGCGCCGTTCTATCCAGATCCTCGGCCGCCACGACCTTGTTGACGAGACCGGCCTCGCGCGCCCGCTCCGCGTCGAAGGTTTCCCCCAGCACCAGCATCTCGAAGGCGCGCGCATAGCCCATGCGCTCGACCAGCAGCAGGCTCGAGCCCGCCTCAGGCACCAGCCCGAGATCGAGGAACGGCATCGACAGCCGCGCCGCCGGACTCGCGTAGACGAGGTCGCAATGGAGCAGCAGCGTCGCGCCGACGCCCACCGCGAGCCCGTCGACGCCCGCGATCAGCGGCTTGCGCACCTTGGGCAGCAGCCGCACGAAGCGCTCCGCCGCGAGCCCGACAGTGCCGCCCGTCTGCGCCGCGGCGAGGAAGTCGACGATGTCGTTGCCGGCCGAGAACACGCCGCCCGAGCCGAGGATGACGTGCGCGGCAACGTCAGGCGCGGCGTCTCCCGCCTCGAGCGCGTCGGCGAGCGCGGTGTACATCGCCCCGGTGAGCGCGTTCTTCTTCGCCGCGCGGTCGATCCGCAGCACCTGGGCGCCGCCGCTCGTCGTGATCGTGATGTCGCTGGTCATTGCCTTCCCCCTCGAGCGCCGGGCGGTTTGCATTCAACCAAGGAGCGCGTCGTCCGCGGCGAGCACGCTATCAGAGCCTTCGGTGATCGTCGCCAGCAGCGCCGGCGCCTGCGTCGCGATCGTCTCGGCGAAGAAGCGCGCCAGCGCGATCGTGCCGGCCGGCGCCGAGGCCCCGTCCCGCGCCGCCGCCAGCGCCCCCTTCGCCAGATAGCACCCTCCGGCCGCGATGCCGAACAGGCGGAGATAAGGCGTCGCCCCGGCCAGCGCCGCGTTCGGATTCTCGTGGAGCTGCTTGGCCATCCACAGCGACGCTTCCGACAGCGCGTTGACGGCATCCGTGAGCCGCCGCCCCATGGCGCCGAAGCCGTCGTGGTTCGCGGTATCCGCCTCCGCCGCCACGCGCCCCAGCTCCTGGATGTAGGCCTTCACCACCTCGCCGCCGTCGAGCGTCAGCTTGCGCGTCGCGAGATCGATGGCCTGGATGCCGTTGGTGCCCTCGTAGATCGGCAGGATGCGCGCGTCGCGGTAGTGCTGCGCCGCGCCCGTCTCCTCGATGAAGCCCATGCCGCCGTGGACCTGGATGCCGAGGCTCGCCACCTCGCAGCCGATGTCGGTCGAGAAGGCCTTCGCGATCGGCGTCAGCAGCGCCGTCCGCCCCGCCGCCGCCTTGCGCCCGGCCTCGGTCGCGGCCCGGCGCGAGAGATCCGCCTCGCGCGCCGTGACGAGGCAGATGGCCCGCGCCGCCTGCGTCAGCGCCCGCATGGTGAGCAGCATGCGGCGGACGTCCGGATGCTCGATGATCGGCGACATCTGCGCGGCCTTGGGGCCCGCGGCCCGTCCCTGGCGACGCTCCCTCGCGTAGGCCATGGCGAGCTGCGTCGCCCGCTCGGCCACCGCCACGCCCTGCACGCCGACCGCCAGCCGCGCCGCGTTCATCATGATGAACATGGCCGCGAGCCCGCGGTTCTCCTCGCCGACGAGGTAGCCGGTGGCACCCTCCTTGTCGCCGAACTGCATCACGCACGTCGGGCTGCCGTGGATGCCGAGCTTGTGCTCGAGCCCCGCCACCGTGATGTCGTTGCGCGCGCCGGGCGAGCCGTCGGCGTTGAGCAGATACTTGGGAACCAGGAACAGCGAGATGCCCTTGGTGCCGGGCGGCGCGTCGGGCAGCCGCGCCAGCACCATGTGGATGATGTTGTCGGTCAGCTCGTGATCGCCGTAGGTGATGAACATCTTGGTGCCGTGGATGCGGTAGGTCCCGTCCGCCTGCCGCGTCGCCTTGGCCGCCACGGCGGCGAGATCCGAGCCCGCCTGCGGCTCGGTGAGGTTCATCGTGCCGGTCCACTCGCCGGAGACCATGCGCGGCAGGTAGAGGCGCTTGAGCTCGTCCGAGCCGACCGCCTCGAGCGCGTCGATGGCGCCCTGCGTCAGCAGCGGGCAGAGACCGAACGCCATGTTGGCCGAGTTCCAGATCTCGGTGGTCGCCGTGGAGACGAGTGAGGGCAGCCCCTGCCCGCCGTACTCCTCGGGACAGGGCAGCGCGTTCCAGCCGCCTTCGCGGAACTGCGCGTAAGCCTCTTTCCACCCCGGCGCCGCGGTGACGCTGCCGTCCTTCAGCGTCGCGCCGTGCTTGTCGCCGGTCTTGGAGAGCGGCAGCAGCACCTCGGCGCCGAGCTTGCCCGCTTCCTCGATCACCGCCCGCACCGTCTCCTCGTCGAGGCCGTCATAGACGCCATGCGCGATGAGCTCGGGAAGCCCCGCCGCCGTGCGCAGCGCGAACAGGATGTCCTCGACCGGTGCCTGATAGGTCATGTGAGTGATCTCCCGCTGTGGCTCCCCCGGGTGTCGAGGAGTCTAGACGGGAGCGCTGTCACGCGGAAGGAGGGAGTGGCGGGGCATGACTGAGTCGCGGTGAAGCCGGTCCCGGCGGCGCGATGAGTGCTGTATCGAGGCGCCGCCCGCACCGGCGATGCTGGGTGATCCTCCGCGGTGCTCCGGCTGAAACAATAGCATATTTCCCTATGTTGAAACACCGTCGAACACTTCCCCAGCTGTTTCGTTTGGCGGACTTCTGATCATTATGCCTTGTTTTCAGACAGCCGCCGGTCAAGAGCGGTGCTGGGGAGTAAGCGCATGCGTGAACCCGATCGGGGCGGCTTCGGCTGGGCTTTAGCCGCCGTCGCCTTCGGCTGGCTGGTGCTCGGCTGGCCGTGGCTGTCCGGCCGCCTGACGATCCCGTACGACGCCAAGGCGCACTTCCAGCCCCAGCTCGATTTCCTGGCCCACGCCCTCCATAGCGGCCAGTCGCCGTTCTGGAACCCCCATGTCTTCGCCGGCTCACCGCAGATCGCCGACCCGCAGTCTCTCATCTTCTCTCCGGCCATAGTGCTGGCCGCCCTCGACCCCACACCGAGCTTCCGTGCCTTCGATGCCTATGTCCTGGTGCTGCTCCTTGGCGGTGCGCTGGCCGTGGCGATGCTGTTCCGGGAGCGCAGCTGGCATCCGGCCGGCGCCGTCGTGGCCGCCCTGTCGTTCGGCTTCGGCGCCTCGGCCGCATGGCGCATCCAGCACGTCAAGCAGGTGCAGAGCCTTGTCTTCTTGGCCGTGTCGCTGTGGCTGCTCACGCGCCTGCTCGCACGCGCTCGGCTACGCGACGGCCTGCTCGCCGGGCTCGCGATCGGACTGATCGTCGTCGAGCCCGGGCAGGTGGCGCTGATGGGCTGCTACGTGCTCGCCGGCCTCGTGCTCCACGAGTGGCTGTCGAGCGAGACGCCCGTCGGCACCATCCGCCGCACGCTGCCGGCGCTCGTGGCCGCGGGCATGACGGCTGCCGCCGTGGCGGCCGTGCCGGTGCTGATGGCGCACGAGCTCGTCGCAGCTTCGAGCCGGGCCGACATTCCATTCCTCGAGGCCGCCCGCGGCTCTCTCCACCCGGCCTCGCTCCTCACCTTCCTTCTCGGCGATCTCTACGGGGCCGGCAGTCCGCACGTGCCCTACTGGGGACCGCCGAGCGCCGGCTGGGACGCTGGCGGCCTCGCTCTGGCCCAGAACATGACCGTGATCTATGCCGGCGCCCTGGCCGCCGTCGGGCTCATCGCCTTCGGTGTTGCCGGCGGGGCCGCATGGCGCAAGGAGGCTCGCTTCTACACGCTCGCACTCGGAGTCTCCGTTCTCTACGCCGTCGGCTCCTATACGCCCGTGTTCGCGTGGCTCTACGAGGCGATGCCGGGCGTGCACCTTTTCCGCCGCCCCGCCGACGCAACCTTCATCATCGGCATCACGCTGGCGATCACGGGCGGCTACGCCGTGCATGTGGCGGCCACCGAAGGCGCCCCGGAGCCCCGTGCCCGCAAGAGAGTAGCAACCCTGATCGTCTTGCTGTTCCTCACCGGCGCGTCGATCGCCGTCGCGATGGGCCATGCCGGTGACGCCGTGCGCCCGCTCCTCGTCTCCGCGCTGCTGACGGGGATCGCCAGCGCCGTCCTGTTCCGTCTGAAGGCGCTCTTGTCCGCTTCGCCCGCCGTCGCGCTCGCCGCCGTGACCGCCCTCACCGTCGCGGACCTCGGGCTGGTCAACGGTCCGAACGGCGCCATGGGGCTGCCGCCGTCGAGCTTCCCCATGCTCGCGCAGCCGTCGCGCGAGCCGACCATCGAGATGCTCGAGAGCCGCATCGCCGCGGACCCCGACAAGGCGCGGCGCGACCGCGTCGAGCTGGCCGGCCTCGGCTTCGAATGGCCGAACGCCGGCATGGTGCACGGCTTCGACCACGTCCTGGGCTACAACCCCCTGCGCCTGTCCATGGTGACCGAAGCGGTTGGCGCCGACGACACAATCGCCGTCCCGGCTCAGCGCCGGTTCACGCCGCTCTTTCCGTCCTACACGTCGCAGCTCGCCGCCTTTCTGGGGCTCCGGTACATTGCCACCGGCGTTCCCGTCGAGGAGATCGATCCGACGCTGGATTCCGGCCAGCTGAAACTCTTGGCGAGGACCGAAACGGCATTCGTCTACGAGAACCCGCGCGCGCTGCCGCGCGTCATGTTCGCCGACGACTGGCGCAGGGCCCGGTTCGACAGGATCATGCGCACGGGGCTCTGGCCGTCCTTCGACCCGCGCACCACCGTCCTCCTCGATATTCCCGCCGCGGCGGGCAAGGTGGCTGAAAGAGCGGGCTCGCGCCCGGCCTTGCTCTCGACGGTGGCGCTCTCGCGCTATGAGAACACCCGCGTGGACGTGGAGGTGGAGGCAGCCGACAGCGGCTTCGTCGTCCTCAACGACGTGTGGCATCCGTGGTGGCGGGCGACCGTCGACGGCAACCCGGCGCCGATCTTCAAGGCCAACGTCATGTTCCGCGCCGTCGCGGTGCCGAAGGGGCATCACGTCGTCCGCTTCGAGTTCGAGCCTTTCGCCGGAGCATTCCAGCAGTTGGCGCGGCGCGTCCATGAGGTCGCCGAGCCCATTCCGTCGATCCCGCCGCGGCCGGAGGACGTGCCGGTTGCTCGGGCCCAGTCCACGCCGGCGGCAACCCGTCATCGATTCTGAGGACGCGGCGGCTGCGCGCTGCCCCGCCTCGACAGCTCACTCCGCGGGCGCGGATCCGCGCGCCCTGGGCGCAACCGGCTGCAGCGGTCGCGGCGCATGGGCGAGGGACGGCGCCGGAACGCGGCGCAGCCAGATCTCGCGCCAGTAGATCGGGTTGGAGCGCGGGCAGTTCTTGGCGCACAGGCCCTGGCAAGCGACGCCCTTGAGCGTCACCGTGTGCGTCAGCGTGCGCATCTTGCCCGTCGTCTCGAGGATGATCCGCTCCAGCCGCCGCTCGACCTGGTAGGGACCCTTGTAGTAGGCCATCTCGGGATCGAACTTGAGCCCCTTGTTCATGCCGAGGCGATCGAGCGTGGCGCTGATCTCCTGCGCCGGCCGCACCTCCACCCAGTCGCCGGGCTGCAGCCCGAGATCGCCCTTGGAGCGCTCGCTCCCCGGCCCCGTCAGCTGCCCGAGCGTGCCGAGCTTGAAGTCGCGCATGATCTTGTCGGCGAACGACCAGCCCAGCATCCAGACGAGGCGCGACAGCCCGATCTCGCGACGGCGCAGATCCGCGAAAATCGTGGCCAGCGAGGCGGCGATCGACCTCGGGCGCGCGCGGGTGGCGCTGGCGAGCTCCGTCGACTGGCAGTAGTAGCGCTCGCCGTTCTTGACGGCATAGGGGAACGGCTCGGCCGCGTGCCCGCGATCGCAAGGCTCCGCGCTCTCGCCGCGAGCCGCGTCCGCCGGACGCAGCCAGCGCTCCTTCCAGAACAGCAGGCAGTCGCGCTGGCAGCCGTCGTGGGCGGCGCCGTTGCAGCGCAGCCCTTCGAGGAACACGGCGCCGTCCATCAGCTGCTCGCCCGGCCCCTCGATGCAGGTGCGGTCGGCGCGGCGCGCGACCCGGAACCGCCGGCCGCAGTGTTGCCGCATCTCCGGCATGAACGGCAGGCCGTCGAGCGCGCCGCGCTCATCGAGCGTGGCGAGGATCTCGCGCTCCGTCAGCACCTCGACGACGTCTCCGCGCATGTATCTGTTCATCGCAGCGTCTCCTGGTCGCCTGATCAGTCGCCCTCGCCCGCCGGCTTTGCCTTGCCGCGGCGCAGCCTGCATTCGAGCGCGCGCGCCATCGGAGCCGAGCGCAATGCACGTCCGCCGGCCATGGCTGACGCCAGCAGACGGCCCTTCATCGTCAAGGGTTCCTCGACGGTGTAGAGCGGCAGCAGCTCGCAGCCGAAGCGCTGCTTGTAGGCGTAACGCCCGTTGCCGAAGTCCAGCGTCCTGTAGCCGGACTCGATCAGCCACTTGATGACGCATCCCGCGAGCACGACGCTTGGCGAGCGCCGGCTCCAGCTGCCGGCCGCATGCGACAGGCGCACGAGCGTGCCGGTACCCGGAGCGAGCAGCAGCATGGCCGCCGCGACGACCTCTTCCTGGTTCTCGAGAAGGGCGATGAGCAGCGTGCCGTCGGTCACGCCGAGGCGGACGGCCTCGCGGTAGAATGTGGAGTAGGGCGCGCGATCGAGCCGGAACGGAAGCCCGATCTCCTCGAGCCGCGCCCGCTGCAGACGGTCGAGCTGCTCGACCATACCGACCGCCTCGCCCGCCTCCGTGACGACGCGGAACGTCGCGCCGTCGTCCCGCAGGATCGCGCGCGTCTTCTGCCGGATGTCCTTGCGTACCCTCTTGGAGCAGGACGCGAGATAGGCGTCCCAGGAATCGGGCAGCGCCGTGGCGTTGCGAATGGCTCTCGACGGCCGCGCGCCGGCAATGAGCAGAGGGTTCGGCGTCTCTCCGGCGGCGGTCAGCAGCCGGTCGAGGCGCACGAGATCGGCCGCGGGCAGGCAGCCGAGCGCCGCGCGCCATGCGCCGGCCGCTTCCACCGGCGTCGTGGGCGCCGCCGGTCCGAGCAGGGGAAAAGCGTAGTCGCAGACGTCGAGGTCGGCGAGCTCGATGGTCGAGAAGCCGGCGCGGCGGCGCTTGACCAGGGGCAGCAGCATCGCCAGCTGGCCGCTCGCCGTCTCGCGAACGCCGATGAGCACCGGCTCGAGCTTCATCGCCGGCACCAGCGAGGCATAGAACGGCCCGAGCCATGCCGCTGTCTGGAACGGGGTCTGCGGCCTCGCCGGGCCGAGCGGCCCGATCTCCGCCAGGAAGTCGGCGAGACCGGCGAAGCGGTAGGCCTCGTACGCACGCCCGTCTGCGCGAGCCGCCGTTTCGGCACTGGGCTCTGCGGCGGACGGCGGAAGCGCGGGTGCGAGCTCCGCTCCGAGCAGCCCGGCCTTGGAGACATAGGATGACGAGCTGCCCAAGCCTTCCCTCCCTGCCCCCGCGTCACGCCGCAAGCAAGCTGGCCACGCACGGCCCGCCACGGCAGTCCGCGGCGCGGACTGGACGGGCCAAGGTCGGATTCAGAGCCTGGATGCCGGCGGAGTGTCTTCGGGCGCCCCTTGCCGCCATCGCGGCTGCAATCGAGTGAACGCACGATCAGATGCGCGACGAAGTTAAGCCTACCTCGCCCCCGGGTGCATCGTGCAAACGAATGAGGAATTCAGATCGCGCGGGCGGAGAAAGATTCGGGGCCCGGACATTCATCCGCGCCTGATGCGCGCGCTGCTAGTGTCGTGATCGCGAAGTCCGTCTCCCGACCTAGCCGCCGAGTATGTAACGAAGTTCTCGATCATCACACTATATGGCCATCAGCGCCCGGGCTTGGTCAGCCGTTGCGAGAGCGCGGCCCGCGCCTGTGACGGCCCCAGCGGCGAGGCGTACCAAGGCGGCGTTGTCCGGTGCCACCGTGCCGTCTGGCAGCCAGAGATTGTTCTCGAAGCCGACACGGACATGGCCGCCCTTCGCCGCAGCATACGCCGCGCAAGCGTTCTCGTGGCGGCCGAAGGCGCACATGCTCCATGGATCCGCGAAAGAGGGGTCGCCGAGGCCCAGCTCCGTCGCCGCCGCGAGGAATGGATCGAGATCGGCGGGCGCGGAGGTCTGCCCCGCCGAGTAGCGGCCGAGCACGAATAGCGGGAAATCATTTCCGGAGGGGATGACACCGCGTGCCTTCAGGCCGTGGTAGCGGCGCACCTCGTCGGCATCATAGAGGATGATCTGCGTCATCACCCGCTCGCGCCGCGCCCAGGCCAGGAAGTCGGCGGCCGCCGGCTCTGCGGCCTCGTCGGCGATCAGCTCGCGAATGGCGAGCGAGACGGCCTCGGGGCGCAGCTCGCGGATCACCCGCATCTGCTCGGGCGGCTGGTAGCGTCCGCCGGCTTCGGTGGTCACCTGCACGATCAGCCGGTCGCCGACGGCCGCACGGATCGCCGCCGTGACATCCCGGTACGCTTCGGCGTCGAGCAGATGCCGGCCTTGCGCGTCACGCACATGCACGTGGATCATCGCCGCGCCCGCCTCGGCGATTGCCGCGGCCGTCCTCGCGATCTCCTCGGCCGTCATCGGCAGCGCCGGATGATCGGTCTTGGTACGGCTCGCCCCATTGGGCGCATTGGCGAGGATGATACCGGCGAGCCCAATGTTCGACCTGTCGATGCGTGGTGACTGATATGTCTTCTCCATGGCGTCGCCGGTATCCGCGCGCGGGGTTGGTGGGGCGGCCGCGCGCAAGCCAAAGTGGAATACCGGCGAGCAGAAGCGCGACCACAGTTCCAAGCTTCTGCTCGACGGTATGAGAGACGTCATCCGAAACCTTCAATCCGTGGTCAGCCCCCGCGCCTCGGCGGCCTCGTGGCGCTGCTGCTCCTCCATGACCAGGGCCGAGATCTCGCGCTTCAAGTCGTTGAACGCAGCCGACGCGCCGTCGCGCGGGCGCGGGATGGTGACCGGGATGTCGCGCTTGATGGTGCCAGGGCGGTAGGTGAGGATGACGATGCGGTCGGCGAGATAGATGCTCTCCTCGATCGAGTGCGTGACGAAGACGATCGTCTTGCCGGTCTCCGACCAGATGCGGATCAGCTCGTCCTGCAGCGAGCGCCGCGTCAGGGCGTCCAGCGCCCCGAACGGCTCGTCCATCAGCATCACCGGGCTGTCGAGCGCCAGCACACGGGCGATGGCGACGCGCTGGCGCATGCCGCCGGAGAGATCCTTCGGGAAGCGGTCGCGGAACTCGGACAGCTTCAGCATGCCGAGAAGCCCTGCGACGCGCGCCTCGATGTCGCGACGCTTCATGCCCTTGATCTCGAGCCCGAAGGCGACGTTCTGCGCCACCGTCATCCAGGGAAACAGCGCGTACTCCTGGAAAACCATGCCGCGGTCGGGGCCGGGCGCGGCGATCTCGCGCCCCTCCACCTTCACGCTGCCCGTGCTCGGCGGCGAGAACCCCGCGATGGCGTTGAGCAGTGTCGACTTCCCGCAACCGGAAGGCCCGAGCAGGCAGACGAATTCCCCGCGTGCGATGTCGAGGTCGATGCCCTTGAGCGCCACCACCTCGCCGCCGGGCACCGCGAAGATCTTGTCGACGCGCGAGATGTGGATCTGGCCCGTCATCTAGTTCTCCAGCCCGCGGTGCCAGCGCAGCAGGTAGTTGTTGAGCCGGCTGACACCCAGGTCGATGGCGAGCCCAAGCAGACCGATGGTCAGCATGCCGGCGATGATCTTGTCGGACCAGAAGTACTCGCGCGCCTCCAGGATGCGGAATCCGAGTCCGTTGTTGACCGCGATCATCTCGGCGACGATGACGACGATGAACGCCGTGCCGATGCCGATCCGTGCGCCAGCGAGAATGTACGGCGTTGCCGCCGGGAGGATGACGCGGCGGAAGATGGTCCACCTCCCGGCTCCGAGGCTGCGCGCCGCGCGGATGTAGATGCCGTCGACGTGCCGCACGCCGGCGATGGTGTTCATCAGCACCGGAAAGAAGGCACCGATGGCGATCAGGAACACCGCCGGCGGGTTGCCGAGGCCGAACCACAGGATCGACAGCGGAATGTAGGCGATGGGCGGGATCGGGCGGAGCACCTGCATCAGCGGATTGACGTAGCGGTAGATCGTATCGCTCGCCCCCATCAGCAGTCCGATCGGCAGCGCCAGCCCGGCGCCGACCAGGAAGCCCGTCACCACGCGGTAGAGCGATGCCATGGCGTCGTGGAGCAGCTCGCCCGAGAACAGCCACGACAGGTACGAGCCCTGCGCCGGATCGAAGACCTCGAGCGGAGCCAGATAGCTCCACCAGCGCTGCGCCACGGAGGCCGGCGACGGCAGGATCTGCGGGTTGACGAGCCCCGCCGAGCAGAACGCCTGCCACAGCGCCAGCACGACGATGGGCACCGCCAGCCCTTCGACGATCGATCGGGTGCGGGATGATGAGGGGGACGCCATCCGCTCTGGGCCCTACTTGACCCCGACTGCGGCCTTGGCGGCATCGAGCAGGTCGGTCTTTACCCACTCCGTGGCCACCGGCGGCTTGGCCATCTTGCCGACTCCGTACTTGGCCATCACGTCCGTCACCTTCTGGATGTGGTCGGCGTTCATCTCGATCGTATAGGGCGAGTTGCCGATCGCCGCCTTGAACTCGTCACCGGTCACTTGGCCCTTGAACAGGTCCTGGGTCACGAACTTCTCGGCCACCTCGGGCTGGTCCATGAACGTCTTCTGCGCCTTGACGAAGCAGGCCATGAACTTGGCCGCCAGCTCCTTCTTCTCGTTGTAGAACTTCTCCGTCATGACCATGGTGCGGATGGGCGAGCCGACGGCCGTGCCGTAGGGCTTCATGACCTCGACGCCGAAGCCGCGCGCGATGGCCTGGCTCGACTGCGGCTCGGTCTGCATGATGGCGTCGACCTGCTTCTGCAGCAGCGCCTGGTTGAGGTCGGGATAGAGCAGGTACGTGGTCTGGATGTCGGCCGACTTCATGCCTGCGTCGCCGAGCACCGCGGCGAGCAGCACCTCCTGGATTGAGCCGCGCGTCACGCCGACCTTCTTCCCCTTGAGATCGGCGACCGACTTGATGCCGGACTCCGGCGTGGCCAGAAGGCGCGCGCCGCCCTTGGCGAAGCCGCCGACGATGTAGATGGGCGCGCCGTTGCCGCGCGCCGAGATCACCGCCTCCGACGCCGTGGCGCCGACGTCGAGCTCGCCGGCGATGATCGCCTGCATGACATCCGGCCCCTTCGGGAACAGCTTGATGTCGACCTTGACCCCGCAGCTCTCCGCGATCTGCCCGATGTACGAGACACCTGCGAAGTGCGCGAGCTTGAGGTTGCCGACGCGGACGACGTCTTGGGCCAGGGCGTGAGCAGAGCTCAGCGCAACGAGAAGCAGTCCAGCCAGTAGCTGTGAAACAGAGCGCATCGAATTCCCCCCAATCGCCTGGATCTCTGGCTGCGAGAGGGAGAATTCTGCGTCTCCGCTCACGGGCCATGGCGGTAGTCTAGTGGGACGCGGAGGAATGCGGAAGCCGGAACTCGCGGAGCCTTGGATCGCGGAGCCGGCGTGCTATCGCGCTCGTCGCTCTCACACCTCGACCACCAGCCCGTCCCTGGCCACCAGCACGCGCTCGTCCGTGATCTCGTCGGCCCGCTTCAGCATGGCGTGGCTCATGTGGGTGAGGAGGATGCGGCGGGCGGTGATGCGCGACAGGTTGGCGGACAGCGCCTCCCACGAGGTGTGGTACCGGATCGGGCCGTCGTAGGCGTAGCACTCGGCGATGTAGAGATCGGCCCCCGCCGACGCGGGGACGAGCGCGTCGACCCATTCCGTGTCGCCCGAGAAGGCGATCACCTTGCCTGCCGTCTCCAGCCGCAGTGCATAAGGCGGCGCCCCGGCCGGATGCGAGACCTCGAACGGGGTCACGCGGACCGGGCCGACCTCGAGCGGCTGCCGCTCGGCGTACTCGAGGTACGTGACCGGGAAGCGGAGCGTCATCGTGCTCGAGCCGGGGAACAGCGCCTCCGCCGCCGCCGCCACGCGCTCGCGGGTGCCCACGGGTCCGGTGATGGTCAGCGGCCCGGTGCGCTTGGCCACGTGCTGGGCGTGCAGCATCCACCACACGAGGCCGGCGAAATGGTCGCCATGCAGGTGGGTGAGGAAGATGGCCGGGATCTGGTTGGGATCGATGCCGGCCCGCTCGAGGCCGATGAGCGCCGTGGCACCGCAGTCGATCAGGAATTGGCTGCCGCCGGAGCGCACGTGATACGCGGTCTGCAGGCGCCCGCCCGAGCCGAACGCATCCCCGCACCCGATGACTGTGAGTTGCATGATCCCCTCGGAACGGCGGAGCCCCGAGGCGAGCGGGGCCGGTTCGTCACTTTGGTTGCCACGCCCGCGCGAGGCTGTCACCTGGGGAACAGGACCGACGCCCGCCTCGGTCGCGGGGGCACGCCCAGGTTCGCCATGTTCGCGGCGTTCGCGCGCAAGTTCGCGCGAATGTTCGCGCAAAAGCTCGCCATGTTCGTTTTGGTGCTGCTCGGCGGTCCATCCTCCATTAACCATTGCTCGCCTGAGACAAGTCGTCCGCCTGCGATGGATAAACCCTGACTTGGTGAATTCAGAGGAAATTTACCGAGACCCCCCAATGCTTTCCTCCGCGGACTAGGCCAGCAGAACGGCGCGATGACGATCGGAATTCCCCCATCTCAGTCAGCACGGCGCGACTCGCGCCGTCGCGCCGCCGACGATTTGAAGGCGGCGCGCGAGCGCTTGGCTCTCGGCTCGCCGATCAAGGCCGAGTTCCAGTACGAGCTGCTGTCGATGTTCGTCCGCAACGAGCTCGGCGCCGCCGTCACGATGCCCGCGCTGTTTATAATTTTCTCATTGGCATCAATGTTTTGGGCGCCGGTGGCCGAGGCCTGCCTGTGGCTCGTCCTGGTCGTCTCCGCCAAGCTCGCACTGTTCTGGACCTGCCAGCGCTTCCTCGCCGTCCCGCGCGCCGAGGTCGATATCGCCGTCTGGCGCCGCCGCTTCTTCTACACCGAGCTCCTCAACGGCGTGACCTGGGCCGGCTTCGCCCTCGTCGGCTTCGGCTCGGAGATCGGCAGCGCGCCTCTGCTGTCGTCGCACGTCTTCATCTTCGCCACGCTCATCGTCGTCCTCGCCATCCGCATGACGTTCGCCTCGACCGTCATCTCGATCCTCTATGCCGGCACCGTGCCGCTGACCGTCGCGGTCGCCACGCGGCTGATCCTGATCGGCGATCCGTTCTACCTCGCACTCGCCGCCATGGCATTGGGAGTCCACGCTTATTTCATGTTCCTGGCGCGCGGCCTGAAGCAGACCGCCCTGGCCATGCTCGAGTTCCGCGCCGAGAAGGACGCCTTGATCGGCGAGCTCGAGGAGGAGAAGGCCAACGCCGAGGACGCGAGGAAGCGCGCCGAGACGGCCAACCAGGCCAAGTCGCGGTTCCTCGCCACCATGAGCCACGAGCTGCGCACGCCGCTCAACGCCATCATGGGCTTCTCCGAGGTCATGCACGGCGAGCTGCTGGGCCCGCTCGAGAACGAGACCTATCGCGAGTACGCGGCCAACATCCACACCAGCGGCAAGCACCTGCTGACGTTGATCAACGAGATCCTCGACCTCTCCCGCATCGAGGCCGGCCGCTACGACCTGCACGAGGAGCCGGTCCGCCTCACCGACATCGCCGAGGACTGCCACCGCCTGCTCAAGCTTCGGGCCGACACCAAGGGCCTGCAGATCGTAGAGAATTTCGCCGACGACCTGCCCCAGGTCTGGGCCGACCAGCGCGCCATCCGCCAGATCTGCCTCAACCTGCTGTCCAACGCGCTGAAGTTCACGCCCAAGGGCGGCCGCATCGTCATCACCATCGAGCCGACGCAGGAAGGCGGCCAGCTCCTGTCCGTCCGCGACACCGGCCCCGGCATCCCGAAGGAGGAGATTCCCAAGGTTCTCCAGGCCTTTGGTCAGGGCTCTCTGGCCCATCAGACGGCCGAGGGCGGAACCGGTCTCGGCCTCCCGATCGTGCGCAACCTCATCGAGCTGCACGGTGGCACGTTCGAGCTGTTCTCCGAGCTGCGCAAGGGCACCGAGGTCGTCGTCACCCTTCCCAAGCAGCGCGTCATGGCCGAGGTCCTTCCCCTGCAGCCGCTCGGCCGCGAGCGCCACAAGGCGCCGGAGAAACCGGCCATGCCGACCCGCCGGCCGCGCCTCGTGGCCAGTGCCGTCTACGATCGCCAGCCCGAGCTGGCCCGCGCCCGCTGACCTTGCAAACACTGTAAGAGGCGTTCAGAAAAACCGCCCGCCCCATTGGCGGCGCGGACCCAAATCCCTATTATCCAGCGCTGTTCGACCCGAGGAGCCGCGATCTCCCGGGCCCTGCGGCATGCTTTGCGGATCGCGAGAAGCTGAAGAACGGCAGAGACTTGGCGGAAACCGAGCTAAATGCGTTCGACGCCGGAAAGGTCTGCGAGCAGGCCTCGAGACAGAGACCGATGAACGAGATTTCCGAGCCGATCGAGACCCCCTGCATCGATGTCTGCGTCATCGACGATACGACCGGACTTTGCCAAGGTTGTCTGCGAACAATCGCTGAGATCGCGTCCTGGTCGCGGCTGACCAATCCGGAGCGCCGCCGCATCATGGCCGAGCTGCCGGCGCGCAGGCCGCCGCGGGATTGACCTGCGCCGAGTTATGTTTTTCTAGGAGAGACAAAGGCTTATGCTCGGCTGGCTGATAGTGGGGCTGGTGATCCTGGCCGGGCTGTTCGTCCTGCTCAGCCAGGATCCCGCCATGCTCGTCACGCTCGCGTCGGGCGAGACGCTGCCGATGCTGATCGGCGGCAGCATCATGATGCTGCTCGCCATGTCGATCCTGGCCAGCTACCGCGGCCGCCTCGGCGAGGCTTTCCGCCATCTCGCCATCTGGATCGTCATCGGGCTCGGGCTCGTCACCGGCTACGCCTACCGCGACGAGCTCTCCACCGTCGCCTACCGCGTCGCCGGCGAGCTGCTCCAGAATGGCCAGCCGGTTTCCGTCGAGACCCTGCCCGGAGGCGAGCAAGCCGTGCGCATCCGCCGCCGCGGCGACGGCCATTTCATCGCCCGCACCGACGTCAATGGCGCCGCCGCGTCGATGCTCGTCGACACCGGCGCCTCGACCGTGGTCCTCAAGCCCGCCGACGCCGAAAAGGCCGGCATCGAGGTCCGCAAACTCACCTATTCCGTTCCCGTGCAGACCGCCAACGGCACCACCTACGCCGCCCCCGTCCGCCTCAAGGTGATGGCCATCGGCACCATCCGCATCCGCGATGTCGAGGCGCTCGTCGCCAAGCCCGGAACACTTAAGGAAAGCTTGCTCGGTATGAGTTTCTTAAGACGTCTGCGCTCATATGAATTCTCGGGAGATTTCCTGACGCTGCGCAGCTGAGAGACCGCTGCCGGCGGCCAGGCTGATCGCGAGAGGAGCGTCGATGTCGTTGTCCTCGGGTACGCGTAGCCTCTTTGTCGAGGTCGCGAGTTGGTTCGTTGTGGCGGGCGTCGTGGTCTACAGCCTGACGCACTACGATCAGCTCAAGGGCACCATGGCCAGGGCTTTGGGGCTGCCCCAGCCGGGCCAGATGACCGCAACCGCCGAAGGCAAGGAGACAGCCTCCGCCGCACCCCAGCGTTCCGGCGCCGTCGTCGAGATTCCGGCTGGCCAGGGGGGCCATTACTACACTCAGGCGGAGATCAACGGCCGCTCGATCGACGTCCTCGTCGATACAGGCGCCACCACGGTGTTCCTGAGCTACGAGACCGCCGAGAGCGTCGGCATCTACCTGAAGCCGAGCGACTTCACCCACATCTCGCGCACCGCCAACGGCAACGCCCGCATCGCGCCGGTGACGCTCGACCGCGTCTCCATCGGCGACATCACCGTCCGCAATGTGCAGGCCGCCGTCGCCGAGCCCGGCAAGCTGACCACGTCGACGCTGCTCGGCATGTCGTTCCTCGGCCGCGTCTCCAACGTCGGCATGCGGGCCGGCGTGCTCGTGCTCGAGGACTGACGCCTCCAGTCCGCCGGAGCGAGCTCCGGCACGCCTCTGAACGGCGGCGGTCGCGACCGTATTTTGCCCTCGAAGTCTGATCCGCGCCGCCCGCGCTGAAATCCGTCATCGACCTGCCACGCGCTTCGCGATAAAGCGGCGGCGAACGGTGTCGCGACTGGGCCGAACCTTGGCGCCGATTGTCGACGACACGCCATTGCTGCTCCAAGCCAAGAGGCCCTGCCATGCTGCCCAAGCCACGCGCCGATCTGAAGCCCAACACCGCCGACTTCGAGCGCCTGCCGCTGGTCAAGCCCACGGGCTTCCGCGAGTACGACGCGCGCTGGCTGTTCCCGAACGAGATCAACCTGATGGGCCTCAACGCCGTCGGCCTCGGCATGGCCCGGCTGTTCGAGCGCAGGGGCGTCCCGAAGCGCATCGTCGTCGGCCACGACTACCGCTGGTACTCGGCGTCCGTGAAGCAGGCCCTGATGACCGGTCTGCTGGCCGGCGGCTTCGAGGTTCACGACATCGGCCTCGCGCTCTCGCCCATGGCCTACTACGCCCAGTTCGCGCTCGAGGTCGAAGGCGTTGCCATGGTCACGGCGAGCCACAACGACAATGGCTGGACCGGCATCAAGATGGGCATGAATCGCCCGCTGACCTTCGGCCCCGACGAGATGGGCGCCTTGAAGGAGATCGTGCTCTCCGGCGACTACGACACGGCGCCCGGCGGCAAGTACATCTTCGTTCCGGACATGGGCGAGCGGTACATCGCGGCGCTCATCGACCGGCCGAAATTCTCTCGCAAGATGAAGGTCATCGCCGCTTGCGGCAACGGCACCGCCGGCGAGTTCGCGCCCAAGGTCCTGGCCGCCCTCGGCTGCGAGGTCGTGCCGCTCGACGCCGAGCTCGACCACTCGTTCCCGCGCTACAATCCGAACCCCGAGGACATGAAGATGCTGCATGCCATCGCGCATGCGGTGAAGGAGGTGGGCGCCGACGTCGGCCTCGGCTTCGACGGCGACGGCGACCGCTGCGGCATCGTCGACAACACCGGCGACGAGATCTTCGCCGATAAGGTCGGCGTCATGCTCGCCCGCGACATCTCCCGCCTGCACAAGAACGCCAAGTTCGTCGTCGACGTGAAGTCGACCGGCCTCTTCGTCACCGACCCGGTGCTCAAGGAGAACGGCGCCACCACGACCTACTGGAAGACCGGCCACAGCTACATCAAGCGCTACAGCCACGAGAACAAGGCCCTCGTCGGCTTCGAGAAGTCCGGCCACTTTTTCTTCAACCCGCCGCTCGGCCGCGGCTATGACGACGGCCTCGTCTCCGCCATCGCGGTTCTCGACATGCTCGACCGCAACCCGTCGAAGACGATGGCGGACCTGAAGAACGAGCTGCAGAAGACGTGGCAGTCGCCGACCATGTCGCCCCACTGCGGCGACGAGGTGAAGTACGGCGTCGTCGACAAGATCGTCGCCCACTACCAGGCCGAGGCGGCCAAGGGCGCCACCATCGCCGGCCAGAAGGTGCGCGAGCTCATCACCGTCAACGGCGTCCGCATCGTGCTCGAGGACGGCACTTGGGGCCTGATCCGCGCCTCCTCCAACAAGCCCGAGCTGGTGGTCGTGGTCGAGAGCCCAACCTCCGAGGCCAACATGAAGGCGATCTTCGCCGACCTCGATGGACAGCTTTCCAAGATGCCCGAGGTCGGCGCCTACAATCAGAAGATCTGACGCTTGGAGCCCGCCGGGGAGACGAACCTATCCCCGGCGGTATTTGCTGTGCGTACAGTGACCTCGTTCGCCGCACGGGAGCCTGGGCTCGAGCTGGGAGATCGGGGCCGCGGAGGTCTCATCCGTAACAGCCGCTGCCCACAGACAAGAGCGTACGACGGCCTCCCCGTGCAAAACCGAAAGGCGACGCCGCTACCGGCGCCTGGGCGCACAGCCTGATTGCCGAGATTGGCTTACACCAGCCAGGGTTGCAGCATCACCAACTCACTCTCTCGGAATTTCTGTGGAGGTCGTTCGGCCGTAGGCATCTGAGCCCGCCGCGCAACCAATCCTTCGACCGAATCGTCTATCCCCGAGCCATGGATCGAACCGGGGGGACGCGAGCCATGGACCGAGGATTTACGTTCACGCGCTACCGGCTCCCAGGCCCGCGCCGGAGCGCGGCACTGGTCTACCGCGCCACCGATGAGCTCGGACGCGTGCTCGGCTACGTCCAGCCGACCGTCAGCGAGGCCTCCGTCGTCTGGCGCTGCTTCGCGCCCTACATCCCCTTCCCGGATCTAGCCGGTGATCATGCCACCCGCGAGGCGGCGGCCAGTCACCTCGCCTTCCTGCTCGACGTCCGCGAGTTCCGCTACCGCCGCGTCGAGGCGGCGGAGTAGCGGCCCGGACGCCGCCATCACCATCAACTCGCTGCCTGCTCCTCAATCCATCGTTTGCCATCGCCCCTCGTCTGCGTGACACGCCGTGGCCGGACCCCGCGTCTGCGTGTAAGTTGGCAGTCAGATGGCCACAAGGTGAGGAGATTGCCGCGATGCGGAGCGCGCGCTTGCTGCTGTTGTTGGGGCTCGTCGCCGCGCTCGGCGGATGCAAGGCCGAATCCCAAGGCACCGTCGAGGTCCGCCCGGTGCGGACCGTGGTGGTCGATCCCAAGCCCATCGAGGACGACCGCCGCGCCGTCGGCGAGATCAAGCCACGTTATGAGAGCGATCTCGGCTTCCGCGTCTCCGGAAAGGTCGTGTCGCGCGCCGTCGACGTCGGTGTCTCCGTCAAGAAGGGCGACTTGCTCGCCCGCCTCGACGAGCAGGACTACCGCAACAAGTTGAGGTCCGCCGAGGCCGACATCGTCGCCGCGGAGGCCGTCCTCGCCGAGGCCGTCGCCTCCGAGGGGCGCCTGAAGCAGCTGCTGTCGAGCGGCACCACGACGCGCGCCAACTACGATGTGGCGGTGAAGAACATGCGCTCGGGCGAGGCCAAGCTGGATTCGGCCAAGGCCGCCCATCAGCTCGCCAGGGATCAGCTCGCCTATGCCGAGCTCAAGGCGGAGTTCGACGGTATCGTCACCGCGGTCGGCGCCGAGCCCGGGCAGGTGGTCAATACCGGCCAGATGGTCGTGCGCCTCGCCCAGCCGCACGACAAGGACGGCGTGTTCGCCATCGCCGAGTCGGCCTTCCGCGACAAGCCGGAGAAGCCTCCAGGCATCATCGTTGCCCTGCTGTCCAATCCGTCGATCGAGGCCGAAGGCACGGTGCGCGAGGTCTCGCCGGTCGCCGATCCGGCGACGCGCACCTATCAGGTCAAGGTCACGCTTCAGGACCCGCCCGAGCTGATGCGCTTCGGCGCCAGCATCGTGGGGCGCCTGAAGATGACCACCGCGCCCGTGGTCGTGCTGCCCGGCTCGGCGCTGTTCGACAAGGCCGGCGAGCCGGCGGTGTGGGTCGTCGACCCCGTGGCGGGCACCGTGGCGCTGAAGCCCGTCGTCGTCGCCCGCTACGAGACCGACCGCGTGGTCGTCGCCGCGGGCCTGACCAAGGGCGACATCGTCGTCACGGCGGGCGTCAACCGGCTGCGCGAGAGCCAGAAGGTGCGGCTCGCGGAGGGCGGCAAGCCGTGACCGACGACGCCAAGGGCTTCAACCTCTCCGACTGGGCGCTGAAGCACAAGAGCTTCGTCACCTACCTCATGATCGCCGCCGCCATCGCCGGCCTCTACATGTACGGCAAGCTCGGCCGCGAGGAGGACCCGCCGTTCACGATCAAGGTTATGGTCGTCAAGACGCTGTGGCCCGGCGCGACGACCACCGATACCTTGCAGCAGGTCACCGACCGCATCGAGAAGAAGCTCGAGGAGCTGCCTTATCTCGACTACCTGCGCAGCTACACCAAGGCCGGCGAGTCGGTCGTATTCGTCACCCTGAAGGACAACGTCAATCCGCGCACGGTGCCGGATCTCTGGTACCAGGTACGCAAGAAGGTCGGCGACGTCCGCTCCGCCATGCCCTCGGGCATCCAGGGGCCGTTTTTCAACGACGAGTTCGGCGACACCTACTCGCTCATATTCGCCCTGACCTCCGACGGCTTCACGCACCGCGAGACGCGCGACTACGCCGACCGCGTCCGCGCCGAGCTCCTCCGCGTCAAGGACGTGGCCAAGGTCGATCTCGTCGGCGTCCAGGACGAGAGGATCTACCTCGAGTTCTCGACGCGGCAGCTCGCCGCCCTCGGCCTCGACGTCAACGCGCTCGTCCAGGCGCTGCAGTCACAGAACTCGGTCGTGCCGAGCGGCGTCGTCGAATCCGGCCCCGAGCGCATCTCCATCCGCGTCTCCGGCGAGTTCACCTCGGAGCAGAGCCTGGAGGCCGTCAACTTCAAATCGGGCAAGAGATTCTTCCGCTTGAGCGACATCGCCAAGGTGAAGCGCACTTACGTCGATCCGCCGAAGCCCATGTTCCGCTACAACGGCGAGCCGGCCATCGGCCTCGCCGTGGCCATGACCGCCGGCGGCGACGCCCTCGCGCTCGGCGAGAACATCAAGAAGCGCATCGCCGAGGTGAGGCAGGATCTGCCCGTCGGCGTCGACGTGAGCCTCGTCGCCGACCAGCCGCACGTCGTGAAGGAGGCCGTCGGCGAGTTTACGAAGAGCCTCATGGAGGCCATCGCCATCGTCCTGGCGGTGAGCTTCCTGGCCCTCGGCTGGCGGCCGGGCGTCGTCGTCGCCATCGCCATACCGCTGGTGCTGGCGGTGACCTTCGTCATCATGGACCTGACAGGCATCTCGCTGCAGCGGATCTCCCTTGGCGCCCTGATCATCGCGCTCGGGCTCCTCGTCGACGACGCCATGATCGCCGTCGAGATGATGATCTCCAAGATGGAGCAGGGCTTCGACAAGTTCCGCGCCGCTACCTTCACCTACGAATCGACGGCGTTCCCGATGCTCACCGGCACGCTGGTGACGATCGCCGGCTTCGTGCCCGTCGGCTTCGCCCAGAGCGGCGCCGGCGAGTATTGCTTCTCGCTGTTCGCCGTCGTCGGCATCTCGCTCGTCATCTCGTGGATCGTCGCCGTCCTGTTCACGCCGCTCACAGGTGTGCTCATCCTCCCCGACCGCCTCGCCCACCACGGAGGCCACGGCGCCTCGCGCTTCTCGCTGTGGTTCCGCGACACGCTCGACTGGTCCCTGCGCCACAAGTGGACCGTTCTGGGCTTCACTGCTGGCATGTTCGTCGCCGCGCTCGTCGGCATGCGCTTCGTCCAGCAGCAGTTCTTCCCCAAGTCCGACCGCCCCGAGCTCCTGGTCGACCTCACGCTGCCGAAGAGTGCCTCGATCCAGGCCACGCGCGAGGTGGTGGCCCGCGTCGAGAAGCTGCTGAAAGCCGATCCGGAGGTCGAGAGCTGGTCGTTCTACGTCGGCCAGGGCGCGGTTCGCTTCTACCTGCCGCTCGACGCGCAGCTCGCCAACGATTTCTTCGCCCAGGCCGTCGTCGTCACCAAGGGCTATAAGCTGCGCGGCAACGTCGTCGCGCGGCTGGAGAAAGCATTCGCGTCGGGTGATTTCGACAACGTCATGGCCCGCGTCACGCCGCTGGAGCTCGGCCCGCCGGTCGGTTGGCCTCTGAAGTTCCGCGTCAGCGGCCCCGATCCGGCCAAGACCCGCGAGATCGCGCAGGAGTTCGCCCAGCTCCTCGGCTCCAGCCGCAACACGCGCACCATCAACTTCGACTGGAACGAGCCGGCCAAGGTCATCCGCGTCGACGTCGACCAGGACCGCGCCCGCGCCCTCGGTATCAGCTCGCAGCAGTTGGCGACCGACATCAACGCGGTCCTGTCGGGATCGACCATCACCCAGCTCCGCGACGAGACCTACCTGATCGATATCGTCGCCCGCGCCGTGCCCGAGGAGCGCGCCAGGCTCGAAACGCTGCGCGATCTGCGCATCGCCACACCCACCGGACAGAGCGTGCCGCTCACCCAGATCGCGACGCTGTCCTACACGCTCGAGCCGCCGCTGATCTGGCGCCGCCAGCGCCTGCCCACCGTCACCGTGCAGTCGGACGTGGCTCCGGGCGTCGAGGCGGCGACCGTGGCCAAGGAGCTGTCGGGCGCCATCGACGCCTTCCGCGCCAAGCTGCCGCCGGGCTACGCCGTTGCCCTGGGCGGCGTCATCGAGGACAGCGGCAAGGCTCAGGCCAGCATCTTTGCGGTGGTGCCGTTCGTGATTCTCATCATGACAACCATCCTGATGGCGCAGCTGCAGAGCTTTCAGCGGCTGTTCCTGGTGCTGCTGACCGGCCCGCTGGCGCTGATCGGCGTCGCCGGCGCGCTGCTGCTCTCGGGCGCCCCGATGGGCTTCGTCGCCATCCTCGGCATCATGTCGTTGGTCGGCATGGTGATCCGCAACTCGGTCATCCTCATCGCCCAGATCGACGAGCACATCGCCGCCGGCGAGCCGCCATGGCAGGCCGTCATCAGCGCCACCGAGCACCGCACGCGGCCGATCCTGCTGACGGCGGCCGCGGCCATCCTGGCCATGATCCCGATCGCGCCGACCGTGTTCTGGGGGCCGATGGCCTACGCCGTCATGGGCGGTCTGGTTGTCGCGACGCTGCTGACGCTGGTCTTCCTGCCGGCGCTCTACGTGGCGTGGTTCCGCATTGAGCCGCCGGCCGAGAGCGCGCCGGCCAAGGCGAAGGCTACCGCCGCGCCGACCGGCCTCGCGCCCGCCGCGGCGGGGCAATAACCCACGATCTTCGCTCGACTATTCCCCTCCCCGTCAAGGGGAGGGGAGAGCGAGACGGCGCGCGCCGTCGCGACTTACGCCCCCATGTCGGACTTCACCACCGAGATGTCGGGTGCGTCCTCGTTCTTCATGCCCTGCACGTGGTAGCCGGAGTCGACGTGGTGCACCTCGCCGGTGACGCCGCGTGAGAGGTCCGAAAGCAGGTAGAGCCCGGCCCCGCCGACCTCCTCGATCGTCACCGTGCGCCGCAGCGGCGAGTTGTACTCGTTCCAGCGCAGGATGTAGCGGAAGTCCGAGATGCCGGAAGCCGCGAGCGTCTTGATCGGCCCCGCCGAGATGGCGTTGACGCGGATGTTCTCCTTGCCGAGGTCCGCCGCCAGATAGCGCACGCTGGCCTCCAGCGCCGCCTTGGCGACGCCCATGACGTTGTAGTGCGGCATGACCTTCTCGGCGCCGTAGTAGGTCAGCGTGATCAGCGAGCCGCCGTCCGTCATCAGCTTCTCGGCCCGCTGTGCCAGCGCCGTGAACGAGTAGCAGGAGATCAGCAGCGACTGCGTGAAGTTCTTCTCCGAGGTGTCGACGTAGCGCCCGTCGAGCTCGTTCTTGTCAGAGTAGGCGATGGCATGGACGAGGAAGTCCATCTTGCCCCACGCCTTGCCGAGCTCCGCGAATACCGCGTCCATCGACGCCGTGTCGGTCACGTCGCAGGGCAGCACCAGCTTCGAGCCGAGCTCCGCCGCCAGAGGCTCGACGCGCTTCTTCAATGCGTCGCCCTGGTAGGTCAGCGCCACCTCGGCGCCTTGCGCCGCCACCGCCTTGGCGATGCCCCACGCGATCGAGCGGTTGTTGGCAACGCCCATCACGAGCCCGCGCTTGCCGGCCATCAGATTGCCCGTCGCCACCCCTGCACCGGCTGCCGCTTGAGAGCTCATGCGCCGCCCACCCTTGTTGTTCGTTGCTGGCTGAAATTGCGCCGCATCCTACACAAAAGGCCCCGACGGTCCAGATGGCGATGGTTCAGGCCATCCGGCCGGTACTGAACATGGGAAATCAGGCGGCCGAGCGCCGTCCAGCGAGCCACCGCAGCCAGCGGCCGGGCATCTTGATCGCCTCCCAGAGGCCGAGTGCCAGAGCCGCGAACATGGCCGGAATGCCCACGACGGGCAGGAACACGAGCACGAACACGACCCCTCGGATGAGGCGAGCGAGCCCGTAGCCGAGTCGGCTCGGGTACTCCGAACGGTCCTCGGCCGGCCATAATCGGCGCCACCAGGCCCCCGCGACCTGCCATCCGATCACGCCCGACAGCAGGCTACCAAGGTAAACGCCCTGAATCCAGGCCGGAATCCCCGGCACGATGCGGCTGTCGAGCTCCCGCTGGCGATCCTGGCTGCGCATATAGGCGTGCGCGCCATGGATGATCACGCGCCCCGCCGCCTCGGCGGTCACGTCGCCGATCCAGTCGGTGATCCCGCCGACCGACGTCAGCGACGGCGTTGCCGCGGCCCCGGACGGCATCGTCCGCACCACCACCCGGCCGCTGCCCTCCGCATGTGCCGTGACCGCCAGCTGTCCGCGCGTCGCCCCAAGCGCGTTGAGGAAATCCGCGAACGTGGACCGCTTCATCGCCTCGTCGAGGCCGGAAACCTCGATCCGCTGCCACAGCCAGTTGCGCCCGCCCGGCTGCCGCGGCGCCGGGCTCTCCAGGATGATCAGATTCACGTCGGCCCGCTCGGCCGCCGCCGTCAGGTCCTCCAGCACGAGATTTCGCGACGGCCCGGAGGCCGGCTGGAAGTGCAGCAGCCCGTTCTCCGTGCGGCCCGTGATCAGCACCGTCTGCCGGCGCAGCGACGACAACGCCGCGGCGAGCCGCGCCGGATCGATGCCGTCGACCATCGCCGCCCGCGTGGCGCTATCGTAGCGCGGCACCGAGGCCAGCGTCTCCGGCCCGCCCGGAGTGAGCGAGAGGACACGCACGTCCGCCTTGTTGAGGGGACGCTGCAGCTGCCACACCGCCTCGTCGAAGACCCGCCGCTCCGACAGCTCGACGATGATGTTGGGCCGCACCTCGGCGTAGAGTGCCTCGCTGCCGGAGCCCGGCTTGCGGATCAGCGGATAGCCCTCGCCGCCGACAATGACGTTCAGATCGGCGTTCTTCGGTAGATCCTTGAGCAGCGCCCGCTGCTCGAAGGCCGTGCTTTCGGTGATGTACAGCGCCGGCTTGACCTTGCCGGTAGCGACCGCCGGCGCCCCTGCCGACAGGGTGGGGATGGCGCGCGCCAACTCCTCGGACGTGCCGGCGGTGAACACCTCGCCGGAGCTGTTGACGAACTTCCAGTGCCCTTCCTGCGTCGCATGCACCGCAAAGGCGTGCGGACCGGCCTTTTCCGGAGGCAGAGCCTTGATATGGGCGGCGGCCCGGTCGAGCGCCGAGAGACCGTGGCCCGCCGCCCGTCCTCCAACCTCGCCCGCTTCACCGGCGCCGCGCGCCAGTCGCGACAGCCAGTTGGCCTCCGACGGCGCGGCCGTGAGCACCGCGAGCGCGAGCGCCAGGCCAGCCGCGATCCAGCCGCGGCGGAGCGAGCGCTGAACATGGGAAATCGGGGGCCGAAGAATCGGGGGATTGTCGCTGGTCGTCGTCATGGTGCCTCGCCTGTGCGAAGTATCATGTCCACGCCTGTCGACAAAATGGCGGGCGCACGGAGGGCACGGCGTGGCTCGCGGCCGCAATTAAACCGCCCCGCTCGCGGACGCGTATAACCAGCATGACAGGCCTCCTGGTCATAGGTTTCCTGGCGCTTTTCGGTCCGGCTCTGCTGCTCGTCCTGGCGGCTCTGCAGGCAGCGAGCGAGCCCGAGCCGCATCCGCTGTGGCTGACCCAAGCCCCGCGCCGGCCCTCCCGGGATCAAAGCGGGTACGACGGCGGCGGCGACTAAAGGCCCACCGCTCTCCCCAGCCACCGAAAGCACAACCTCCGTCCGCCCCTTGTGCGCCGCCACGGACTGTGGTCAGTCTCTCCGGATTCGAGGCGGGACGCACGAATGCCACAGCGGAAGAGACGGAGAGGGCCCATGACGCGCCAGTATTTCGGCACCGACGGCATCCGCGGCCAGGCCAACCGGCACCCGATGACGTCCGAGGTGGCGCTCAAGGTCGGCATGGCCGCCGGCAAGATTTTCCAGGCCGGCACGCACCGCCACCGGGTCGTGATCGGCAAGGACACCCGTCTCTCCGGCTACATGCTGGAAGCGGCCCTGATGTCCGGCTTCACCGCCGTCGGCATGGACGTGTTCCTGCTGGGCCCCATGCCCACGCCCGCCGTCGCCATGCTGACGAAATCGCTGCGCGCCGACCTCGGCGTCATGATCTCCGCGTCGCACAACCGCTTCGACGACAACGGCATCAAGCTGTTCGACCCCGACGGCTACAAGCTCTCCGACGACATGGAGCGCCAGATCGAGGTTCTGATCGACGGTGACACGTCCGTGCTGCTCGCCCAGCCGGACCGCATCGGCCGCGCCACCCGGGTCGAGAGCGCGCAGGAGCGCTACATCGAGTTCGCCAAGCGCACGCTGCCGAAGAACCTGCGCCTCGACGGCCTGCGCATCGTCATCGATTGCGCCAACGGCGCCGCCTACAAGGTCGCCCCCGAGGCCCTCTGGGAGCTCGGCGCCGAGGTGATCAAGATCGGCGTCGAGCCCAACGGCCGCAACATCAATCATAAGTGCGGCTCCACCGCCCCCGAGGCCCTGATCGACAAGGTGCGCGAGGTGCGCGCCGACATCGGCATCGCCCTCGACGGCGACGCCGACCGCGTCGTGCTGGTCGACGAGAAGGGCCACATCGTCGACGGCGACCAGCTCATGGCCGTCATCGCCGAGAGCTGGCACAAGCGCGGCAAGCTCGCCGCTGGCGGCATCGTCGCCACCGTGATGAGCAACCTGGGCCTGGAGCGCTACCTGAAGTCGCTGGGCCTGAGCCTCGCCCGCACCGCCGTCGGCGACCGCTACGTCGTCGAGCACATGAGGAAGCACGGCTACAACATCGGCGGCGAGCAGTCCGGCCACATCGTGCTGTCCGACTTCACCACCACCGGCGACGGTCTCGTCTCCGCCCTGCAGATCCTGGCCGTCGTCGTCTCCACCGGTAAGCCGGTCAGCGAGGTCTGCAGCCGCTTCGCGCGCCTGCCGCAGGTGCTCCAGAACGTGCGCTACGCCAACGGCAAGCCGCTCGACGACAAGCGCGTCGCCAAGGCGATCGAAGGCGCCAAGGCCAAGCTCGGCGAGGCCGGGCGCCTCGTCATCCGGCCGTCCGGCACCGAGCCGGTCATCCGCGTCATGGCCGAGGGCGACGACGAGCGCCTCGTCAACACGGTCGTCGGCGACATCGTCGAGGCGGTGAAGGCGGCGGCATCGCAGGCGGCCTGAGGGCGGCGGGACTTCATCCATGGCCTTGCGTCTCGACCAGGCTCTCGTCGCGCGAGGGCTTGCCGCGACGCGCTCCCGCGCCCGTGACCTGATCCTTCGCGGCCAGGTCCTCGTCGGCGGCCGGACCGCGGCCAAGGCCGGCACACTGGTGGCCGAGGATGCCGAGATCACCGTCGCGCCCGGCGCCGGGGCAGAGGCCGTATCTCGCGGCGGCCTGAAGCTCGCCGCCGCCCTCGATGCGTTCGCCTTCGATCCTTCCGGCCGCGTCGCGCTCGATGTTGGCGCCTCGACCGGCGGCTTCACCGAGGTGCTGCTCGCCCGCGGCGCCGCCCGCGTCTACGCCGTCGACGTCGGCCACGGGCAGCTCCATCCCCGCCTCACCGCCGACCCGCGCGTCGTCTCCCTCGAAGGCACCGACGCCCGCGCGCTCGACGCGAGCATCGTCCCAGAGCCGGCCGGCGCCATCGTCGCCGACGTGAGCTTCATCTCCCTCGCCAAGGCACTGCCGGCCGCTCTCGCCCTCGCCGCGCCTGGCGCTTTCGTGGTCGCGCTTATCAAGCCCCAGTTCGAGGCCGGCCCGGAGGGCGTCGACAAGGGCGGTATCGTCCGCGATCCGGCCGTCCGCGACGCGGCCGTCGCCCGTATCCGCGACTGGATCGCCAGCTTGCCCGGCTGGAACGTCACGGGAGTCATCCCCTCCCCGATCCAGGGCGGCTCCGGCAACCAGGAGTTCCTGCTCGGTGCGCTATTCGAGGCCTCACCCTGCCCCAGCGCAACGCTTCCCCTCCCCCTTGCGGGGAGGGGTTAGGGGTGGGGGGCTTTGAAGTGGTGCATTCCGCCCCGGCCCGCGCTAAGCCCTCCCCATGACCGATCCCACCCAGCTCCACATCACCCGCCTCGGCGCCCAGGGCGACGGCGTCGCCGAGACCCCGGCCGGCCCCGTCTACGTACCCTTCGCGCTGCCGGGCGAGACCGTAGCCGCCGAGGTGACGGGCGAGCGCGGCCGCCTGATCACGGTCGAAACTCCGAGCCCCGATCGCATAGCGCCGCTCTGCCAGCATTTCGGAGCCTGCGGCGGCTGCGCCCTCCAGCACCTCGCCGGCCCCGCCTACCAGGCCTACAAGCGAGCCCTCGTCGCGCAGGCCCTCGCCGCCCGCGGCATCGCCACTTCCCCTCCCCCTGGCGGGGAGGGGTCAGGGGTGGGGGGCAAGCAAGCCGGGCAAAGCGCCGCCATCATACGCGACCTGATCGCCGTCGGCCCCGGCGAGCGCCGCCGGGCGGCTCTCTCCTCCCGCCGCACCGGCTCCGGCGTCGTGCTCGGCTTCCACGAGGAGAAGGGCGACGCCATCGTCGACCTCGCCGAATGCCCCGTGCTGGCAACGGAGATCGTCGCCGCGCTCCCCGGCATCCGCGCCTTGCTCGCCCCCTTGATGCCGCGCGACGGCGAGGCCCGCGTTCTCGCGACGCTCACCGCGACGGGCCTCGACATCGTCGTCGAGGGGCTGCCGGCCAAGCTCTCCGCCGGTACCCGAGCGGCCTTGGCCGCCGCCGCCGCGCAACTGCGCCTCGTCCGCCTCGCTCTCGGCCGTGACATCGTCTACGCCACCGGCAAGCCCACCGTGCATTTCCCCCCGGCCGAGGTCGTCCTGCCCGAGGGCGCCTTCCTGCAGGCCGCGCCCTCCGCCGAGACCGCCATGGCCGGGCTGATCGCCTCCGCCGTGGGCAAGGCCAGGCGCGTCGCCGACCTCTATTGCGGCTGCGGCACGTTCACCTTCGCGCTGGCCCGCAAGGCGACCGTCCTGGCCGTCGATTCCAGCGCGGACTCCATCGCCGCGCTCGCCGACGCCGCCCGCCGCGCCCAGGGCATCAAGAAAATCGAGACCAAGATCCGCGACCTCGCCCACGAGCCGCTGTCGCGCAAGGAGCTCGAAGGCTTCGACGCGGTCGTGCTCGACCCGCCGCGCGCCGGCGCCCGCGCCCAGTCCGAGATGCTCGCAAAGTCCAAGGTGCCGGCCGTCGTGGCGGTGTCGTGCAACCCGGCGACGCTGGCCCGCGACCTGCGCATTCTGCTCGACGCCGGCTACAGGCTCGAGGCCGTGACGCCCGTCGACCAGTTCCTGTTTACCCCCCACGTCGAGGTCGTGGCCGTGCTGCGGCGCTGATGGCCTATCCCAGCCGGCCGCGAACCGGGTTAGGGTGCATGCGGCACCTCTGCCGCCACCCTGATCGGGGAACGCTCATGCGCCTGCTCGCAGCCCTTCTCGCCCTCGTCCTGCTCCCCGCCGCCGCTCGCGCCGAGCCGGTCATCCACCCCGCGCCCGGCACGCCACTCCGCGCCGAGCTGCTCGACAGCATCCGCCCTGTTTTCGAGGGTGAGACCTGGGGCCCGATCGAGTTCGTGGTCCGCAATCTCGCCGTCAGCGGCTCGTGGGCGTTCGGCGACGTCAAGCTGCAGCGGCCGGGCGGCAAGCCCATCGACTGGTCGCGCACCCGCTACTCCCAGGCCATGCGCCAGGGCGTGTTCGATCCGGGGGGCTCGTTCTTCCTGCTCTACCGGCTCGGCTCGAGCTGGGCCATCGTCAAGTTCGTGACCGGCCCGACCGACGTCACCTGGGACGGCTGGCGCACCGAGTACGGTTTGCCCATGGAGCTGTTCCGACCGATGGCGCGGTAGGGTGGGTGCGCCGAAGAAACGGCTCGCCGTGAGAAGCCGCTTCAGAGAGAGCGGTTTAGGCGAAGTGTGAAGCGGTTCGCCGTGAAAAACCGCTCCAAGAACAGTGCCTCACGCGAACATGCGCGCGCGCAGCTCCTCGTAGGCCGGTGCTCCTTGGCGGGCGGACCGCCGCTGGCGCTCCCGGCTCTCGCGCTCGGTGTCGTCGATCTCCGCCTCGGCCGCCTCGAGGCGCGCCCGGAGCCGGGTGACGGCGGCGGGCGGCTCCGCGCTGGCGACGCGCAAGCTGCTGCCGACCAGGACGGCCGACGGCGCCAGCGCCAGGATCTGATGGTGCACGTCGCCCTCGACCAGCGCCGTGGCCGCGAGCGACACCGACCGCGCCCGGATCGTGCCGACCACCTGCCCTTCGACCGAGATCTCCTCCACATCGGCATCGCCGAGGAGATAGCCGCCCGGGCCGATCTCCAGCCGCGGACAAGTGATGCGGCCCTCGAGCTTGCCGTCGAGCCGGACGGCATCGACGGACGTGAGTTCGCCCGAGACGAACGCTCCGCTCTCGATGTGGATCATGTCCGCTCCTCGCCCTTGCCTCCAGGGTTCGATGCGCAGAGCATGCGCCCGTGGCGCTTGGGCTTCGAGCAGCAAGGCGCCAGTGTCCACGCAATCCACATGCCCCGGGCCGCCCCGCGCTAGCCAGGGGCGTTCACCGTGGCCCCGCCGGGAGATGGACTTGCCGGCCTCTCAAAGGCTATTGCTGACCCTGATGTCGAAGGGAGATCAGGTACTTCGACCCATCCTTCCGGCACGGAGAGGTAACCCATGACGCGAGACACGACGCGGACAGCGACGCCGCCGATGTCCGCACCGGCCGGCGAGCCCCGTCTGAAGGCGGCCGCCATCCTGCAGATCGCGACGGGCCTCGGCATTGCCGCCTTCTGGCTGCTGTTCTTCACGGTGGGCATCGTTCCGGCCAATCCGCCCGCCTGCTACTTCGCCTTCGAGCATTCCTTCCCGCCGCCGGACCTGATCCTCGCCACCGCCCTGATCACCAGCGCTCTGACCGTGCTTCGCGGCGGGACCTGGGGCTCGAGCCTCGCCCTCGTCTGCGCGGGCGGACTGCTGTTCCTCGGCGTCATCGACTTGACCTTCACCGCCCAGAACGGCGGCTTCAGCGGTGCCGTCCTCGAGGTGGCGATGTCGCTCGCCATCTCGCTCTGGTGCATCGGCTTCGGTCTCTGGCTTGCCGTTGTCCACCACGCCGCCCTCCAGCCGTCGCCGAGGCCAGCATGACAGACTCAGCCAAGAGCCCCTCCGTCGTGCTGGTGACGGGTGCCTCGTCCGGCATCGGCCTTGCCTGCTGCCGCGAGCTCGCCGCCGCGGGACGCAAGGTCTATGGCGCCAGCCGCCGCGTCCCGACCGGCGAGCCCTGGCCGCACCTCGCGATGGACGTCACCGACACGGCGTCCATCGAGCGCGCCGTCGCCGAGATCCTCGCCCGCGAGGGTCGCATCGACGCGGTCGTCCACTCGGCCGGCGTGAGCCTCACCGGTCCGGTCGAGGAGACCTCGATCGCCGAGGCGCAGGCCCATTTCGACGTCAACTACTTCGGCGCCATGCGCGTGCTGCACGCCGTGCTGCCGGGAATGCGCGGCCGCCGCGCCGGCCGTATCGTCGTCATCGGCTCCATCGGCGGCCTCATCGGCTTGCGCTATCTCGGCCAATACAGCGCCAGCAAGTTCGCCGTCGACGGCCTGATCGAGGCGCTGCGCCCGGAGATCGCGCCGTTCGGCATCGAAGCGACGATCGTGCACCCCGGCGACTTCAAGACCGAGCTTGCCATAAGCGGCACGACGGCCGGCGCCTCGGGGCCAGCCTCCCCCTATTGGCCAGCCCTCGAGCGCGCGGTGGCCTTCTATCGCAAGGCTGAAGCCCAGGCCCGCGACCCTGCCGTGCTGGCGCGGCGCGTCGTGCGCATCCTCGACGGCCGCACGCTGCCGCCCCGCATCGTCGTCGGTACACCAATCGAGACCCTCGGCGTCATTGCCAAGCGCTCGCTCCCAGGCCGTCTGTTCGAGCGCGTCCTCGCTTCGAGCTACGGCGGATAACAGGGCGGGAGTTGTCGACCGGGCGGTACGACGCGGACTATCGCGCGAACACGACCGCCGGGTCGATGCGGGTGACGCGATAGATGGCGGCGATGGCGGCGATGCCCGAGATGAGCAGCGTCAGCCCGAGCAGCAGGCCAGCCACTCCCGGCGTCATCAGTAGAGGCAATGGTGAGCTCTCGCTCAGCTTGACGACCCCCATCGTGACGACGAGCCCGATCGAATAGCCCACGATCGCGGTTGCGGCGGCCTGCGCCAGGATGACCTTGTAGATGTAGCTCGCCGACGACCCGATCGCGCGCAGCATGGCGAACTCGGCGAGATACTCGTTGGTGCTGGAATAGAGCGTCTGCGCCACGATCACCGCGCCCACCAGGGCGCCGAGGAACGCGCCGCCGATGAGCGCCACGCCGGCGCCCGTCTGCATCAGCCAGCGGTCGAGCGAGCGGTCGCGGAACTGGTCCGGCGTCAGCACCTCGACGTTGTCGAGCGATTTGGTCAGCGCCGCGCGCGCCTGGTCCAGGTCGGCGCCCGGCTTCAGCCGGATCAGCAGATAAGTCGTGCTGTCGCCAGCCGCCTGCACGTAGCTTCGCGCCTGCGTGAGCGTCGTGAACACCAGCGGCGATTGCGAGAACGAGCGGATGCCGTCTGTGAGCCCCACGACGCGGGCGGAAAGTCCCTCGATCACGGCCTTGTCGCCGGTGCCGCCGATCCCGAGGTCGTCGAGATAGGTCTTGTCGACCACCACCGAGCGCGCCAGCACATGGCCGTCCCACTGCCCGTCGACCAGGTTCCAGGGTCGGAGGCCATCCTCGTCCGGGTCCGACCCGATCAGGATCACGTGCGTCAGCGCACCGTCGGGGCGCTGCCAGTCCGCGAAATGAACCAGCAGCGGAACCGCGGCCGCGATGCCGGGCAGGCCGAGCGCCCGGCTGCGGTCGTCGTGGCCGAGCAGGGGTAGGCCATCCTCCAGGCTCTCGGTATGCGTCGGCATGACCCAGAGATCGGCCTTGGCGTGATCGATGGGGCCCGTGATCATGCGGCTGGCGCCGATGTAGAGCCCGAGCTGCACGCCGACCAGAACCACGGAGAACACGATACCGACCAGCGTGGCGGCCAGCCGCGTCCGGTCATGGACGAGGTTTCTCAGGGCGACGATCACGACCATGCTCATGGTCTCACGCGCTCCCTGAATGAGGCCGGCCGCACGCAACATCAAACTCCTTCGATGGCACCGGGGTCCATCAGGACCGGGCACGGCCTTCCGCATTCACCTTGGCCGTCGCCACAAGAAACGAGGCGGCCGGCTGCATCGCGGTACAGCCGGCCTGCAATATCTCACCTTCGATCAATGCTGAACACAGGGCTCAGCAGAGATCGTGCTCCTCCTTGATCGTGCGCAGCAGCGTCTTGATCTGCTCCGGCGTGTGCTCGGAGGTGAGGAAGAACCTCAGGCGGCCGGCGTTGATCGGCACGCCCGGATAGATGATCATCGACGAGTTGATGCCGCGGTCGAACAGACGCTGCCACAGCCGCGCGACCTTGACGCTGTTGCCGATGATGATCGGCAGCATGGCGTAGCCCTCGGACTTGCCGGTATCGAGGCCGAGCTTCTTGGCCTCGTCGAGGAACAGCTTGCCGTTGGCGTGCAGGCGGGCGACGCGGTCCGGCTCGGCGCGGAGCGTCCGCACCGAGGCCAGGGCGGCCGCGGTAAGCGGCGGAGTGAGGCCGACCGAGAACACGAAGCCCGGGGCGCCATAGCGCAGCACCTCGATCACCTCCTTCGGGCCGGCGATGTAGCCGCCGCACGAGGCGAGCGCCTTGCTGAGCGTGCCCATCCAGATCTCGACGCGGCGCGGATCGACGCCACAATGCTCGGCGATGCCGCGGCCGTTCTTGCCGAGAACGCCGATGCCATGCGCGTCGTCGACCATCAGCCAGGCGCCGTACTGCTCCTTGAGATCGCAGATCGCGCCGAGGTCCGGCGTGTCGCCCTCGGTCGAGTAGAGACCCTCGATGACGATGAGGATCTTGGAGTATTGCTTGCGCGTCTCGCGGAGGATGCTCTCGAGCTGCGAGAGATTGTTGTGGCGGAAGCTGCGCGTGTCACAGCCCGACAGCCGCATGCCCACAACGGCCGAGTTGTGCACGAACTCGTCGTGGATGACGAGGTCGCCCTCGCCCATGATGGTGCCGATTGTCGAGACGTTGGCGGCATGGCCCGAGACGAACGCGATGGCGTCCTCGACGCCCATGAACTCGGCGATCTCGCTCTCGAGCTGGCGGTGCAGCGTAAGCTCGCCGGCGACCATGCGGCTCGCCGACACGCAGGTGCCGAACTCGTCGATCGCGGACTTCGAAGCCTCGACCAGCGCCGGATGCTTGCTCAGTCCGAGGTAGTCGCACCAGGCGAAATTGAGAACCTGCTTGCCCTCGACCAGGGTCATCACCCCGTCACGGGCCTCCTGGACGCGGAAAAACGGATTGTCGATGCCGAGCATCGAGCCGATCTTCTCATGCTGGCGGATCGAGCGGGCGACGGCGAGGTCGGCGAACTTCTGCTTGCGATAGACCGGTCGCTCATCGGCGCCCGACGTGATGGTCCGAGCCGTGCCCCACTTCTTGACTGCCGCGGTCATACGCTGGTTCCACGACGACTCGCCCATAGTTTTCACCTCTTGGTTGTTATACCCGCCGAGCGTCGGCAGGCTTGAACACTTGCAGAATGCGTTCAGTTCCGCCGGAAGCTGACAGGCTACCCGGTTCGGTCGGCAGTGATCTAGCATCTTCAGAGAGGACGGCAAGTCCTTGATAGATGACTATATCAACGAAGGGTTCATCGTATACGGCGTTGCTTAGACCGCCGATCGTGGGACCGACACCGAATGGCAGTCCTCTGCCCGCGCGGCTAACACCTTCAATAATAAAGCGCATACCGCCTGCCGTGCGGCCCCGAGCAACGCCAAGTCGGGGTTTCGTCTTCGCCGCGGACGACCTCGGATGCCACTAGTATTTCCGCCTAAAGGTGAGAAGATTCGCCGCAGCGAAATCCGCCACGGGGCCTCGATTGTGGCAAATCAGAGGCGAAGACTTGCCCGCGGACCAAGACTTTCGCCTTGCGAGTTGCCGGATCAATCGGGCCGTGCCTGATCGGCGGCGGCGGCGAGATCCTTCATCGCCCTTTGGCCGATGGTCTTCGAGGCCGGGCAATCGTCCGCCCTCAGGCGGTCGTAGAGCGCGACGAGGTCCCCGCGAAACTGCGGCGCGATGGCCCGTCGCGCGAGACCCGTGGCGACATGACCCGCGCTCCACCGCGGCTTGCAGGCGAGCTTGACCAGCGCATCCGTGAGCTTCGTCCGGTACCCCGGCGTGGCGACGGCTGTCGCGGCCGCGTTCGCCATCGCCTGCCAGCGCCCATTCGCCGGGCTGGAGCCCCACTTGGCACGCTCGCCGGCATCGGCCAGGGGCTCGAGCGCCTCGGCCACATAGGCTCTCAATCTAGGGCTGGTGATCTGCTCGATGTCCGACTTGAGACCCGTGAGATCACCCGCGTCCATGGGCTTGAGCACAAGCTCCGACGTGTCGGCGACGCCGGACGCATCGGGCATCGGCGGCTCCGTGCTCCAGATCGATGCGCCGTGCAGGTCGGCGCCGTCGACACGCGCGCCTGAAAGGTTCGCGCCCATGAGGTTGGCCTCGGCCAGCGACGCACCCTCGAGGTCGACGTTGCGGAGCTTGGCGCCTTCGAGCCGCGTCTGTGTCAGCACCGCCGCCTGCATTTGCGCGAAGGTGAAATCGGCACCCTGCAGCCGCGCCCCGTTGAGATCCGCGCCGACGAGACTGGCGACGAGAAAGCTCGCACCCTGGGCGTCGATACCGCCGGAAAGGTCGGCCCGGTCGAGCTTCGCGTTGGCCAGATCGGCGCCGACGAGACGAGCGTCCGTCAGGTCCGCCGCGGTCAGGCTGGCATAGGCCAGCACCGCTCCGGTGAGATCGCTGCCGCTGAGTCGCGCCTCGTCGAGACGCGCCTTCGAGAAGTCGGCCCCCTGCGCCGAGGCGCAGAGTGGGTTTGCGGCGGCGCCACCCTTCAGCCGCGTCGTGCCGAGGTCGGGGCACTGCAACGTGATGCCCCGGAGGTCGGCGCCCGCGAGCCGGGCATGGTCGAGGCGGGCGCTGGTGAGGTCCGCCTGATGCAGGTCGGAGCGATCCAGCTGCGCATAGCGCAGATCACGCCCCCGCAGCTTGAGCGACGGCTCGCCAGGCGTCACGTCCTTATCCACGACGAGATCGGTGTCGGTGACGACGAGGTTGCGCCGGAACACGCCGAGCAGCGAGCCGTCGTCGCGGCCCTTGATGAAGGGAATGACGAAGCCCTCCGCCGTTCCGGCCCCGGCGTTCCGCTTGAGGACCTTGTGCGTCACGCGGTCGAGCATCTCGTCCGGAACCGTGGCGCTGAAGAACGAGAACAGCGTCACCAGGGCGAGCACGATCGTGGTCAGGATGACGGTGATCGGATTCGACGCCGAGGCGCGGAAGAAGGCCGCGAAGAAGCTCGTCTCCGCCCGCGACAGGAAGATACCGATCGCCACCAGCATGATCACGTCCGCGACCAGCGCGACACGGTGCACCCAGGTAATCTGCACGTCGTGGTAGGGCAGGAAGCTGACCTGGATGAACAGGATCAGCACCACCGGCAGGATCACCAGCGTCAGCCAGGACAGCCCGTGCAGGAAAGTCCCCAGCACACGGCTGCGATGGGGCCCCGCGACCGCCTGCACGAAGAAGAAGTTGTGCAGCTCGAGGCGCAGCGGATGCGTGCGCTTCTCGGTCGTCTCGAGCAGCCGGATCGACTGGTCGAACTCGAGCACCTTGCGCGCCAGCAGCACGAGTTGCGCCACCACCCCCATGTGCAGCAGCACGAGCACGATGGGCGCGAACTCGAAGAATTGCGTCAGCTGGATTTTGACCTGCAGGATCGGCAGCTCGACCGGCGTCTCGAGCAACAGGTCGCGATGCGTCACGCCCGCCACCGCCACCATCAGGTAGACCATCATGGCGAGGAACAGCACCCAGCCGACGTGCGCCTCGTCGCTGGATTCGTTCACGGCTTCGAGCAGGCTGTAGGGATTGACCGGCGTCTCGCCCTCGGGGACGGCCGGAGTGATCTCTGACATGTCTGTCGTTTCCCCCTACGAGCGACTTGGGTTCGGGCCGTGCCCGTCCGCCGGTCCTATCGGGACCGGTTTTCGGAAGCTGTGTCAGAACATTGTTCCGACCATAGCGACAAAGCGCGGTGCGGAAAATCCCATGCGGGGGCGGCGTTTCGAGGGCACGGCTGACTGTGGCTCTACCGTCGCACACCCCTCCACCAATTCCACGCCCGCCGCTTGACCACGCCAGCGCATCGGCTAACCCTCCGGCTGACCAGCGCGTCCCGCGGAGATCCCCCTTGCCCCAGAGCTATGACTGCTCGAAATGCCCCGGCTACTGCTGCTCCTATCCGGTGATTGCCCTCGAGAAGCGCGACGTGGAGCGCCTGGCCCGGCATCACGGGCTGGATTTCGAGGCGGCCCGCAAGTCGTTCACCCGCTCCGACCATGGGCGTCGCTATATCCTGAAACGCAAGCCGGACGAGCACTTTGGCCGCATCTGCCGCTTCTTCGATACCCGGAAGCGCCGCTGCACGGTCTACGAGGCGCGGCCGGGCGTGTGCCGCTCGCATCCCGGCCCGCGGTGCGGCTATTATGAGTTCCTGAAATTCGAGCGCGAAGCCCAGGACGACCCCGCCTACATCGCCCACACCGATCACGGCGACTGGCGCTGATCCGACCCCGCCACGCAAATGAGACCGCCCACGGCCCAAGGAGCCAGGTGTGGCCACCTCCCGCCCGCCAAAGCCTCTGATCTCGGCCTTTGCCGGCGTCATGCTGGCGCTGGCGGGCGTGCTCGCCGCCGCCGCACCTCCGGTCGGGACCGCCCGCGAGCTGGCTTTCGATGCTTTCCTGGCCCGTGCTGACGATTCCGCCCCGTCGCGCGCCGTCGTCGTCGACATCGACCGGACGTCGCTCGAGCGCATCGGCCCTTGGCCCTGGAGCCGCGACCGCCTCGCCCTGCTCCTGGAGGCCGTCGCCGAGGCGCGGCCCGCCGTGGTCGCTCTCGACATGCTGCTCGCCGGCGAGGACACGCGCTCGCCCCGCGCCCTCGCCCGCCAGCTGGCCGGCGCGACCGACGATACTGCCATTACGGAGACCGCTACGACCCTCGCGGCGCGGCTTCCCGACGCCGACCAGCGGCTGGCCGCCGCCCTTGCAAGGGCGCCGTCCGTGCTCGGGTTCGTCCTCGACCCCGACGGCAGCCTCGATGCGCCGGGCCCTGCTCCGGTGCTCCTCAAGGGCAAGCCGGGCCTGCCGGACCTCTGGCGCGCCGGCGGAGCGCTAGGCCCGCTGCCGCTGCTGGCCGATGCGACCGCCGGGCGCGGCGCCCTCCTCTTGCCCGGTGACGCCGACGCCAGCATCCGCCGCGTGCCGCTTCTCGTCGCCACGCCGGAAGGCCTTCACGCGGGACTGGCCGCCGAGACCGCCCGTATCTCACTCGGCGCCACCAGCTATCTCGTGGGTGGCGACCCTGTGACCCTCGACGCCGGCCCCCTGCGCCTGCCGCTCGGCCCCGAAGGGATGCTGCGCCTTCGGCCCGTCACCACAGCGCGCCACGCCGGCCGCAC
>WBZX01000111.1_pt1 | contig 74849 bp, 67 predicted proteins | sample 5204211 | NCBI WGS metagenome assembly WBZX01 (sample SAMN12344362, study PRJNA552823) | activated sludge metagenome | biome: Activated sludge suspended growth; feature: Nitrification reactor; material: Wastewater; isolation source: activated sludge from nitrification reactor of wastewater...
GCCGCCGACCTGCAGGCCGACGCTGCCGGAGCCCATGCCGTAGAAGGCCGGATAGCTCCAGTTGTTGGGCGACTGGCGGCCCATCAGGACACCCCGCCCGCCGGCCGCGCCGAAGATGAAGCCGCCCTGCACCAGTTCGGGAATGATCAGCACGCCGCGCGCGGTGGTCATCTGCTTGGCGGCATCCGGGAAATCCGGACCGCTCAGGATTTTCTGCGCGGTCGCGAGGCAGGAATCGACCAGCGACTGGCGTTTGGCGTCGGCGCGGGCCGGTTGGGTTCCGAGAAAGGGCACGGCAAAAGCGGCCACGGTCCCCGAAAGGACGGTTCGGCGGTCGAGCTTCATTATTCTCTGCTCCTTGGCTGGAGACCGACGCCGGGGAGCGCCTTGGTGGTCCCTACAGTCTCAATGATAGCATGTTTCGGGGCGAAAATGGGGCACCGTGCTCTTCCCCTGCTGCCGGCCGTCAGCCGGCCGGGCGATCCTTCATGACGAGAGGCAGGCCGGCGGCCATGAAGATCACCCGGTGTGCCCGCTCGGCGACCCGCATATTCATGCGCCCCATGGCATCGCGGAACGACCGGCCGAGCGGCGTTTCCGGCACCAGGCCGAGGCCGAGTTCGTTGCTGACGAACACCACCGGCGACCTGTGATCATCCAGTGACCGCAGCAGCTCGTCCGTCGCCTCGTCGACGTCGGCGCCCGCATGCATGAGGTTGGAGAGCCAGAGGGTCAGGCAATCGACCAGCACGGGCTGGCCATGCGCATCGGCCGCTTCCAGCGCTTCGGCGAGCTTCAACGGCTCCTCGATCGTGGTCCAGCCGACGCCGCGGCGGGCGCGATGGGCCATGATGCGGGTCGCCATCTCGACGTCCCCGGCCTCGGCCGTGGCGATGTAGACCGCCGGATGAGGGGCCGCGCCATGCAACGCGCCGGTCGCGAGCCTTTCGGCATGCGTGCTCTTGCCCGATCGGGCGCCGCCCAGCACCAGGGTAACCGGCGGCAGCGGGAACGTCCCGATATGCTCCATCAGGATGGCTTTGCGCTCACCAGCCAGCAGGCGCCCGGCAGCATGACGCCCTCGGGTTTCGCATGCGGCGCCAGGGCTTCGGCGATGGCCGCGCGTGCCTTATCGGCCGCCTCGGGCGTCGCGTCGGCGAAGGCACGCGCCAGCGGACCGAAGCGACCGGCATTGGCCACGACTTCGGCCACGTCGCTGCCCATGTAGGTCGATACATCGAGCGGCTTCAAAGAAAGAGACGCAAATCCCGCCTCCGTCAGGATGCGCTCGACCCTGGCGCGGTTGCCGAAGGAATACTGGCCGGGATCTTCCGGCCCGAGCTTCGGCAGGGGCGGCAGGAAGGGTGCGGCGGCGCGCACCGGCACCAGCCCCCAGGGATTCTCCTGCGGCGTGCGCCAGCAGACAAAAGCCAGTCGTCCCGAGGGCTTCAGCGCCCGACGCAGGTTGCGAAAGGCCGCGGCCGGCTCGGCGAAGAACATCACGCCGAAGCGCGAGAAGACGAGATCGCAGGCGCCGGCCTCGAAAGGATGCGTTGTCGCGTCGCCCACCACGAAACTGCTGTTGGCGGCCGCCTTTGCGCGCGCCGCCTCGATCAGCGGTTCGGAAATATCGAGACCCAGGACGTGGCCGGAAGCTCCCACCGCAGCGGCGAGCGCCGCCGTCGTCTCGCCCGTGCCGCAGCCGACGTCGATCAGCCGCTCGCCGGGCCGTGCCTCGGCGAACGCCAGCACCGCACGATTGATATCGACCAGCGACCGCTGGATGCGCTGGTAGGCGGCGAGCCAGCCCTGCCCGCCGGGCCCGTTCCAGAAGGCCGCCTGTTCAGCCGCAAGCTCCGCGGCGCTCTTCACGCCGGACCGCCTGCGGGGCCGTTGGCCAGCTCGCGCGGCATATAGTTCACGAACGAGACTCGCCAGGCATGCGCCGGATCGGCCTGCTCGAAATGCTCGATCAGGGTCAGCGAGACATTGTCGATCTCGAAGCGCACCGCTGCCTCGGGATGCAGGTCGAAGGCATGCGCCAGCGCCGCGCGGATCGTGCCGCCATGCGCCGTCGCCACGATGTCGCGGCCCTTATGTTCGGCGGTCAGGCGGTCGATGCTGCGTACGGTACGGTCGCGCAGGTCGACGAAGCTTTCGCCGCCCGGCGGCCGATACTCCGGCGGCCCCAGCCAGAAGAGATGGTTGTTGGCGTGGTTTTCGGCGATCTCGATGTAGGTGAGGCCCTGCCAATCGCCGAAATGCTGCTCGGCAAGGTCGGGATCGATATTGAGCCGGTCCATCTCCGCCCCGGCCTTGGCGAGCTGTTCGGCGGTCTTGCGCGCCCGCAAAAGGTTCGAGGCGTACCAGACGGCGCCCTTGGGCAGCAGCTTCGCCTGGTGGCGGAACAGCTCCTCGTTGCTGACGTCGCAATCCTTGTCGGACTGGCCGTAGCAGCGGCGTTCCGGATTGGGGACCGGCGCATGGCGCACCCACCACCAACGCGTGACCGATCCGGTGATCTTGGCGCCCGTCGCCATGCTGCCCTCCGCAATCTTTCGAACGGCAGCCTTCTTAGCGGCCGATGAAGAGCGCCGCCACCACGAGGAAAACGATCTCGGTCTTCTGCTGGACGGCACCGAGCGTGTCGCCGGTGTAGCCGCCCAGCCGCGCGGCAATCCAGCGCGCCGAGAAGATGCCGACCCCGATGGCGATCAGCGGCGTCAGCAGCGCCATGAAGAAACCCTCGCCCAGCAACAGCAGGAAGGCCAGCACGACGCCCAGTGCGATCGTCAACCAGACGTCGTTATCGGTGGGCTTTCCGACCTGCGCGCCGAGCCCGTCGGCATGGACCGGCGAATAGGCCAGCAGCGGATAGGCCAGCACGGCCCGCGACACGGCATGTGCAGAAATCAGGACGGCGAGGCCGGTGGCGCCCCCGAACTGCGCGAGGCAGGCGACCTTGACCAGCACCGAGAGCGCCAGCGCCAGCACGCCGAAGGTGCCGTTGCGGCTGTCGCGCATGATTTCGAGGCGGCGCGCGGGTTCCAGCCCATGCGGACCGAGCCCGTCGGCGGTGTCGGCAAGACCGTCTTCGTGCAGGGCGCGCGTGATCAGTACGCCCGCGCCCACCGCCAGGACGGCGGCCAGCCAGCCGGGCCCCGCGATGCCGCGCACGACGGCGAAGACCAGACCGGCCGCCAGGCCGATGCCGGCGCCAATGAAGGGCAACACCGGCAGGACATCGGCGAGCTGCCAGCGCGGCAGGCCGACATCGAGCTTGAGGCCTGTGAAGAAGGTCGCCTGCTCCTTGGCGGCCTGCAGCCACTCGTCGAACGACGACGGGCGATGGCTGCTGGAACCGGAAGGAGGATCGTTGGGGCTGGTCATGGTTCTCCGAATATAGGATGGTCCGCCCCCGCCATGAATGCCCCCTCCCAAACTATGTCCGCTGCTTCCTTCGACGAAATGCGCCGCATCCTGCGCGACCTGCCGGGACCGGACCTGACCGCCCAGACCGAAGTGGTCCGCCGCCAGACCGAGCTCACAAAGCCCGCGGGCTCGCTGGGCCGTCTGGAGGAGATCGCGGAATGGCTGGCGGCGTGGCAGGGCCGCGCCCAGCCGCGGGTCGAGCGGCCGCGCATCGCGGTATTCGCCGGCACCCACGGTGTGGCCGGCCGCGGCGTCTCCGCCTATCCGCCCGAAGTCACTCAGCAGATGGTGAAGAACTTCCTGAACGGCGGCGCGGCGATCAACCAGCTCGCCGCCGCCATCGATGCCGACCTGCGCATCTACGAACTCGACCTCGACCATCCCACGGCCGATTTCACCCAGGGCCCGGCGATGAACGAGGCGCGCACCGCCAACGCCATGGCCTACGGCATGATGGCGGCCGAGCCCGGCATCGACGTTCTGTGCCTGGGCGAGATGGGCATCGCCAACACGACCACGGCGGCCACGCTGTGCGCGGCGTTGTTCGGCGGCAAAGCCGCGGACTGGGCAGGGCCCGGCACCGGCGTTGCGGGCAAGGCGCTGGACCACAAGATCTCCGTCATCGACGAAGCGCTGACGCACCATAAGGACGCCATCGCGCGCCGCGATCCGCTGGAGCTGCTGGCCGCCGTCGGCGGCGAGGAGTTTGCGGCCATTACCGGCGCCATCGTCGCCGCCCGCATGGGCCGCATCCCCGTGCTGCTCGACGGCTACGCCTGCACGGCGGCTGCCGCCGTGCTGTGGGCCGTCGACCGGCACGCCCTGGACCATTGCCTGGTGGCGCATCGCTCGGCCGAGCCCGGCCACGATCGTCTTCTCAAGGCGATCGACAAGCAGCCGCTGTTCGACCTCGGCATGCGGCTGGGCGAAGCATCGGCGGCGGCCGTTGCCGTGCCGATCCTGAAAGCGGCGGCTGCCTGCCACAACGGGATGGCGACTTTTGCGGAGGCCGGCGTATCCTCCAAAGATGCGTAGACGCTCCCTCCTCGCGGCCTCCCTGCCGCTCCTCGTCGTCCCTGTGCTGCCGGTCTTTGCTCACCCGCCACGCCAGCCCGATTCGGCCGAAGCGCAGAAGCTCATTCAGGAGGTGACGGCCTTCCGCGAAAAGCTCGCCAAGGCCGTGAAGGACAAGGACTTCAAGGCGTTGCGTGCTGCGTACGCCGACAACTACACGCACACGCATGGCTCGGGGAAACTCGACAACAAGGATGCACGCATCGTCGCGGCAATGGCCGGCGAGCCATTGATCGAAGCGGCTCCCGCCACCGAACTCAGCTTCCGCGTCTACGCTGGACCCACGGTGATCGTGACCGGCAAGAGCCCGATCCTGAACGTGAAGGAACAGAAGACCTACGACTTCCGCTGGGTCTGCGTGTATGTCACCGCGAAGGACGGCTGGGAGCTGGCCGTCAGCCAGGCCACGCGGCTGCCGGTGCCGACGAACTAGCGCGACGGGCGACCGCCTTCAGGAAGGCGACGATCAACGGATGCGGTTGCGCCGGCGACGACCGGAGCTGCGGCACGAAGACCGTCGCCAGGAAGAACGGATGCGCCGGGATCGTCAGGATTCGCGGCTCGTAGTTGGCGTCCCGGCCGATGATTCGCAGTCCACCGTTATGCAGTTGCGACTCGTAGTCGGGATTGAGACCGAAGTTGCAGTAATATTCCTCGGTCGCCCGCGTGCCCGAATAAGCTCCCGCCGCAAGCGATCCTGCCTCGACGAAGACGTCCATCCGCTGCCCGACCAGCGAGCACGAGAGCGGCGTGACCACGAGAACGGACGCATAGGGATCGTGCTCGGCATGCTGCGCGTCGACGATGCCCAGAACGTTGCGCGCAAACTCGATCAAGGCGTACTGGCAGCCGCCGCAGGTTCCCAGCAGCGGCAGCGCCTGTTCGCGGCAGAAGCGAATAGCGTCGAGGGCGCCGTCCATGCTCCGGTAGGGACTCCCGGGCGCGATCCAGACGCCGTCGTAACCCGAAAGCCGCGCGCCGGCCCGGCCGGCAAGGTCTGCCGACGGAATCCAGTCCGCCATGACGGGCAGGCCGAGATGATTGCAGGCATGGGCGATGGCTTCGTTGGTCCTGGGATGGGGCGCGAAGTCGGGATTGAAGTCGCCCACGATGGCGAGCCGGGGTCCGCGTGACGTCATCTGATCTGTCCTTCAATGCGGGAACGCTTGCGCCATTGGAGCAACGGGCGTCATATAAGTGAAATTCATTTGAAAGATCGTGACTATTAGTCGGACTAATCTCACTATCGGCCATCTGCGGGTGCTCGTGGCCGTCGTCGACGAAGGCGGCTTTACGGCCGCCGCGAAGCGTCTGGGGCTGACGCAGTCCGGTGTCAGCCAGGCCGTCCAGACCATGGAGGATGCCCTGGGCGCGGTTCTCCTCGCCCGCAGGCGAGAGAAGGTCGAAGCGACGGAGATCGGGGCGCGGGTTCTCGTCGACGCCCGGGCAGCGCTTCGGTCCGTCGAACGCATCCACGAAAGCTGCGCGAGCTGGGCGGGGCTCGATCGCGGCACCCTGCGGCTCGGCAGCGTCGCGAGTGCGGCCGCGCATGTGCTTCCCGATGCCCTGCGCCTGTTCCGCACGCGCTATCCGAACATCGCCGTCACCCTGCTCGAAGGCTCGGACATCGAAGTCCGCGACTGGACCGCGGGCGACGTCGTCGATGTCGGCTTCACCGCCGAACTCGCGCCCGACCTTGCCGGCGAAGTGATTGCGGAGGACGACTTTCTCGTGGTCGCCTCCAGCCGCCACCACCGCGCGTTCGGCTCGACACCCACGATCCGCGACCTCCTGGCGCTGCCCTTCATCATGTCGGCAGCCGGCTGTGAACCGGCGATCCGTGCGCTCTTCGCCCGCGCCGCCGGCGACCCCGACGTCGCCTTCAAGGTGCGCGACATGACGGCCCTGCTCGAAATGGTGCGTCAGGGCCTCGGCGTGACGATCGTGCCGACGCTCTCGCTGCCGAAAGAACGGTCCGGCCTGCGTGTTCTCGAACTGAAGCCGCGACAGCGCCGGAAGCTCTTCATGGCGACGAACCGCCAATCCCTTCCTTCACCGGCCGTCCAAGCCTTCACCGAAACGCTGCGATCGAGCCGCCGTTAGGCCCTGACCCGGTCCCACCAGTCGCGCGTGCGATACCAGGCGCCGACAAAGGGCAGCACCCATTCGGGGTTGCCGCTGTAGAAAGGAACGGTCGGGAAATCCTGGCCGTCGAAGGCATTCACCGGCGCATTCGAGCCGCCCGCGATCTTGCGCGCGGTCTGGTAGCCGAGATAGCTCATCATCGCGACGCCCGAGCCGTTGCAGGCCATGAGGTAGTGCATGCCCTGCTCCATGCCCATATGCGGCAGGAAATCGAAGGCGAAGGCGACGTTGCCGGTCCAGGCATGCGTGACCTTCACACCCTTGAGCTGTGGCCAGCGCTCCAGCATGTAGCGGTGCAGCACCGGCGCGCTGACTTCTGGCGTGACCTGCGTGAAGCGCGCCCGGCCGCCGAAGATCACGCGCTTGTTGTCGGGCGACTGGCGGTAGTAGCAGAGCACGCGCTTGGTATCGCTGACGACGCGGTTCTTCGGGATCAGGCTCTGCACCAGATCCTCCGGCAGCTCCTCGGTCGCGATGATGTGGCTGGCGACCGGCACGAGCTTGCGGCGGAGCGTCGGCGTCAGCTCGGTCGTATAGCCGTTGGTCGCAATCACCACTTCGCGCGCCTCGATCGGACCCTTGCTGGTGAGGACGCGAAAGCCTCCGGTCTTGCGCTCGATCTTCTCGGCATCGCAGTTGGCGCAGAGCGTGGCGCCGGCACGATGCGCCGCCTTCAAGAGGCCGCCGTAGTAGAGCGCCGGATGGAGCTGGCCGGTGCGCTCCACCACCATGCCGCCATAGTAATAGTCCGACGCGATCTCCTCGCGCTGCCGTTCGCGCGGCACCATGTAGGTGCCCAGCCCCGCCTTGGCGTTGTAGGTGCCGACCTTGGCCTCCTGCTCTGCATAGTGGCGCGGCGTGTAGGCGCCGCTGAAGCGGCCGTTCATGCGCCAGTAACACTCGATGCCTTCGCGCTCGATCACCGTCTCGACCTGCGCCAGCGAATCGGCGGCATCGGCCAGCATGCGCTCCATCACCTTCTTCCAGGCTTCGGCATCGCCGCCCACGCCCTTGCCGGAGAAGCCCTTGCCCATCGTGGTGCCGCCGCTGACACCGCCGCCGTTGCGCGTCGAGGCGCCGACGCCGAAATCGCCGCGTTCCAGCACCGTGACGTCGACGCCGGAGCGCGCCAGTTCGAGGCCGGTCGACAGGCCGCCATAGCCCGCGCCGACCACCAGCACGTCGGCCTTGAGCGGCGGGTCCTGGCTCAGCTCGTTGGAGGGGTGCCACCATTCCCACCACCAGGGCATCGGCTTGAAATCCTTGTGGAACACGGACTCGGCCATCACTTCCTCCTCACGCGCACACGCCTACCGCGCGCTGTCCCTGAGACCCCGGCCGAAGCGGCCGATCAGGACCAGCACCACCGACACCAGCAGGATCTGCATCACCGACACCGCGGCGATGGTCGGATCGATCTCCATCATGATGTTGTCGAACATCTTCTTGGGCAGCGTCATGTTCGCGCCCGCCAGGAACAGCGCCACCACCACCTCGTCGAAGGAGGAGATGAAGGCGAGCAGCCCGGCCGAAACGAGGCTCGGCCGCAGCAGCGGCAGGGTGATGCGCGCCAGCGTCTTCCAGCGCGAGGCGCCCAGCCCTTCGGCGGCCTGCTCCAGCGAGCGGTCGAAGTCGCGCAGGCCGGCGGCGATCACCAGCACCACGAAGGGCAGCGCCAGCACCGTGTGTGCGACGACCAGCCCGTACCAGGTGCCGATCAGCTTCAGCTTGGCGAAGAGACCGTAGATCGAGACCGAGAGGATGATGGTCGGCACGATGATGGGCGCCAGCGCCAGACGGTCGAGCAGCGCCCGACCCCGGAAGCGCGCCCGTACCAGGCTGAAGGCCAGCGGCACCCCCAGCAGCAAGGCCAGCACCGAGGTCGCGCCGCCGATATAGAGCGAGCGCCACGTCGCCTCGATCCATTGCGGATCGTCGAGATAGCGCTCGTACCACTGCCAGGAAAAGCCCGGCGGCGGGAACTGCATGTAGGGCGCCGAAGAGAGCGAGATCGGAAACACCACCAGCAACGGCAGCATCAGGAAGAAGTAGATCAGCGCACAGACCGCGACGAGGAAGCGGCGGCTCATCGCGTGGCCTCCGACTGCGTAAAGCGCTGCGCCAGGGCATAGACGGCGAAGGTGAAGACCAGCAGCACCGCCGAGAGGGCCGAGGCAAAGGGCCAGTTCAGCGTCTCGCGCACCTGCTGCTCGATCAGCACCGCGATCATCATCACCCGGCCGCCGCCCAGCAGCGCGGGCGTGATGAAGAAGCCCAGCGACAGCACGAACACCAAAACGCTGCCGGCAAAGATGCCGTTCAACGTAAGCGGCAGATAGATGCGCCAGAAGATGCGCGCGTTCGAGGCGCCGAGGCCGGCAGCGGCCGCGGGGATCGCCGGATCGACGCGGCGCACGGCCCCGTAGATCGGCAGCACCATATAGGGCAGCAGCACATGCACCATGCCGATCAGAACGCCGGTGAAGTTGTGCAGCAGCGGCAGCGGATCCGTCGTGAGGCCGGACTCCATCAGCGTACGATTGAGCACCCCATTGCGGCCGAGCAGCACCATCCAGGCATAGGTGCGCACCAGCACCGACGTCCAAAGCGGCAGCAAGACGCAGACGAACCCGAAGGTCGCCCAGCCCGGCGTCGTGGTCGCCATCAGGTAACCCAGCGGGTAGCCCAGCAACAGACAGAAGAGCGTCACCAGCAGCGCGATCTCGAAGGTGTTCCAGAAGACGCGCAGGTAGAGCCCCTCGCCCAGCGCCTTGGTATACCAGTCGAGCGTTCCGGCCTCGACGCTGAAGCCCAGCATGCGCACGACGGGAAACAGAAAGAAGACCAGCAGCAGGACCAGGGCCGGCAGCGCCGGCCAGGCCGCGCGCCCCGGCCGGTCAGAAAACATGGATCGCTTCCGGATCTATGCCGACGGTGATCTTGGTGCCGGCGGCAGGCAGCGCCCCGCGCGCGGGCTGGCGGACCAGCAGCTCCTGCCCGCCCTCGCAGGCCAGCCGCAGCTTGAAGGTGGTGCCGAGATAGACCGCCTCGACGATCTCGCCGGTGAATTCGTTGATCCCGCCGGGTGCAAAACGCTCCGGCCGCATCAGCACGCCGACCCTGGCGCCGGGCGCCGCTTCGCTATCGACCATGAGCTTGCGGCCGTCGGGCAGCGCGACAAGACCGGGCGCGCTCATCGTGCCGTGCAGGATGTTGCTCTCGCCCACGAAGTCGGCGACGAAATCGTTGGCCGGCCGCTCGTAGATCTCCGTCGTCGTGGCGATCTGCTGGATCGCGCCCTTGTTCATCACCGCGATCCGGTCGGAGAGGACCAGCGCCTCCTCCTGGTCGTGGGTGATGAAGATGGTGGTGAGGCCGAGCCGTCGTTGCAGGCGGCGCACTTCGAGCTGCATGGTCTCGCGCAGCTTGCGGTCCAGCGCGCCGAACGGCTCGTCGAGCAGCAGCAGCCGCGGATTGAAGACGATGGCGCGCGCAAGGGCCACCCGCTGCTGCTGGCCGCCGGAAAGCTGCTTGGGCAGCCGCGCCTCGTAGCCCGCAAGCTCGACCATCGCCAGGGCCTCGCCGACCCGGCGGTCGATCTCGGCCTTGCCGACGTTCCGCATCTCCAGCGGAAAGGCCACGTTGGCTTTCACCGAGAGATGGGGAAAGAGCGCGTAGTTCTGGAACACCATGCCGATGTCGCGCCTGGCCGGCGGCAGGGCGGTGATGTCCGCACCGCCAACCGTGACCCGCCCGGCATCGGGCGTCTCGAAGCCGGCAACGACCTTGAGCAACGTCGTCTTGCCGGAGCCGCTGGGCCCCAGGATGGTCAGCAGCTCGCCCTGCGCCACCTGCAGCGAGACACGATCGAGCGCCACGACATCGCCGAAGCGCTTGGCCACCCCTTCGATCAGGAGTTCGGCCGATCCCTCACCGGCCCCCTTGCCTGCACGCAACGCCGGTTACGCCTTCTTCAGCATCCAGGCATTCCATAGTTCCTGTGCCTTGGCGCCGTTCTCGGCATACCATTCGTCGCTGACCCAGAACTGCTTGTCGAGATACGCGGTGGGCAGATAGGGCTTCACCTTGGCGTCGACGAAGTTCAGCGACTCGAGGTTGAGGCCAGGGTAGCCCAGCTCCGAAGCATAGACGGCCTGCTGCTGCGGGATCGCCAGCTCGGCCAGCATCTTGTTGGCCCAGTAGGGGTTCTTGGCGCCACGCGGGATGGCGAAGCTGCCCTGCTTCAGGGAGCCCTCGTTCCATTCGATCTCGATCGGCCCGCCCTTCTTGATCACGTCGTAGAAGCGGCCGTTCCAGCCGGTCGCCAGCACGACTTCCTTGTCGAGCAGGAGCTGCGCCGGCTGCTGGCCGGTCGACCACCACGCCGTCACATGCGGCTTGATCTGGTCGAGCTTCTTGAAGGCGCGGTCGAAGTCGATCGGATAGAGCTTGTCCTTCGGCACGCCGTCGGCGATCAGCGCGAATTCGAGATTGTCCGTCGGATGGTTGCGCATGGAACGCGCACCGGGGAACTTCTTGACGTCCCACCACTCCGCCCAGCTCTTGGGATGCGTGCCGCCTTTGAAGACATCGGTGCGGTAGCCGATGATCGTCGTATAGACCGACGAGGCGAAGACATTGGGGTTCTGCGCGGTCGGCGGATACTTGGAGCGGTCGACCACCTTGGGATCGACCTTGTCGAGCAGGTTCATCTTGGAAGCGCGGATGGCGTCCTGCCCGCCGATCTCCGTCAGGTCCCATTCGACGTTGCCGGAGTCGACCATGGCGCGCAGCTTGCCGAAATCGACCGGGCTCGTTTCGACAACCCTGATCCCGTACTTCTTCTCGAAGCCGTTGAAGAAGGCCTTGCGCATGGCGGTGCCCATCGAGCCGCCGGAATGATTGACCACGATTTGACTGGGCTTGGGCGGCTCTGCCTGGGCGAAAGCCCGGCTCGACACGCCGACAGCGGCCGCGCCTCCCAGCAGTGAAAGAACGCGACGGCGGTGCGGACGCTTGATGTCCATGACAGACCCCCTGCTTCGTTTTCTCCATGCGACTGTAGGAGCGCCTTCCGGGAGGAGCAACTTCCATGCCCATAACCTTCCTGGAATAGCCATGCGGTGTAAGGCGGCGCCGGCGACATCTGGCGCGAGACCTCTCATCCGGCAGTTTGCATAGGCGGAGAAGTTCACCATCAAGACGGTGAAAGTGCCAAACCCGGCCGGCAGCCTGAAATACCGAGCGTCAGCGCCGCAGGAAGAACTGGATCGGCACGACGATCTCCAGGCTTTCGCCCGGCTGGTCGGAGGGCAATGGCGGCAGCGGCTGGGCACGCTGCAACAGCTCCAGCCCTTCGCGATCGAGCGCGTCGACTCCCGACGCGCGTTCGACCCGGGCAGCAAGCACGCGGCCATCGCGGCTCATGGTGAAGCGCACGTAGGTGACGCCCTCCTGCCGCGCGCGTTGCGCTTCCGAGGGATAGCGCTTGTGGCGCTCAAGGTGACGCAGCAGCTGCCCCTTCCAGGTCGGCAATGCAGCCGAAGGAGGCGCCGGCGTCGCGCCGGCCTGCGGCGCCGCGGCGACCGCCGCCTGCTGGGGTGCCGCCTGCGGTGCCGCGGCCTTGGGCTGCGGCGGCTTCTTCTCGACCTTCTTTTCCGGCGGCTTGGGCGGCGGCGGTCTCAGATCGACTGGCGGTGGCGGCGGCTCGGGATCGGGCAGCTTCACCTCGGCCATCACCGGCGGCGGCATCTCGACCGGCGGCGGCGGTTCGGGATCGGGCAGCACTTCGCTGAGTTCGGGGCCCGGCGGCGCCTCGTTGGGCGCGGCCTCCGGCGCCGCGGGCAGCGGCGCCATCTCCACCATCACGGCTGCCGGCGGCGGGGCGTAGGATGCTTCCGAACTCGTCCAGCCCAGTGCAATCCCGATCGCGCCGGCATGGAGGGCCAGCACGACGGCAAACGAGCCGCCCCAGCGTAGGCTCTCCTTCATTGCTCCAATCCGACCAGGGCGACCTTGAGATAGCCTGCCGTGCGCAGGACGTTCATCGCCTGCATCAGCTCGCCATAGGGCACGGTCTTGTCGGCACGCAGGAAGATGCGCTCGTCCTTCTTAGCCCCGGTCGCATCGTCCAGCGCCTTGGCCAACGCCTCGCGGGTCACCGGCTGATCCTTCAGCACGAAGGAGAGATCGGCCTTCAGGGTGAGATAGAGCGGCGTGTCGGGTTTCTGCTGCCGTTCGGCCGTCGAGACCGGCAGATCGACCGGCACGTCGACCGTGGCGAGCGGCGCCGCCACCATGAAGATGATCAACAGAACCAGCATGACGTCGATGAAGGGCGTGACGTTGATCTCGTGGTTCTCGGCGAGGTCGTCGGACCCGTGATCCAGCTTGACCGACATCTACTTCGCCCCCGACTTGCCGATGTCCCGCGACACGAGACGCAGAACGGCCGCCGACGTATCGCCCACCAGGGCGCGGTAAGCCGCGATACGCCGGGAGAAGTGATTGTAGATCACGACCGCCGGAATGGCGGCCGCCAGCCCCAGCGCCGTCGCCAGCAGGGCCTCCGCGATGCCGGGCGCCACGACCGCGAGATTCGTCGTCTGCGACTTCGAGATGCCGATGAAGGAATTCATGATTCCCCAGACCGTGCCGAACAGGCCCACGAAAGGCGCGGTCGCGCCGATGGTGGCCAGAACGCCAGTGCCCTTCAGCATGCGGCGGCCCGTCGCCGCTTCGAGCCGCTCCAGCCGCGACGCGATTCTTTCCTTCAAACCCTCGCGGTCGTCGTTGTTGTCGACGCTGAGCTTGCGCTCGACCTGTGCCGCAGCGACGAGATCGTTGGCAGGTGCGGCGTCGAGCGATGGCGCACCGTCGATCGCGGCAAGCGCGCGCATCTGCCGCCGTTGCGCGGCCGCAAGCTCGAAGCTCTTGGCAAAGAATACCGTCCAGGTCAGCACCGATGCCACGACCAGACCGATCATCACCGCCTGCACCACCCAATCGGCGGCGAGGAACATGCCCAGCACCGAAAGATCGCGCGGCAGCGCCACCGTCGCCGTCGTCGCAGGAGCTATGGTGCCCGGAGGGGCAGCTGGTGTCGGCGCCGTTTGCGCCATGGCGAATGCCGGCAGGAAGATCGGAACGGCAAGCAGACGAAGGACACGCATGCGATGGGGTCGGCCTCGAAGATGACGGGAAAGACGCGCCGACGGATGGACCATGGCGAGCGCGCCAATACCGTATACTATAACCTAGGAGCCGCGAACCGGAACCCAAGCCTTCATGTCACATCGCCGCGACGCGAGCGTCGACCGGGGAGGCGCCGGCCGGAGGACTTCAGGCAGGATCGGGGGCGATCAGGCGATGCATTGCGGTCGCCAGAAGGCGCGGCGTGGCGGCATCCTGCAGCGTAAACGGCCCCGGATCGATCAGGATCATGTTGTTCAGGGTGCCGTACATGATCTGGAAAGCGAACCGGATCCGGTGCTCCAGATCGGCCGTCGACCGAGCTCCGAGCAAATCCACAATGAGAGGCAGGGCATATTCGACCTGGATCCGGCCAAGCTCGCGCATCGGCGTCCAGCTTCCGAGATCGCTGCCGGCCCGGCGCAGCGACGCGCGGACCAAGCCGTGATGCCGTTTCAGCCAGATGACGCCGCCCTTGGTGATCCAGTTCAGGAGCTGCGCAAGGTCGCCGCGCGGTAGCCGGTCCGAGCTGTAGCGAGCGGCCAAATCGCGCCGGCGATCCTCGACCACCAGCCGCTGCAGCGTATCGACGAAAGCGTCCTTGCTGTCGAAGCGGGCATAGAAGGAGCCAACTGTCGTGTCGCAGCGCGCGCACAGCGTCTCGACCGAGAGACCGTCGAAGTCGTGCTCCTCCAGGAGCGCCAGCCCCTCGTTCATCAACCTGACGACGAGCGCGCGGCTGCGCTGCTGCTGCGTCGGCTTCAGCCCCGGCACATTCGCTTCTGCGATAAGCCGCTCGTCCAGCATCCCCGGACCCCCACTCTTGCGTTGGACGCACTTGCCAGGCAATCAAAACTAGAATTATAATTCTATTTATAAGAATTCCTTTGGAGGAAAGCAAATGCGCAATTCCCATTTCGATGTGCGTCCGACATCCGGGGCGCTGGGCGCGGAGATCCTGGGTGTCGACCTCGCCCAGCCGCTGTCGCCGACGCAGGCCGACGAAATCCGCGGCGCGCTCGCCGAGCATGGCGTGATCTTCTTCCGCGACCAGAAGCTGACGCCCGAGCAGCACATCGCCTTCGCCGGAAGCATCGCGCCGATCAACATCAACCGCTTCTTCAAGGCAGTGCCGGACCATCCCGAGATCGCCGAGGTCCGCAAGGAGCCCGACCAGACCCGCAACATCGGCGGCGGCTGGCACACCGATCACAGCTACGACCAGGTACCGGCGCTGGGCTCGGTCCTGCTGGCGCGCGAAGTTCCGCCGCGCGGCGGCGACACCATGTTCGCCAGCATGGCGCTGGCCTATGAGGCGCTGTCGGATGGCCTGAAGCGGACCCTGGAGGGGATGCGTGCCGTGCATTCGAGCCGGCACGTATTCGGTGCAGGCGCCCAGTATGCCCGCGATACGATGGGCCGCATCGGCAACGCCGAACTCGCGACCCAGGATGCCGTTCACCCCGTCGTGATCCAGCACCCTCTAAGCAAGCGCAAGACGCTCTACGTCAATCCGGGGTTCACGACGCATTTCGAAGGCTGGACGGCGCAGGAGAGCAAGCCGCTGCTCGACTACCTCTACGCGCACGCCTCGCAGCCTCAGTTCCAGACGCGCTTCCAGTGGCGCGAAGGCTCGATTGCCTTCTGGGACAATCGAGCCACCTGGCATCTTGCCATCAACGACTATCAGGGCGAGCGGCGTCTGATGCACCGCATCACCTTGGATGGCGTTCCCCTCGTCTGAGGGGAACTGCCCCACGCCCTTACTTCTTCTGGGCGCCCGGCAGGAAATCGTCGAGCGGCACGCCGAAGCTGTTCAGCGCCCAGGAGACGAGATTGTACTGGCCGACCGTGAAGACGGCGTCCATCAGCTGTTCCGTCGAATAGGTCTTCGAGAGCGTGGCCCAGGTCGCATCGGAGGCGACGGAGTTCTCGTAGAGATCGTCGGCGAGCTGCATCAGCGCCGCCTCGTGCTCGCTCCAGGCCTTGGCCTTCGGCCCTTCCTTGATGTTCGCGACATCGGCGTCGCTCACGCCGCCGCGCTTGGCGATCAGCTCGTGCTGGGCGAGCTCGTACTCGGCCTGGTTCAGCCAGCCGATGCGCAGGATCAGCAGCTCGCGATCGCGAAACGGCAGCGTCTGCTTGGAGAGGATGTGGCCGGCGAACGGCGTCCAACGCTTGGTGAGGTTGGGGTGGTGCGCCAACACCTTGAAGATGTTGAACACCTGGCCGTTCATCGCGTTCTTTTCGACCGCCTCGCGTTCTTCCGGCTTCAGGGTCGCGAGGTCACGCAGAGGGATTCGCTGCTTGCGCTTGATCACCGTGTCATTCTCCTTGCAGGTCTCGGCTTGGGCTAGCGCTCCGGACTAACGCCACGCCGTTCGACCGACAAGGCGAAAGACGTTACTCGGCGCGTGGACTTTCGCGCGGCGGCTGTAGCCGCGCTGCGGCAAGCTTGGCCTGACCCGGGGTGCTGAACTGCGCACCATCGAGCTGGAAGAAGGGACGCGCATAGGCGTGGAAGCGGAAAGCGTTTCCTTCCTTCAGGACGATGCCGGCAGCTTGACCCCAGATTTCGACGACGAAGGGTTCGGGCATGGCACGGTCTCCCTTGGGTTTCAGTCGGGGCTGAAGTGTTTGCGATCACTCCCACATGGTGTCGACGGCGCACCATGGCAATGGGCGGTGCCGTCGAACCTGCGGCGAGCGACAGAAGACCACTCACGTGCGGCATCACTATGGCGATGTTCTTTTCCACGCTGGCGATACGGCCAAACGAAGAGGACAATGACACATCGATGACGTTTGTCGTCGCGCGAGAGGGAACATGAAGCTGACCCGTTTTGCGTTGCTAAGCCTCACCGGAACCAGCTTGCTTGCCGGCCGATATGTTGCGGCCCAACCTTCCGTCCAGATGAATCGGCGCAAGATTCCTTCTTCGGGCGAGCTGCTGCCCGTCGTCGGCGTGGGCACGTGGCGCACCTTCGACGTCGGCAGCAAGCCCGAGGATCGCGCGCCGGTCGCCGAAGTGCTGCGTGTCCTGTTCGAAGCCGGCGGCTCCATGATCGACACATCGCCGATGTACGGCGCCGCCGAGGCCGTGATCGGCAGCCTGCTCGCCGCTTCGGGCTCGCGCAGCAAGGCCTTCATCGCCACCAAGGTCTGGACCACTGGCCGCGACAGCGGCGTCGCGCAGATGCAGGCCTCGATGCGTCTGCTGCGCACCGACCGCGTCGATCTGATGCAGGTCCACAACCTCGTGGACTGGCGCGCCCACCTGCCGACCCTGCAGGCGTGGAAGGCTGAGGGCCGCATCCGCTATCTCGGCGTCACGCACTACACGCAAAGCGCACATGACGAACTGGAGCGCGTGATGCGCGCCGAGAAGTGGGATTTCGTGCAGTTGAACTACGCGCTCGACGACCGGGCGGTGGAGCAGCGCCTGCTGCCGTTGGCCGCAGAACGCGGCATCGCCGTGATCGTCAACCAGCCCTTTGGCGGCGGCGGCCTCCTGCGCAAGCTCTCCTCACGCAAGCTGCCGGACTGGGCCGGCGAGATCGGTGTTACAAGCTGGGCCCAGCTCCTGCTCAAGTTCGTCCTGGCCAACCCCGCAGTGACCTGCGTGATCCCCGGCACCGGCAGGCCCGAGCACATGAAGGACAATCTGCAGGCCGGCTTCGGCAACTATCCCGATTCAGCCCTGCTGAAACGCATGGCGGCGGAAATCGCGATCTAGAACGGCAGCTCCGTCTCGATCCAGGCCGTCGCCGACTTGTGCTTCGGCTGCCATTCCAGTTCGGCGCGGGCACGCTTGCCGCGGACGCGGCTGTTGGAACCGAACGTATAGGCTGCGCTGCTTGCGCCGAGTTCCTCGACCGCCTCGGCAAAAGGCCAGACCTGCGGCGCGGCGAGACCGAGGCGCCTGGCGATCGAGGCGCAGATGTCGCGATAGGACGCCTCGCCGTTCTCCACGAAATAGAAAGCGCCGGCCGGCGCTTTGGCGAGCGCGAGACTGTAGAGCTCGGCCATGTCCTCGACATGGACATTCGACCAGATGTTCAAGCCTTGCCCGACATGGCGCACGACGCCGGTCTTGCGCGCCCGCGCCGCGAGACCGGGGATCTGCGCGCTGTCGCGCGCCAGACCGAGACCGTTGCCGTAGATCATGGTGTTGCACAGCACGACGGAGCGCACGCCGCGCCGGCTCGCATCACGGATCATCCGGTCGATGGCGACGCGCGCGACCTTGCCCGGCACGGGATCGAGCGGCGTCTCCTCGTCGTAGATACGGTCCGAGGCCCTGTCGCCATGCGCCTCGTCGGCCACGATGCTGGAGCCGCTGGTGTGCAGGAACGGCTTGTTCGAGCCAGCCAGCCCTTCGATCAGGGCATCGATAGCACCGCGATGATCGCTGTTCGCGGTGTTGATCACGGCGTCGGCGCGACGCGCCTCGGCGGTAAGGACCGCCGCATCGTCGAGACCGCCCGCCACTGGTTCGATGCCCAGCGCCGCGAGGCGCCTGCCCTTCTCCGCATCGCGCACCAGACCGCGCAGCCTGTGGCCCTCCTGCAGGAGACGATGCGCCACGGTGCCGCCGATATAGCCGGTGGCGCCGGTGAGGAAGATGTTCATGGGCGGCTCATTTCCTTCAATCGACCGACGGCCTCTCGGACCGGACCATCGAGCCCTTCGCCGCCGGATTCCAAGTGAGCGACGATAGCCGCGCGCATGCGCGGGTCCCAGAACTTCCGCAAATGATCGGCAATGGCCGCGGCCGGATCGCGCTGACGCTGCGGCACGAAGAACCGGCCGATCTGGTTGGCCATGGTCACCAGCCGCTCGTCCGATCCCCCATTCGACCTCACCGCCGACATGGCCTTTACTCCGCCGCGACCTTGGCGATCCGCCGGCTGCGATCCGCCTGCGCCGCGTAGTCGCGCTGCCACTCGCTGGGGCCGTTGGAGGGTGAGACCTGTACGGCCGTGACCTTGTACTCGGGGCAGTTGGTCGCCCAGTCGGAAAACTCGGTGGTCACGACATTGGTCTGCGTGTCGGGATGATGGAAGGTGGTGTAGACGACGCCCGGCGCCACGCGATCGGTGAGATGGGCGCGCAGCGTCGTACCGCCAACGCGGCTGTCGAGCTTCACCCAGTCGCCGTCGCGGACGCCGCGCTGTTCGGCATCGTGCGGATGGATCTCCAGCACGTCCTCGCCGTGCCACACGATATTGTCGGTCCGCCGCGTCTGGGCGCCGACATTGTACTGCGAGAGGATGCGGCCGGTGGTGAGCAGCAGCGGGAAACGAGGCCCGGTGCGCTCGTCCGTCGGCACATACTCGGTGATCATGAAGTTACCCTTGCCACGGACAAAGCCGCCGATATGCATGACCGGCGTGCCGAGCGGCGCCTTCTCGTTGCACGGCCACTGGACCGAACCCACCTCGTCGAGCAGGGCATAGGAAACACCGGCGAAGCTCGGCGTCAGTTGCGCAATCTCGTCCATGATCTCCGAGGGATGCGCATAGGGCATCTCGAAGCCCATCGCCTTGGAGATGGCCAGGGTGATTTCCCAGTCGGCCATGCCGTTCTTGGGCGTCATCACGCGGCGCACGCGGTTGATGCGGCGCTCGGCATTGGTGAACGTCCCGTCCTTCTCGAGGAAGGTCGAGCCCGGCAGGAAGACATGCGCATAGTTCGCCGTCTCGTTCAGGAACAGGTCCTGCACCACGACGCATTCCATTGCCTTGAGGGCCGCCGCGACGTGAGTGGTGTTGGGATCAGACTGCAGGATGTCCTCGCCCTGCACGTAGAGGCCCCTGAAGCTGCCGTCGATCGCCGCATCGAACATGTTGGGAATGCGCAGGCCGGGCTCGGCGTCGAGCGGGCGGCCCCACATCTTCTCGAACATGGTGCGGGTCGCATCGTCCGAAATGTGGCGATAGCCGCTGAGCTCGTGCGGGAACGAGCCCATGTCGCAGGAGCCCTGGACATTGTTCTGGCCGCGCAGCGGATTCACGCCGACACCGGGCCGGCCGAGATTGCCGGTCACCATCGCGAGGTTGGCGATGGCCATGACGGCGGTCGTGCCCTGGCTGTGCTCGGTGACGCCGAGGCCATAGTAGATCGCGCTGTTGGGGCCGGCAGCGTAAAGCCGCGCAGCGCCGCGGATTGCCTCGGGCGAAACGCCGGCCATCAGGCCGACGGACTCGGGGCTGTTGCGCTCCTCCGCCACGAAAGCTGCCCAGTACTCGAAGGCATCGCGGTCGCAGAAGGACCGCACGAAGGCTTCGTCGGCCAGACCTTCGGTGACGATGACATGGGCCAGCGCGTTCAGGATCGCGGCGTTGGTGCCGGGCCGGAGCGGCAGATGATAGTCGGCTTCGACATGCGGCATGCGCACGAGGTCGGTGCGGCGCGGATCGATCACGATCAGACGCGCCCCCTGGCGCAGCCGCTTCGTCATGCGGGAGGCGAAGACCGGATGCGCATCGGTCGGATTGGCGCCGATCACCAGGATCACGTCGGACTGTTCGACGGAGTCGAAATCCTGCGTGCCGGCGGAAGTGCCGAAGGCGGTCCTGAGGCCATAGCCGGTCGGCGAATGACAGACGCGGGCGCAGGTATCGACATTGTTGTTGCCGAAGCCGCCGCGCACCAGCTTCTGCACGAGGTAGGTTTCCTCGTTGGTACACCGCGACGAAGTGATGCCGCCGATCGCCAGGCGTCCGTGTTTTTCCTGCAGGCGCTTGAATTCCGACGCGACCCGGCCGATCGCCTCGTCCCAGCTCACCTCGCGCCAGGGCTGATCGATGGCCTCGCGCAACATCGGCTTCAGGATGCGCTCGCGGTGCTGGGCGTAGCCCCAGGCGAAGCGGCCCTTGACGCAGGAATGACCGCGATTGGCCTTGCCGTCCTTGTAGGGAACCATGCGCACCAGCTCTTCGCCGCGCATCTCGGCCTTGAAGCTGCAGCCGACGCCGCAATAGGCGCAGGTCGTGACGACCGAATGCTCGGGAATGCCGATGTCGATCACGCTCTTTTCCGACAGCGTGGCCGTCGGACAGGCCTGTACGCAGGCGCCGCAGGAGACGCACTCGGAACTCAGGAAATTGTCGGCTGCCGCACCGGCCGAGACCTTGGAGTCGAAGCCGCGGCCCTCGATGGTCAACGCAAAGGTGCCCTGCACTTCCTCGCAGGCGCGCACGCAGCGGGAGCAGACGATGCACTTGGACGGATCGAACGTGAAATACGGGTTCGACTCATCCTTCGCCTGCCTGGTGTGGTTCTCGCCGTCGTAGCCGTAGCGCACCTCGCGCAGGCCGACAGCGCCTGCCATGTCCTGCAGCTCGCAATCGCCGTTGGCGGCGCAGGTCAGGCAGTCGAGCGGATGATCGGAGATGTAGAGCTCCATCACGCCGCGCCGAACCTGCTTCAGCCGCTCGGTCTGGGTCGACACGACCATGCCTGCCGCCACCGGGGTGGTGCACGATGCGGGCGTGCCGGCGCGACCGGCGACCTCGACCAGGCAGAGCCGGCAGGAACCGAAAGCCTCGATGGAGTCGGTGGCGCAGAGCTTGGGCACCTGGATGCCGGCCTCGACGGCCGCGCGCATGATCGACGTGCCGGCCGGCACGGTGACGGTGTGGCCGTCGATGGTGAGGGCTACCGTCTCTTCCGTGCGACTGACCGGCGTGCCGTAGTCGATTTCGTGAACGAGGGACATGTTGGCCTCTCAATCGGCCGCCGCAACGAGGCGCGGCCGGTCGAAATCCTCGGGGAAATGCTTGAGGGCGCTCATCACCGGATAGGGCGTGAAGCCGCCCAGCGCGCAGAGCGAGCCGAACTTCAAGGTCTGGCAAAGGTCGGCGATCAACGCGAGATTGTCGGAGAGCCGCTCGCCACGGATGATCTTGTCCATGGTTTCCTTGCCGCGGATCGAGCCGACGCGGCAGGGCGTGCACTTGCCGCAGGATTCGATGGCACAGAATTCGAGCGCGAAGCGCGCCTGTCGGGCCATGTCGACCGTATCGTCGAACACCACCACGCCGCCATGGCCGATCAAGCCGTCGAGCGCGGAAAAGGCTTCGTAGTCGAACGCCGTATCGAACAGCGCCCGCGGGAAATAGGCGCCGAGCGGTCCGCCCACCTGCACCGCGCGCACCGGCCGGCCGCTCGCCGTACCGCCGCCGATCTCGTCGACGATCTCGCCCAGGGTGAGGCCGAAGGCCGCCTCGAAAAGACCGCCATGCTTCACGTTGCCGGCGAGCTGGATCGGCATGGTGCCACGCGACCGGCCCCAGCCCAGTGCCGCATAGGCCTCGGCACCGTCGGCCAGGATCGCCGGCACGGTCGCCAGCGAGATCAGGTTGTTGATGACGGTGGGCCTGCCGAACAGGCCCTTGTGCGCGGGCAGCGGCGGCTTGGCACGCACCTGGCCGCGCCTGCCTTCGAGGCTTTCGAGCAGCGACGTCTCCTCGCCGCAGACATAGGCGCCGGCGCCTGTCCTCACTTCGATCTCGAAGCCTGCCGCCACACCCAATAGTCCTGCAGCTTCGGCGATATCGACCGCCTTCGAGAAGCTTCGAATCGCGTCGGGATACTCGGAGCGGATATAGACGTAGCCCTTGCCGGCGCCGACCGCGAAGCCCGCGATGATCATGCCTTCGATCAACGCGAACGGATCGCCCTCCAGCAGCATGCGGTCGGCATAGGTGCCGGAGTCGCCCTCGTCGGCGTTGCAGACGATGTATTTCTGGTCAGCCGGCGTATCGGCGACCGTCTTCCACTTGATGCCGGTCGGAAAGCCCGCGCCACCGCGGCCACGCAGGCCGGACTTCGTGACTTCGGCCACGGTCTCGGTCGCGCCGAGACAGCGCGCCCGCTCCAGCCCTCGCAAACCGCCCTGCGCACGATAGTCGTCGAGCGACAGGGGATCGACGATGCCGCAGCGCGCGAAGGTGATGCGGGTCTGGCGCTTCAGGAAGGGAATCTCTTCCGGCCGCCCCACGCAGAGCGGGTGACTGGCCGCGAACCGGCTGTAGCCGGAGAACAGGCCCGGCACGTCGCCCGGCGTCACGCAGCCAAACGCGATGCGCCCCGAAGGCGTCGCGATCTCCACCATCGGCTCCAGCCAGAAGAGGCCGCGCGAGCCGGTACGCACGATCTCGACCTCGACACTGTGCCGAGCGGCTTCGGTGCGAATGGCAGCAGCAACGCCGTCGGCGCCGACGGCACGCGCCGCGGCATCGCGAGGGACGAAGATGCGCAAAGCGCTCATCGCCCGACCTCCTCGACGAGCGCCACCATCGACTCCGCCGTCAGCCGGCCGCGCGGTTCGCCATCGAGCAGCGCCGACGGCGCGCAGGCACAGAGGCCGAGGCAATAGGTGGCTTCGACGGTAAGGTGGCCGTCGGGCGTCGTGCCGCCCCAGGCCACGCCGAAATGGCGCAGCACCTGTTCGGCCAGGGCCTCGCCCTGCATCGACTGACAGGCCTCGGCACGGCAGAGCTTCAGCACATGGCGGCCGGCCGGCGCTTCGCGGAAGTCGTGATAGAAGGAAACGACGCCATGAACTTCGGCCCGCGTCAGATTCAGCGTCGTGGCGATCTGGGGAATGGCCGGCGCAGGGATACAGCCGAACTCGGCCTGCACATCGTGCAGGATCGGCAGCAGCGGACCTTTCCGGCCCTCATGCCGCCGGATGATCTCGCTGGTCCGACTTTCGCTCCATGCCACCGGCATCGATCGGCTCCCATCCCTGTCTCGACCGGCTTGGCGCCGACTTTTTCATAACGAATGATCTGCCTTCGTCGCCGCAGTCTCAATAAGGCTTCCCAGTGCTGCAATAGAACATCTCTATCGATGGCGCGGAATTGCCAGGCGAACCGCTATGGCGCAGGCGTAAGAGCCAGAGCGAGCTGGGTCGCCTCCGCCACCAGCGCGGCCGAAAGCGGCGTCATCGGCTCTCGTGGCGGAACGACCAGGCCGACTTGGTGCACTGCAGTAGGCTCGGTGATGGGGATGGCGCGCAGATGGTCGGTCAGCCCCAGGGTATCGGCCAGCTTCTCCGGCATTACGGTCGCCCACCGGCCGGTTCGCACATGCGAGAACAGGACGATCATCGAATTCGATTCCAGGGTCGGTTCGGCACGGCCGCTCGGGTTGCCGAGCAGGCGGTCGATGATGCGGCGGTTCTGCATGTCCGGCGTCAGCAGGCAGAGCGGGATGCCGGCCACGTCCGCCCATGTCACCTGATCGCGATCGCCGAGCGGGCTGCTCTCCGAGGTCAGCAGCCGGTACTGCTCGAGATAGAGCGGCACGGTGCGCATGCGCCCCAGCGGCTCGTTGTCGATGTAGGTGAGGCCGGCATCGACTTCGAGGTTCTCGACCATCGACAGGATCTCGATGGAGGTCCGCGACAGGATGGTGAACGTCACGTTCGGGTGCCTGGCGCGAAACGGCGTCGTGAGCGCCGAGACCATCGCCAGCGCCGTCGGGATCGCCGCGATCCGCAGCCGGCCCGTCAGTCCCTTCTTCAAGGTCTGCAGGTCCTGTCGCATGGCGCGCGCGTCGGCGACGATGCCGCGTGCCCAGTCGAGCACATGCTCGCCCTCGGTCGTGAAGCCGATGAAGCGCGAGGTGCGCTGCACCAGCATCACGCCGAGCGTATCTTCGAGTTGTTTGATCGCCGCCGAGAATGTCGGCTGTGTCACGCCGCATTGCTCCGCGGCCCTGCTGAAATTCCGCTCCCGCGCCAGCGCCAGCAGGAACTCGAGCTTGTCGATCATCGCATCAGCATATCGCGTGGTATGGCCGCGGCGTAGCCGCTAGAATCACCTTCTACAGGGCCCCCAAGCGAGGCGCGCATGACCGAAGCAGCGAGAAGCAGTCGGCGGGCTGTGATCATGGGCCTCGGCAGCCTGGGCGCCCTCGGCCTTGCGGGATGCGCGGCCGGCACCAGATCGGGCGCGGGACCTCTGCCGCCGTTGCGCCTGCAGACGAGCCGCGTCGCCCGCATCACCGTGTGCCTGCGTCCTTTCCGTGCGGCCGGTCCGCGGCTCGAAGTCGAAACGGTCGGCGACAAGCGCGTGGTTCACAATTACGGCCATGGCGGCAGCGGCTGGTCGCTTGCCTGGGGGTCGAGCAGCATCGCCGCCGGCATGGCGCTGGACGGCGGCACGCGCGAGGTCGCAGTAATCGGCTGCGGTGCGCTTGGCCTCACCTCGGCTCTCCTGCTGCGCCGCGCCGGCGCCCGTGTGACGATCTACGCCAAGGAACGCCTGCCGCAGAGCCAGTCGGCACGCGCGACGGGCACCTGGTCGCCGGACTCGCGTATCGCTGCCGCCGGCAGCGTGGCGCCGACCTTTCCCGCCCGGTGGGAGGAAATGGCGCGCACCTCCTACACCACCTACCAGAGCTATATCGGCCTGCCGGGCGAGCCGGTCGCCATGAGCGAACGCTATGTGCTGTTCGACGACGTGGCACAGCCGGCGCCCGCCGAACCGAACCTATCGGCCGAGGAGGTCCGTTTCGCGAGCTACGGCCAGCGCCTGGCCGGCCTCACGTTGCCCTACCGCCACCTCCCGGCTGACGAGAATCCCTTCCCCGTTGCCCATGCGAGCCTGGGAACGTCCATGCAGTTCAATATCGCGGCATTGGGACAACGATTGACCGACGACTTCCTGCGCGCCGGCGGCCGGATCGTCGACATGACCTTCGACACGCCGGCCGATCTCGCGCGGCTGCGCGAGCCCGTGATCGTCAACTGCACGGGTTACGGCGCGCGCGCCTTGTGGAGGGACGAGTCGGTAGTGCCCGTGCGTGGCCAGATCGCCTGGCTCATGCCGCAGCCGGAAATCCGCTACGGCCTCTTCTATCGGCACGTCCTCATGCTGCCGCACCCCGAGGGCATCGTCGTCCAGGAGACTGGCCGCAACGACATGTACGGCTATGGCAATGCCGACGAAGCCCCCGATCGGAGCGAGGCCGAGGCAGCCCTCGCCACGCTGGCTCCCCTCTATCGCTAGAGTGCGAGTGTCATCTGCGGCGGCACCCTCGGCTCCTCGCGCGCGTGCAGATTGGAGAGCGAGACACCGAGTAGGCGCACCTTCTTCTCCAGCGGGAAGATCGTGCGCACCAGTTCGCGGCTCGTGCGCTCCAGCATGTCGCGCGTACCGACCGATTCGGAAAGCGTACGGCTGCGCGTCACGATCTGGAAGTCGGCATACTTGACCTTCACCGTCACCGTGCGGCCGACGATGCCGGTCCGTTCGCAATAGGACCAGACATCGCCCAGTACCGAGGCGACGCCCTCTTCCACTGCCTGCGGCCGGTCAAGATCCTCCATGAACGTCGTCTCCGAGCCCACCGACTTGCGCGGCCGGTTCGGCACGACACGGCGTTCGTCGTGGCCACGCGCGATGGAGTAGTAGTAGGTGCCGGAGCGCCCGAAATACTGTTCGAGGAATTCCAGCGACTGCGCCTTGAGGTCGGCGCCGGTATGGATGCCGAGCCGGTTCATCTTCTCCGCCGTCTTCGGCCCGACGCCATGGAACTTCCCGACCACCAGACCTTCGACGAAGGCCGGACCCTTCTCCGGCGGGATCGTCGTCTGGCCGTTGGGCTTGCGATGGTCCGACGCGAGCTTGGCCAGGAACTTGTTGTAGGAGATGCCGGCCGATGCCGTGAGGCCGGTGCGCTCCAGAATGCGCGCGCGAATCTCGCGAGCGATATCGGAGGCAAGTGGCATGCCCTTGAGGTTGGTCGTCACGTCGAGATAGGCCTCGTCGAGCGACAGCGGCTCCACCAGCGGCGTGTAGTCGAGGAAGATCTCGCGGATCTGGCGCGACACTTCCTTGTAGACGTCGAAGCGCGGCTTCACGAAGACCAGCTCGGGACACATCCGCTTGGCCGTCACAGACGGCATGGCCGAACGCACGCCGAATTTCCGCGCCTCATAGCTCGCCGCCATGACGACACCGCGCTGGCGACCGCCGACCGCGACCGGCTGGCCGCGTAGCGTCGGGTCGTCACGCTGCTCCACGGACGCATAGAAGGCGTCCATGTCGACATGGATGATCTTGCGGGTCGGGGTTTCCGCCATGGCCCGATTATAGAGATATGAGCCCTGGGTATCGTCGATATGCAAATGACAATCGTTCGCAATATGGATACTGTCTGGCCATGCCCGATACTGCTCCCGCCTTCCCCGAGAGCCGCGCTGTGCAACGGCTCGCCCTCGACCAACTGCTGGCCCGCCGCTCGGTGGGACCTTTGCAGGAACCGGCGCCGGACGGCGCCGACCTCGACCTGATCCTCGATGCCGGGCTGCGCGCGCCCGATCATGGAAAGCTACGGCCCTGGCGTTTCGTCGTCATCCGCGGCGACGCCCGCCTCGCCTTCGGCGAACGGCTGGCCGAGGCTGCCACCAGACGCGATCCGGCGAACGGGGTCGCACTGGGCGAACGTTATCGCGCCTGGGTACGCCGCACTCCGATGCTGATCGGCGTCGGCGTCGTCGTGAAGAGTGGCAACATCCCCGAGATCGAGCAGGTGCTCTCCGCCGGAGCGGCGGCCATGAACATGCTGAACGCCATCCACCTGCTGGGCTATGGCGGCATGTGGGTGACCGGCGCGAATGTCTACGATCCTGCGGTGAATGCCCTGCTGGGCTTCGACGCGCCGTCCCATCTGGTCGGCTTCGTGACCGTCGGTACGCCGGCAACATCCTTGCCACCGGCGACGCGGCCCGACCGAGCCGACCATGTCGTGGAGTGGGCCGACCCCGGCTAAGGCGTCGCAGGCAACCGAAGCGGCAGGCTTTTCCAAGCCGGCGGCGACGCGGTATTGATTCCACTCCCTGATCGAAGCGAAGGGGGTGCGTCGTGCCGGCCGAGCAAACCGCAGCTCCAGACGGGGCAGCCCTGAGGGTGGCCCTGTGGCGGGCCCTGCATGCCCAGATCGACGCACCGCCCTACGTGCTCCAGGACGAGATCGGTCTGCTGCTCGCCGCTCCGAACGACGATTGGCGTCAGCGTCCGGACATGGACCCAAAGGCCACCGGCCGCGCCCGCGCTTCGGTCGTTGCCCGCGCCCGCTTCATCGAGGATCTGGTGATCGAGCAGGCGAACCACGGCGTCGGCCAATACCTCATCCTCGGCGCCGGCTTGGATACCTTCGTCCAGCGTCGACCGGAGATCGCCACCCGCCTGCGCACCTTCGAAGTCGATCAACCCGGTGCCCAGGCCTGGAAGCAGAAACGCCTGGTCGAGACCGGCTTCGGCATTCCCGACTATCTGCGGCTCGTGCCGGTCGACTTCGAGACGGGCTGGTCGTGGTGGGAGAAGCTTGCGACCGCGGGCTTCGACGCGGATCGGCCGGCGGTCGTGGCCTCCAGCGGCGTCACCATGTACCTCAGCAAGGACGCGGTGACGACGACGCTGCGCCGGGCCGCGGCGCTCGTTCGAGGCTCGACACTGGCCATGACCTTCATGCTGCCGCTGGAGTTCGTCGATTCAGAGGAGCGCGCCCAACGCCAGGCGGCGGAACAGGGCGCGCAGGCCGCCGGTACGCCCTTCATCAGCTTCTTCAGCCCGACGGAGATGCTGGACCTCGCCCACGAAGCGGGCTTCCGGGAGGTCCAGCACGTATCGGCCTCCGATCTTGCCGAACGTTACTTCGCCGGCAGGACGGACGGCCTCCGTCCGTCGAGCGCAGAGCAGTTCCTGGTGGCGAGAAGCTGAGCCTCGCGTCAGGCGGCCTGCTTCTGCTGGCCGGCGGCATCGAGCGCCTGCGAGAGATCGGCGAGGATATCGTCGATATGCTCGATACCGACGGACAACCGCACATAGCCGTCGGAAACGCCGGTCGCGAGCTGCTCCTCGGCGGAGAGCTGCGAGTGCGTCGTCGAAGCCGGATGGATGGCGAGGCTGCGTGAATCGCCGATATTGGCGACGTGATAGAGCAGCTTCAGCGAATCGATGAAGCGTCGGCCGGCTTCGCGGCCCGCCGCCAGCTCGAATCCGACCAGACCCCCATAGCCGCCTTTCAGATAGGTATCGGCCCGACGCCGCGCCTCGCCCTTCTGCTGCGAGGGATGGATGACCTTCGCGACCTCCGGACGCTTGACGAGAAAATCGGCCACCGCCTGCGCGTTCTTGACGTGACGCTCCATGCGCAACGCAACCGTCTCGATGCCCTGCAGGATCAGGAAGGCATTGAACGGCGCCAGCGGCGCGCCGAGATCGCGCAGCAGGGTCGTGCGCGCCTTGATGATGTAGGCGACCGGCCCGATCGGCTTCACCGCCTCGACCCAGACGGCGCCGTGATAGCTGGGATCGGGCGTGTTGAGCGCCGGCTGGCGCTTGGGATGGGCGGCCCAGTCGAAGTTGCCGCCATCGACGATCAGGCCAGCAATCGAGTTGCCATGGCCGCCGAGATACTTGGTGCCGGAATAGACGACGACCGCGGCGCCATGATCGAACGGACGCGCAAGGATCGGCGCCGCCGTATTGTCGACGATCAGGGGAATGCCGAGAGGCCGGCCGATATCCGCCACTTCCTTGATCGGAAAGACGGCGAGCTTGGGATTGGGCAAGGTCTCGGCATAGTAGGCGCGCGTGCGATCGTCGGTGGCGCGGGCGAAGGCCTGCGGATCGGCCGGATCGACGAAGCGTACTTCGATGCCCTGATCCTTGAGCGTGTGGGCGAACAGATTCCAGGTGCCGCCGTAGAGGTCGGTCGAGCTCACGACGTTGTCGCCGGCCCGCGCCAGATTCTGCAGCGCATAGGCCGAGGCCGCCTGACCGGAGCCCACCGCAAGTGCAGCCGCTCCACCTTCGAGGGCGGCGATGCGCTGTTCGAGCACGTCGACCGTCGGATTGCCGATGCGCGTGTAGATGTTGCCGAGTTCCTTCAGCGCGAACAGGTTCGAGGCGTGCTCGGTGTCGCGAAACTGATACGAGGTAGTCTGGTGGATCGGCACCGCAACCGAGCCGGTCACGGGATCGGCGCGCCAGCCGGCGTGCAGCGACAGGGTCTCGGGATGGCGGGAGTCGGTCATTGTCTGGCCTCGCTGTTTGCAACGACCGGCAAGCGTCGTTGCCGCCCGTGTCGTGGTCAACGGCAATGACTGCCAAAGCAGTATGCGCGACGAGCAGGTTCGGCCTGTCGGCTGCGACGGGAGAAGAAAATCTTTCTCCCCGAAGGTGTCGAGTCCTAGCGTGTCGACGAAACAATGGGCACGGCCTGCGGCGGTGACGGCAGCGCCGCCGGCGCGGGATTGACTTGCTTGAGGCCACCGACCGGCGTCACGGCCGGCAGGTCCGCCTGCTGCCACCCGCCGCCCAGCGCCTTCACCAGGTTCGCACTGGCGACCAGGCGATTGAGACGAATGGTGAGCAGCGTCTGCTCGGCCGCCAGCGCCGTGGCCTGCGTCTGCACCACGGTCGTATAGGGAACGGTGCCGACGCGATATTGATTGAGCGACAGGCGTTCGGCTTCGCGCGCAGCGGCAACGGCGGCGCGCTGGACCTTCTCCTGCTGCACCAGGATGCGCTGCTGGGCGAGCGCATCCTCGACTTGCTGGAAAGCGGTCAGGATGGTCAGGCGATAGGTCGCCACGGTGGCGTCGTAGTTGGCCCGCGCACCTTCGACCTGGGCGGAAAGCGCGCCGCCGTCGAGCAGGGTCCCGGCGAACTGCGGCCCCACCGACCAGACCGCATTGCCGATCTGCAGCAGCGAGCCCAGGCCGCCGGCCAGAAAACCGATGGAGGCACCCAGCGAGATCTGCGGATAGAAGGCGCCGATGGCGACACCGATCTGCGCGTTGGCCGAGGCCATGCGACGCTCCGCGCCGGCAATGTCGGGGCGTCGTTCGAGCAAGGTCGACGGCACGCCGGCCTCGACGGTGGGCACGGTGAGTTGCGTGCGCGTGGGCTCTATGCCGATCTCGGACGGCGCCTTGCCGACCAGCAGGGCGATCGCATGTTCGAACAAGGCCCGGTTGATGCCTTCGCCGACGAGCTGCGCGCGCGTCTGCTCGTACTGCGCCTGTGCCTGCGCCAGGTCGACGCGCGAGACGATACCGGCATCGACCTGATTCTGCACGATCTGCATGGACCGCGCGTAGGCGGCAACGGTCTCTTCATAGAGCCGCTTGCGATCGTCGGAGGTGCGCAGCCCGAAGTAGTTCGTCGCAAGATCGGTCTGCGCCGACAGCCGGGCGTTGGCGAGATCGGCGTCGCTGGCCTGCGCAGCAGCCGAATCACCTTCGATCTGACGCCGCAGCCGGCCCCAGATGTCGATCTCCCAGGCGAGTGTCGCACCCGTCGTGTACTGCCCCTGCGAGGTGTCGCCGCGCGTGGTGGTCGTGCCGGTCGTCCCGCGCAACCCTCCGGTGCCGGCCTGCTGTGCCGCGCCGGTACCGCTGATCGTCGGGAAAAGCGCCGACTGGTCCTGCCGGATCAAGGCCCGCGCCCGCCGGTAACCGGCTTCGAACACTTTCAGATTCTGGTTCGACACGTCGATCTGCGCCGCCAGGCTGTCCAGAACCGGATCGCCGTAGCTTTGCCACCACGGCCCGCGCTCGACGCCATCGCGCGGCTGTGCGGGTTGGAAGACGGCGGCGGCTCCCGTAACGGGCTCGGCCTCCTTATAAGCCGGCGTCGGCAAGGTCGCAGGCGGTGGGCGCACATAGTCCGGCCCGACAAGACAGCCCGAGACAAGAACGGCCGGGAGAAGCGCCGCGATGCGCCTCATGCCGGAACTCCCGTCGGGCCACCGGAGGAGCCCAGGGCGCGGGCGACACGGCTCGGCTGGTCGCGATCGCGACGGCGGAAGCGGTCGAGGTAGAGATAGATGACGGGCGTGGTGTAGAGGGTCAGGATCTGGCTCACGATAAGGCCGCCGATAATCGAGATGCCGAGCGGCCGGCGCAACTCCGCGCCGTCGCCATATCCCAGCGCCAGCGGAAGCGCGCCGAGGATCGCGGCCATGGTCGTCATCAGGATCGGACGGAAGCGCAGCAAGGCCGCCTCATGGATGGCGACCGCCGGTTCGAGTCCCTCGCGACGTTCCCGTTCCAGGGCCACGTCGATCATCATGATGGCGTTCTTCTTCACGATACCGATCAGCAGCAGGACGCCGATCATGGCGATGATGCTGAACTCCACGCCCGAGAACTGCAGGGCAAGCAAGGCGCCGACGCCGGCCGACGGCAAGGTCGAGAGGATGGTGATCGGATGGATGTAACTCTCGTAGAGAATGCCGAGCACGATATAGACGGCGGCGAGTGCCGCCAGCACGAGCAGCAGCTGGTTGTTCAGCGATTGCTGGAAGGCGCGCGCCGTGCCCTGGAACGAACCATGCAGCGTCGTCGGCACGCCGATCTCGCGCATCGTCTCGTTCACATAGCCGACCGCATCGCTCAAGGTCTTGCCTGGCGCCAGGTTGAAGGAGATCGTGCTGGCCACGAACATGCTCTGGTGATTGACCGCCAGCGGCGTGGTGCCGTACTCGTAGCGGGTCAACTGCGTCAGCGGGATCAGCGTCTCGGCGGTCGTACTGACAGCGGCGCCGGTCGACGCGCCGCTGCGGCCGCCGATGGCGATCTGGTTGGTCCGGGCGTTGCGCAGTGCCTGGGCGGGATCGGCAGCAGTCGCCGCCTTGGCGCCGGTGGCCGGCGACGCCAGCGCACCGGCAATGCCGCCGGAGGTCTGCGTTCCACTCAGCGCCCCGCCCGACGTGCTGACATAGATGTCCTTCAACGTCTCCGGCCTCTCCCACCATTGCGGCGCCACCTCCATGACGACGTGGTACTGGTTGAGGGCATTGTAGATCGTCGAAACCTGGCGCTGGCCGAAAGCGTCGTAGAGCGTCGCCGAGATGGCGCGTGTGGACACGCCGAGGCGGCTCGCCGCGTCGCGATCGATGGTGAGGTTGATCTGCAGGCCGCGTTGCTGCTGGTCGGAGTCGACGTCGGTAATGACGGACGTGTTCTTTTGCAGCGCCTCGGTCAGCTTCGGCCCCCAGGCATAGAGGTCGGGCAGCGAATCGGCCTGCAAGGTGAACTGGTAGAGTGCATTGCTCTGCCGGCCGCCGACCCGGATATCCTGCACCGACTGCAGGAACAGCATTGCACCCGGCACCTGCGCGAGCTTGGGCCGGAGCCGCGCGATCACCTGATCGGCCGAGACGTCGCGCTCGCCGAGCGGCTTCAGGGTTGCGAACATGAAGCCCGAGTTGGTCTGGAAGCCGCCGGTGAAACCCGCGACGCTCGCAATCGCCGGATCGGATCGCACGATCTCGATGAACTGGCGGAACTTCCGCCGCATCGCCTGAAAGGAGATGCTCTGATCGGCGCGAATGCCGCCGACGATGCGTCCGGTATCCTGCTGCGGGAAGAAGCCCTTGGGGATGCTGACGTAGAGATGGATGTTGAGCAGCACGGTTCCCAGGAAGACCAGGATGGTGATCAGCGGATGGCGCAGTACCAGGCCCAGACTGCGGCCGTAGAGGGTCTGCAGCAGCGCGAAGGCCCGCTCGCTCGCCCGGAAGAACAGGCCCGGCGGCCGATCCTGCGGCTGGCGTAGCACGTAGGCGCACATCATCGGCGTCGCGGTGAGCGAGACGACCATGGAAACGACGATGGCCACCGACAGCGTGACGGCAAATTCGCGGAACAGGCGGCCGACGATGCCGCCCATCAGCAGGATCGGGATGAACACGGCGATCAGCGACAGGCTCATCGACACGACGGTGAAGCCGACCTCGCGGGCGCCCTTGAGCGCGGCCTCGATGCGCGACATTCCCTCTTCGATGTGCCGCGAGACGTTTTCCAGCACGATGATCGCATCGTCGACCACGAAGCCTGCCGCGATGGTCATCGCCATCAGCGACAGGTTGTTGAGGCTGTAGCCCAGCAGGTACATGCCGCCGAAGGTGGCGATCAGCGATACCGGCACGGTGACGGCCGCGACGAAACCGGCCCGCGCCGAGCGCAGGAAGGCGAAAGTAACCAGCACCACCAGGATGACGCTGATCACCAGCGCCGAGCCCACTTCCTTCAGCGCAGCGCGGATCGTGGTGGTGCGGTCGGCCACCACCTCGACGTCGACATCGTTGGGCATCGCCGCCTGGAGTTCGGGCAGCAGCGCCTTGATCGCGTCGACCGTCTCGATGATGTTCGCATTGGGCTGCTTGTAGATGATCACCAGCACCGAGCGCTTGCCGTTGGCCTGCCCTTCGTTGCGGATGTCTTCGGTCGAGTCGATCACTTCCGCCACGTCCGACAGCCGGACAGGGGCGCCGTTGCGCCAGGCGATGATCAACGAGCGGTATTGCTCCGCGGTGGTCGCCTGATCGTTGGAATAGATCTGGTAGCGGCGGTCGCCGTGCTCGATCGCGCCCTTGGGTGAATTGGCATTGGCCGCCGCAATGGCCGCGCGCACGCTCTCCAGGCCGATAGCGTACTTGTTCAGCGCCGTCGGGTTGATCTCGACCCGCACCGCCGGCAGGGAACTGCCGCCAAGCTGGACCTGCCCCACCCCGCTCACCTGGCTGATCTTCTGCTGCAGGATGTTGGAGGCGGCGTCGTAGAGGCGGCCCTGGCCCAGCGTATTCGACGTCAGCGCGATCACCATGACCGGGGCGTCGGCCGGGTTGATCTTGCGGTACTGCGGGTTGTTGCGCAGATCGGTGGGCATATCGGCGCGGGCCGCATTGATCGCGGCCTGCACGTCGCGCGCCGCGCCGTCGATGCTGCGCGACAGGTCGAACTGCAGGACGATGCGCGAATTGCCGACCGTGCTCGACGAGGTGATCTCGCTGATGCCGGCAATGGCGCCCAGCCGCCGCTCCAGGGGCGTGGTCACGCTGGTCGCCACCGTCTCCGGCGAGGCGCCGGGCAGATTGGCGGTGACGAGAATGGTCGGGAAGTCGATCTTGGGCAGCGGCGACACCGGCAGCTTGAAGAAAGCCACCAGCCCTGCCAGTGCCAGGCCGATCGTCAGCAGGGTCGTGGCGACCGGCCGCGCAATGAAGGGTGCCGACAGGTTCACGGTGCCCCCTCGCCCACCTCGCCGCGAACCGGGTGGAGGGGCGCATCGGGCGGCAGGCCGCGCAGGCGGCGCCCCAGCCGGTCGAAGGCGAGATAGATCACCGGCGTCGTGAAGAGCGTCAACACCTGGCTCACGATCAGGCCGCCCACGATGGTGAGGCCGAGCGGCTGGCGCAGCTCCGAGCCGGTGCCGCTGCCCAGCATCAGGGGCAGCGCGCCGACAAGGGCGGCAACCGTGGTCATCAGGATCGGCCGAAAGCGCAGCAGGCAGGCCTGGTGGATCGCTTCGCGCGGCGACTTGCCCTCGTTGCGTTCGGCGTCGAGGGCGAAGTCGATCATCATGATCGCATTCTTCTTCACGATGCCGATCAGCAGCACGATTCCGATGATGGCGACCACGCTGAGTTCGCTTCCCGCCAGCATCAGCGCCCACAGCGCGCCGATGCCGGCCGACGGCAGGGTCGAGAGGATCGTGATCGGATGGATGTAGCTCTCGTAGAGCACGCCCAGCACGATGTAGACGGTGACGACGGCGGCCAGGATCAGCAGGAGCTGGCTGTCGAGCGACTTCTGGAAGGCGAGTGCCGCTCCCTGGAAATGGGTGGTGATGGAGCGCGGCATGCCGATCTCCTGCTGTGCCGCAACGATGGCGTTGACCGCGTCGCCCAGCGCATAGCCCGGCGCCAGGTTGAAGGAGATGGTGGTGGCCGGAAACTGGCCGAAACGGTCGAGCCGCAACGGCGCCGCGCGCTCCTCGAACGTCGCGATGGCCGACAGCGGCACCTGCTTGCCGGCCTGCGAGCCGGGGAGATAGAGGCTGTTCAACGCTTCGAGCGAACGCCCCAGCGCCGGCTCGACCTCGTAGATGACGCGATACTGGTTCGATTGGGTATAGACGGTCGAGACGATGCGCTGGCCGAAGATGTCGTAGAGCACGTTGTTGACGGTCGCAGCCGTGATGCCGAACCGCGCGGCGGCATCCCTGTCGATCTTGATGAACATCGACAGGCCCTTGTTCTGAAGATCGCTCGTCACGTCGATGATTTCGGGCAGGCGGCCGAGCCGCTCCATCAGACGCGGCACCCAGACGTCGAATTCGCCGGCCTTCGCGCTTTCCAGGACGAACTGATACTGGGTGCGGCTCACCGTCGAATCGATCGTGAGGTCCTGCACCGGCTGCATGTAGAGCGAGATGCCCACGACCGAGGCCACGTCGCGCTGCAGCCGGCGGATGATCTGGGTCGCCGACAGCGACCGTTCGCTGCGCGGCTTCAGGTTGATCAGCATGCGGCCCGAGTTCAGCGTCGGGTTGGTCCCGTCGACGCCGATAAAGGACGCGAGGCTTGCGACATCGGGATCCTTGAGAATGACCTCGGCCAGCGCCTGCTGGCGCTTGCTCATGGCATCGAAGGAAACGCTCTGCGGCGCCTCTGTGACGGCCTGGATCAGCCCGGTATCCTGGACCGGAAAGAAGCCTTTCGGCACGACGACGTAGAGGAGCACCGTCAGCGCCACGGTGCCGACCGCGACCAGCAGGGTCAGCGTCTGGTGGCGGAACACCACGACCAGGCAACGGTCGTAGAAATCGATCAGGCGCGCGAACCACCGCGCACCCATCGCCTGCTCCTCGCCGCCGGCATGGGCGCGGGTGTCCGTCGTCGTCTCGGGTCCGGCCGCCGCATGCGGACGCTGGCGAAGTAGCTGCGCGCACAGCATCGGCACCAGGGTCAGCGACACCACGGCCGAGATCAGGATAGTCACGGAGAGGGTGACGGCGAATTCGCTGAACAGGCGCCCCACGACGTCGCTCATGAACAACAACGGGATCAACACGGCGATCAGCGAAACGGTGAGCGACACCACCGTGAAGGCGATCTGCCGCGAGCCCTTGAGCGACGCCGCCAGGGGATCCTCGCCGCGCTCGATATAGCGGGCGATGTTCTCGATCATGACGATCGCATCGTCGACCACGAAGCCGGTGGCGATGGTCAAGGCCATGATCGACAGGTTGTTCAGGCTGAAGCCCGCGAGATACATGACCGCCAGCGTACCGACCAGCGACAGCGGCACCGACAGGCTCGGGATCAGCGTGGCGCGGACGTCGCCCAGGAAGGCGAAGATCACTGCCACGACCAGGATCACCGCGAAGGCAAGCTCGATCTGCACGTCGCGCACGGAGGCGCGGATCGTCACGGTCCGGTCGGTCAGCACGGCGACGTCGAGCGAGTTCGGCAGGGTCTCGCGAAGCTGCGGCATCAAGGCCTTGATGCGGTCGACCACGTCGATGACGTTGGCGCCGGGCTGGCGCTGGACGTTCACGATCACGGCCTGGACGTTGTTGGCCCACGCCGCAATGCGGTTGTTTTCCTGGCCTTCCTCGACCGTCGCCACATCGCGGATGCGCACCGGTGCGCCGTTGCGGTAGGCCACGACGATGTCGCGGAACGTGTCGGGATCGGTGATCTGGTCGTTGGCGTTGATGGTGAGCGCGCGTGCCGGCCCGTCGAAATTGCCCTTGGGCGTATTCACGTTGGCGTTCGAGATGACGGTGCGCAGGTCGTCGATGTTGAGGCCGTAGGCGGCGAGCGCCGTCGGGTTGGCGCGGATACGCACGCCAGGCTTCTGGCCACCCTCCAGGCTCACCAGGCCGACGCCCGGAATCTGCGAGATCTTCTGCGCGAGCCGCGTATCGACCAGATCATGGACCCTGGTCAGCGGCTCGGAGCGCGACGTGACGGCGAGCGTCAATACCGGCGCGTCGGCCGGATTGACCTTGGCGTAGATCGGCGGCGCCGGCAGGTCGCCGGGCAACAAGTTACCTGCGGCATTGATGGCGGCCTGCACCTGCTGCTCGGCGACATCGAGGCCGAGCTTCAGGTCGAACTGCAGCGTGATGGCCGATGCGCCTGCCGAACTGGTCGAGGTCATCTGATTGAGACCGGGCATCTGCCCGAACTGACGTTCGAGCGGCGCCGTGACCGACGTCGTCATCACCTCCGGGCTGGCGCCGGGATAGAGCGTCAGCACGCGGATGGTCGGATAATCGACCTGAGGGAGGGCGGAGAGCGGCAGGAAGCGGTAGGCAATGATGCCCACCAGCATGATCGCCACCATGAACAGCGAGGTGGCGACCGGCCGCTCGATGAAAATCCGCGACGGATTCATGCCGCAGCCTGATTACTGAGGGGCGGTCGGCTGTGCCGCAGCAGCGCCGCCGGCGCCGCCGTTGGCCTGCTGGCGTCGCCTCTGGCCCTGCTGTCCCTGCTCGTGCTGTCCCTGGCCTTGCTGCTCCTGTGCCTTGCCGTCCGGCGCGGCCGTGGCGACGGGCGGACCTGCGGCCGCCCGCGGAGTGGCGCCGGGCCGACGGATCTTGGCGCCGTCGCGCAGGCGATCGACGCCGTCGACCACGACATTGTCGCCGACCTGCAGGCCCTTTGTGATGGCAACCCTGTCGCCATCCGAGGCGCCCAGCTCGACGACGCGGATCGTCACCGTATCGTCGGGCTTCACCAGGTAGACGAACGTTCCGGGCTGGCCGCGCTGGATGGCAGCGATCGGCACCACTGTCGCATCCGTCACCGTGTCGACCAGGAGACGGACGTTCACGAACTGGTTGGGGAACAGACTTTCATCGGCATTCTCGAAGACCGCACGCAGGCGCACCGTCCCGGTGGTCGTGTCGATCACGTTGTCCGTCGTATCGAGCCGGCCGAGCGCCAGCTCGTTCTTCTGGGAACGGTCGAACACGCGCACTTCGAGACTGGCGCCAGCCGCCAGGCGCTTGCGCACCGGCGGTAGCGTATCTTCGGGGATGGTGAAGATCACCGATATCGGCTGGACCTGGATGATGACGCAGATGCTGGTCGCATCGCCCATCGTCACGTAGTTGCCCTTGTCGACCATGCGCAGGCCGATCTTGCCGGTGAGCGGCGCCACGATGCGCGTGTAGGTGACGTTGAGCTTGGCGGCGTCGACCAGCGCCTGGTCGATCACCAGCGCGGCCTCGTACTGCCGCACCAGGGCAATCTGCGTATCGTACTGCTGGCGGGCGATCGAATCCTGCGCCACCAGCTTCTTGTAGCGTTCGAGGTCGGCCTGGGCGTTCTTGAGCAGCGCCTCGTCCTTCTGCTGCTGGCCGATTGCCTGCTGCAGGGCGACGTCGTAGGGCCGCGGGTCGACCAGCGCGAGCAGATCGCCCTGCTTCACCGCTTGGCCTTCCTTGAAGTAGACGTCCATGAGCTGGCCGGTGATCTGGGTCTTGACGTTGACCGTCGCCAGCGGCGTGACCGTGCCCAACGCCCTGATCGTAATGGGGATATTACCCTTGGCGGCGGTCGCCAGGCCGACCGGAACGGCAGCCCCCGCGGCGAAGCGGCCAGCGCCCTGACGGGCCGGCGGCGCCGAGCCGGGCTGCGACATATACCAGCCTGCGCCAGCAACAATGGCCAGCCCGAGGCCGATCCCGAGCAGGGTCCGCAGCCGTTTCATCGCCTGGATACACCTTAAAAAGCGGTCAGTTACATATACTACGAACCGAACCGCCCGAGTCTCCCCCAGTGATGAGGCGGACGCAAGGCAACCCGCCCCATCCGGTCCCTTCACACTCGTAGGCGATCAGTCGGCGGCCTTGTCCGGAACATAGAGGGAATGGCCGCCCTCCCGGAACTTGGCGCTCATCTCGTCCATGCCCTTCTTGGCATAGTCGCGGATATCCTGAGTGATACGCATGGAGCAGAACTTCGGCCCACACATCGAACAGAAATGGGCGGTCTTGTGTGCCTCCTTGGGCATGGTCTCGTCGTGGAATTTCTCGGCCGTGGCCGGGTCCAGCGACAGGTTGAACTGATCCCGCCAACGGAAGTCGAAGCGCGCCCGCGACAAAGCATCGTCGCGCAGCCGGGCGGCCGGGTGGCCCTTGGCGAGGTCGGCGGCGTGGGCGGCAATCTTGTAGGTGATGACACCCACCTTCACGTCGTCGCGGTCGGGCAGTCCGAGATGCTCCTTGGGCGTCACGTAGCAGAGCATCGCCGTGCCGAACCAGCCGATCATGGCGGCCCCGATGCCCGAAGTGATGTGGTCGTAGCCCGGCGCAATGTCGGTGACGAGCGGCCCCAGCGTGTAGAACGGCGCCTCGCCGCACTCGCGGAGCTGCTTGTCCATGTTGGCCTTGATCTTGTGCATGGGCACATGACCCGGCCCCTCGATCATGACCTGGCAGCCTTTGTCCCAGGCGATCTTGGTGAGCTCGCCCAAGGTCTCCAGCTCGGCGAACTGGGCGGCATCGTTGGCGTCGGCGTTGCAGCCCGGCCGCAGCCCGTCGCCCAGCGAGAACGACACGTCGTACTTGCGCATGATGTCGCAAATGTCGCCGAAATGTTCGTAGAGGAAGCTCTCGCGGTGCTCGGTGAGACACCACTGGGCCATCATCGAACCGCCGCGACTCACGATGCCGGTGACGCGGCTTGCCGTCAGCGGCACATGCGCCAGCCGAACGCCGGCATGGATGGTGAAATAATCGACGCCCTGCTCGGCCTGCTCGATCAGCGTGTCGCGGAAGACCTCCCAGGACAGCCTGGTCGGATCACCGCCCACTTTTTCCAGCGCCTGGTAGATCGGTACCGTACCGATCGGCACCGGGGCGTTGCGCACAATCCACTCGCGCGTGTCGTGAATGTTGCGGCCGGTCGACAGGTCCATGACCGTGTCGGCGCCCCAGCGGATCGCCCACACCATCTTCTCGACCTCTTCCTCCATCGAGGAAGAAACGGCCGAGTTGCCGATGTTGGCGTTGATCTTCACCAGAAAGTTGCGGCCGATAGCCATCGGCTCTAGCTCGGCGTGATTGATGTTGGCCGGGATGATGGCGCGACCGGCGGCCACCTCCTGCCGCACGAACTCCGGCGTGATGAAGGCCGGCAGCGCAGCGCCGAAGCTCTCGCCGTCGGCCAGCCGCGCCTCCGCTTCGGCCAGGATCTTCTTGCGGCCGATATTCTCGCGCTCGGCCACGTAGACCATCTCCTTGGTGACGACGCCGGCCCGCGCCCACTCGAACTGCGTGATCGGCTTGCCGTCGAGGCCGCGCAATGGTCGCGGCGTGTTGGGAAACGGCCGGAGCGCCGCGTCCTTCACGTTGCCATTGTCGATCGGCTGGATGGCACGGCCTTGATACTCCTCGACACCGCCGCGTTCGAGAATCCAGGCACGGCGCGGGCGCGCCAGGCCCTTGCGGACGTCGATCGCGACCCCGGGATCGGTGTAGGGCCCGGTCGTGTCGTAGACGCGCACCGGCGGTTCGGCATCGGTCGAAAGCGCGATTTCGCGCAAGGGCACGCTGAGATCGGGTGCGGCTTCGGGGACCGAATAGACTTTGCGCGAAGAGGGCAGCGGCCCCGTGGTTACCTTCGGCGGGGTGGCTTGCGGATTGGTGCTGGTAACGATGGTGTCCATGATGGATCTCCCGTGGCTGGTAGGCAGACGGAGATCCGGCGCAGTCGTGCAAAGGAGGCATATCCAGTCCCTTCGCCGGCATGACCCGGATCAGGTTCAAAGGGTCACCGCGCCACCGTCATCGGACGGTCATCGGTATCTCAGCCCCTTGACGGGACCCCCCTTGGACAAAAAAAGGATATGATACGGGCGCGCCGAGAGGAAGCGAAGATGAATGCCAGCCCAGCAAATCGGTCATGTTCGGATGGCATCTCTCGCGCAATGCATGCACGGCAACTGGGCTTTCGGCTTTGGCTCCTGACGGCATTGTCGTCGCTCGCGATGACGATGCCCGCGACGGCGCAGTCGTTGGGCGAGGCACTGAAAAGCTTCATTCACGATGACGCCACGGCGACCGTGCATCTGCGCAGCTTCTACATGGACCGCACCAACGTCGCGCCGCCGAACTACGTGGCCTGGGCCGGCGGCGGCTGGATCGGCTATCAGTCGGGCTGGCTCTACGACACGCTTCAGATCGGCGCCGTCGGCTACACGACGCAACCGCTCTGGGCGCCGCCCAGCACCAGCGGCACCCAGCTCCTGAAGACGGGACAGTACGGCTTCTTCGTCCTCGGCCAGGGCTACGCGTCGGTCCGCGCCAAGGGCCAAGTCTTCACCGCCTATCGTCAGATCATCGACGAGCTCGAGGTGAACCCCAACGACGACCGCATGATCCCCATCACCTTCGAAGCCTATGCGCTGCGCGGCAGACTGGGGGCCGTCGACTACTTCGCGGGCTATGTCGCGGCGATCAAGCCGAAGGACTACTGGACCTTCATCAACATGTCCGAGCGCGCCGGCGCGCCGAACCACAATGCCGGCATGGGCCTCTTCAGCCTTAAATACGGCACGGTCGACGATCTCAGACTACGCGCCTCCGTCTATTACGTGCCGGACATCCTGACTTCGACCTACGGCGACGTCGTAAAGACGTTCGACATTGTCGACGATCTCAAGTTCCGCTTCGCCAGCAACGTGATGGTGCAGGGAAGCAACGGACTCAATCTGCTGACCGGCCGTCCCTTCAGCACCTGGTCGGCCGGCGTGCGCACCGACCTTCTCTGGAAGGAGTTCGCGCTGTGGGGCGCCTATACCCAGACCGGCAGCGCCGCGGCCTACCGCGCGCCTTACGGCCAGTGGATCGGCTACACCAAGCAGATCGCCTTGGACTTCAATCGCGCCAACGAGCGCGCATTCCAGGTCGGCATCATCTACGACTTCATCGGCATCGGCATTCCCGGCCTCACCTTTCTGGCGTCGGGAACCTTTGGCAGCGGTGCGGTCGAAGCGGCGACGGGTCTCCCGCTCCCCCAGAACAACGAATACGATTTCGACCTGATGTATCGGGTAGCGGCAAAATCCGCGCCCGAGTGGTTGAAGCCTCTGCAGTTGCGTGGACGCATGGCCCATGTCGACCAGTGGTTCAACGGCACTTACGCGCAGATCAACGACTATCGCGTGATCCTGAACTACGAGGTCAACTTCAAGGGGTTCAAGCGGTAAAAGCCTTCCCTTTTACAAGGGAGGGCAAAGGCAGGATCACGCCACCTTGTCGGCGCGGATGCTCTCGATCTCGGCAGGCGAATAGCCGGCTTCCTTCAATACTTCGTCGGTGTGCTGGCCGAGCTTGGCCGGCGGCCGTTCGACCGAGCCGCCGCCATGTTCGAGGCGGAAGCCCGAGCCCACGACCTTGATCGGGCCGTGTTCGGTCTCGACCGTCTGCAGTACGGTGCGATGCTTGAAGAGATCGAGCTGCGCGGTTTCCGGAATGCTGAGCACACGGCCGGCCGGGATGTCGTTCTTGGCGAAACGTTCGCCCCAGGTCGCCGAGGTCTCGGTCTTCATCGCCGCCTCGACGATCTCGTGCAGCGCCGTGTTGTTCTGGATGCGCGTCGGCCAGTCGACGAAGCGCGGATCGGCCAGCGCCTCCTCCCGGCCCAGCACCTTCATCAGCCGCTGAAACTGCGGATCGGTCATGACGGCCAGCACGATCCAGCCGTCCTTGGTCTTGAAGAGATTGCCCGTCGGCTTGCGCGTCACCGAGAGATTGGCGGCCTGGCCGTGGACGCGGCCGGTCATCAGATGCTCGGTGAACTGCTGGGCGAGATAGCCCATCACGGCATCGATCATGGCGACGTCGACGAGCTGTCCCTTGCCGGTGTGCGTGCGCTGGAAAAGCGCCGAGGCGATGCCCAGCGCCGCGGTCGCCCCCGACATGACGTCGGCGCCGGCAAAGCCCACGCGCGTCGGTCCGTTGTTCTCGAAGCCGGTGATCGACATCAGACCCGACATGGCCTGGATCATGCCGTCGAAGGCGGCCGTCTTGGCGTCGGGTCCGACCTGGCCGAAACCCGACACGGCGCAGTAGATCAGCTTCGGATTGATCGCCTTCAGCGTCTCGTAACCGATGCCGAGCTTGTCCATCACGCCGGGGCGGAAATTCTCGACCACCACGTCGGACGTCGCAGCGAGGCGCTTGATGATCTCGATTGCCTTGGGCTTCTTGAGATCGAGCGTGATCGAGCGCTTGCCGGCGTTCACCGCCACCCAGGGGGCGGCCAGCCCGCGCTTCTCCCAGTCGTTGGCGCGGCTGCCGAAGCGCATGTCGTCGCCTTCGAGCGATTCGACCTTGATCACGTCGGCACCGAGCAGGGCGAGCTGGTAGGAGCTGTAGGGGCCCGCCAGCACGCGCGTGAAGTCGAGAACCTTGATGCCCGCGAACGGCTTACTCATGACGAAAGGACCCTCAGGCGACTCCGGCCTTCTGACGCTGGCCGAGCGCGACCTGCTTCACCTTGTCGAACTCCGCACGTCGCTTGGCGACTTCCTCGGGGCTCATGCGCTCGATGTTGTTGTAATCGTTCTTCCAGTCTCCGTCGTCGGTCCAGCGCAGCGGCGACTGTACCGTCGTGCGGGGACCGACGGCGCTTTCGAGCACCTTCAGAGCGAGATCCAGCGTGAAACGCTGCGTGTCGGGCTCGTGCGGCTTGCCGCAGGAATTGCCGAGCGGAAAGTCGCTGAACAGGAAGCGCGGCACGCCGGCATACTCGACGATGTCCTTCGCCGCCCCCATCACGATGGTGGGGATGCCGTTCCTTTCGAGATATCGGGCGACCAGACTCACGGTCTGGTGGCAGACGGGTCAAGTAGGGACAAGCAGCGCGGCATCGACCGCGTCCTGCCGGCAACGCGCCAGGATCTCCGGCGCATCTGTTTCGAGAGTGACGCGCTGGCTGCGATTGGTCGGCGCGCCGTGGAAGCGGGCGGCCAGCTTGAAGCGCCCCTGATTTGCAAACTCGCGCATCGCGGGCAGCGGGAACCAGGTGTTGCTGTCGGCAGCCGTGGTGTGCTTGCGGTCGTAACCGATGTGGCTGATGCGTGTGTCGTGATCGACCGACGTGTCGCCCGAGTAGACGCTGTAGAATTTGGCACCGGCGTTATAGAGAGCGCCGGGCCCCTGATCGCCCTTGTCGGCTTGATAGGGAGCAGCCGTCGTGATCAACGCCAGGGTGCTGTCCTTCAGCGGCTTCTTCAGCGGCTGGAAGGGTGCATCGACATAGTGTGCCCAGCGGTAGGGGTTGTCGTAACCCAGCGCGAGATAGTACTCACGCGTGCGCCTCATGTATTCGAGCGGCACGTCGAAAGTCGGCGCGAAATCCATCGTGTCAGACATGGTCTAAAATTGGCGGTACCGCGGGGTGAAGTCAAATTCGCGTAGCGGATGACAAGCTTGCAGACGCACCGTAGTTTCCGCCCCAATCAAGCAAGCATTCAGGGAGTTCTCCCAATGAAAGAACTGACACGACGCACTGCGCTGACCGCCGCCGTGGCATTGGCTGCCGCACCCGTCAGAGCGCAAGCCTGGCCGAGCAAGCCCTGCCGCTTTCTGGTGCCCTATCCCGTAGGCGGCATCGTCGACATCGTGAGCCGGTCGCTGGCCGACCCCATGCAGGCAGATCTCGGTCAGCCGGTCGTCGTCGAACCCAAGCCCGGCGGCAACTCCACGCTTGCGACAGCCATCATTCCCCAGGCGCCGGCCGATGGATACACTTGGCTGATGACGACGCTCTCCCATGTCGTCGTGCCGCATCTGCAGCCCGTGTCCTACGATCCGCTCACGGACTTCCAGCCTGTTGCGCTGGTCGCGATCGCCACGTCGGTGGCAGTCGTCAATCCGGAGCTGCCGGTCAGAACGCTGAAAGAGCTGGTCGAGTACGGCAAGGCCAATCCCGGGAAGCTGAACTACCTCAATCCCGGCAACGGCTCGTCGATCCATCTCTCGGCCGAACTGCTGAAGAACCAGTACAAGTTCGACATGATTTCGGTGCCCTATCGCGGCGTCCCGCCGGGAATGAACGATCTGCTCGAAGGCCGCCTCCAGGTCGGCCTGCTGCCCGGTCCACTCGCGCTTCAGCATGTCATGTCGGGCAAGCTGCGGGCGCTCGCGGTCCTGGCCGACAAGCGCCTGACGACCCTGCCCGATGTGCCGACCTTCGCCGAGGCAGGCTTCGCCGATGCCCAGGTGATGAGCTGGTACGTGATCTCGGTGCGGGCCGGTACGCCAGCCGCCGCGGTCGACCGCCTGCACGCTTCGGCAATGAAGGCCTTGCAGAGCGACGATACTCAGGGCCGCCTGACCCGGGCCGGCTGCGAAGTGCCTGCGCCACGCTCGCCGGCCGACATATTGACGATGTGGAGGGCAGATTATGCCCGCTACGGAAAGCTGGTGAAGGATGCAGGCATCACGGCCGAGGGCTGACAGCGATGTAATCCGCCGGCCATAGTGCCGCCCAACTCGGCCGCGCTATATATCATGTGAAGCAAAGCTCGTTACGGGGAGCTCACCGAATGGCGATCAAACGGCGCAGCGTACTGATGGGCAGCGCGGCCCTCTGGGTCGGTGCACCGGCCATTCTGCGAGCCCAGACGTCGCCTCAGGACAAGGGCAAGATTCACGTCGGTCACGGCTTCGCCATGCATGGCGAGCCGAAGTACAAGGCCGACGCCGGGCCGCCGGACTATCTCAACCCGAACGCGCCGGCGGGAGGCAGCGTCCGGCTCGGCGCCCGCGGCACTTTCGACTCCTTGCATCCTTTCATCGTGAAGAGCGTTCCTGCCGCCGGCATCACGGCGATCTGGGATACGTTGTGCTGGAATTCGCGCGACGAAGCCTCGACCGAATACGGGCTGATCGCCGAGACCATCGAATGGCCCGAGGATCGTTCCTGGGTGGCCTTCACCTTGCGGCCGCAGGCCCGCTTCCACGACGGCAGTCCGATTACCGTCGAGGACGTGATCTTCTCCCTCGATATCCTGAAGACCAAGGGCACGCCAATCTACGGCCTCTACTATCACGACGTGGTCAAGGCGGAGAAAGTCGGCGGCCGCAAGGTGCTGTTCACCTTCCGCGACAGCACCAACAAGGAGCTGCCATTGATCCTCGGCCAGCTCCCGATCCTGCCCTCGAAATGGTGGGCCAGCCGCGACTTCGAGAAGGTCTCGCTGGAGGTCCCGCTGGGCAGCGGCCCCTACAAGGTCGATTCCTTCGACGTCGGCCGTTCGATCGCCTATCGCCGCGTCCCCGACTGGTGGGCCAAGGACCTCTGGATGAACAAGGGGCGCAACAACTTCGACGTCATCCGCTACGAATATTACCGCGACGTCACGGTGCAGTTCGAAGCTTTCAAGGCGGGCGACCTCGATCTCCGCCAGGAGAACATCGCGCGCAACTGGGCGACTGCCTACGACATTCCCGCGGTGCGCGACGGGCGCATCCAGCGCGCCGAAATCCCGCATGAGCTGCCGACCGGCATGCAGTGCTTCGCCTTCAACATCCGGCGCGACTTCTTCAAGGACCGGCGCGTGCGCGAAGCGATCGCCACGATGTTCGACTTCGCCTGGTCCAACAAGAATCTGTTCTATGGGATGTACAAGCGCAACATCTCGTTCTTCGGCAACTCCGAGCTCGCCTCGTCGGGCCTGCCGACGCCTGCCGAACTCAAGTATCTCGAACCGTTCCGCGGCAAGATTCCCGAGGAGGTCTTCACCAAGGAATTCAAGCTGCCGGAGTCGGACGGCACCGGCAACGTCCGCGACCTCGCGCGCCGGGCGCTGGCGCTCCTGAAGGAAGCGGGCTGGGAGATCAAGGACGGCAAGATGACGGAGACGAAGACGGGCAAGAAGCTCGCCTTCGAGATGCTGCTGAACGACGCCAGCTTCGAGCGCGTCTCGCTGCCCTACAAGCAGAACCTGGAGCGCATCGGCATCGACATGAGCGTGCGCACGGTCGACACGGCGCAGTTCAAGCGTCGCGAAGACGAGTACGACTTCGACATGATGGTCGAGGGCTTCGGCCAGTCGCTGTCGCCGGGCAACGAACAGCGCGACTTCTGGGGCTCCAAGGCCGCCGACAACAAGGGCGGGCGCAACACGATCGGCATCAAGGACGCCGTGATCGACCAGCTCATCGAAACCCTGATCGCCGCGCCCGATCGCGAGAGCCTGATCAACGTCACGCGGGCGCTCGATCGCGTCCTGCTGTGGAGCCACTTCGTCGTGCCCAACTGGCACAGCAACACCGCCTATGTCGCCTACTGGAACCGCTTCGGCCGGCCGGCCAAGAGCGCGAAGTACGCACCCGTGGCCTTCGATACCTGGTGGATCGACGAGGCCAAGGATCGCGCCCTGCAACGCGGGGAGAAGAAGTGACAGGCGTCATCGCGAAGCCACGCTGAGATGCTCGCCTATATCCTTCGCCGCCTGATGCTGGTGGTGCCGACCCTGTTCGGCATCATGGTCGTCAACTTCTTCATCATCCAGGCCGCCCCCGGTGGCCCGGTGGAGCAGATGCTGGCCCAGATTCAGGGTACGGCGATCAGCGCGACGGAGCGCTTCTCCGGCAGTTCCAGCGGCGGCGAGACGGTCAATCGCAGCTCGAGCGACAGTTCCGGCACCTATCGCGGCGCCCGCGGCATGCCGCGCGAGCTGATCGAACGCATCGAGAAGATGTACGGCTTCGACAAGCCGATGCACGAGCGTTTCCTCCTGATGATGGGGAATTATCTCACCTTCGATTTCGGCGAGAGCTTCTTCCGCAACAAGCGCGTGGTCGATCTCGTCATCGAGAAGATGCCGGTGTCGATCTCGCTCGGTCTCTGGACCACGCTGCTGATCTATCTCGTCTCGATCCCCCTCGGGATCGCCAAGGCCGTGCGCGACGGGTCACGGTTCGACGTCTCGACCTCGACTGCGCTCATCGTGCTGAACGCCATCCCGGGCTTCCTGTTTGCGCTGCTGCTCGTTGTGCTGTTCGCCGGCGGCAGCTACTTCAAATGGTTTCCGCTGCGCGGCCTCGTCTCCGACGACTGGAGCACGCTCGGCCTGGTCGACAAGGTGTTCGACTATTTCTGGCACATGGCGCTGCCCATCGGCGCCATGGTGATCGGCGGGTTCGCCACGCTCACCTTCCTCACCAAGAATTCCTTCCTCGAGGAGATCCACAAGCAGTATGTGCTGACCGCCCGCGCCAAGGGGCTGGTCGAGCGTCGCGTGCTCTACGGCCACGTCTTCCGCAATGCCATGCTGATCGTGATCGCGGGCTTTCCGGCCGCCTTCATCGGCGTGCTGTTCACCGGCTCGCTGCTGATCGAGGTGATCTTCTCGCTCGACGGCATCGGTCTGCTGGGCTTCGAGGCGGCGCTCAACCGCGACTATCCGATCATGTTCGGCACGCTCTTCTTCTTCGGCCTGATCGGTCTCGTCATGGGTATCCTGGGCGACCTGATGTACACGTTCGTCGATCCTCGGATCGACTTCGAGGCACGCGGCTGATGAACCCGCTCAACCGGCGCCGCCTCGCGGCCTTCAAGTCGAGCAAGCGCGGCATGATCTCGCTGATCGTGTTCGGTGTGCTGTTCTTCGTCTCGCTGTTCGCCGAGCTGCTGGCCAACAACAAGCCGATCCTCATCAGCTACGACGGCGCGCTCTACTCGCCGATGCTCCAGGACTATCCCGAGACCACCTTCGGTGGCGAGTTTCCGACCAACGCGGTCTACACCGACCCGGAGCTGCAAAAGTTGATAGAGGCGAAGGGCTGGATCCTCTGGCCGCCGATCCGCTACAGCTACGACACCGTGCTGAAGGGCGAGGGACGCATGGCGCTGCTGCCGCCGTCCTGGGCCCATCCGCTGGGTACCGACGACCAGGCACGGGACGTGCTGGCCCGCCTGATCTACGGATTCAGGATCTCGGTCCTGTTCGGCCTCGCACTCACCATTCTGAGCACGGTGATCGGCATCGCCGCCGGCGCGGTCCAGGGCTATTTCGGCGGCATGGTCGACCTGCTGATGCAGCGCTTCCTCGAAATCTGGTCGAGCATGCCGACGCTCTACCTGCTGATCATCCTGGCGAGCTTCATCCAGCCCGGCTTCTGGGTGCTGCTGGGGATCATGCTGCTGTTCAGCTGGATGGCGCTGGTTGGCCTCGTCCGGGCAGAGTTCCTGCGCGGCCGCAATTTCGACTATGTCCGGGCGGCCCGAGCGCTGGGCATGATGGATGCCCGCATCATGTTCCGGCATATTCTGCCCAATGCCATGACCGCCAGCCTTACCTTCCTGCCCTTCATCCTGGCCGGCTCGGTTACCACCCTGACGTCGCTCGATTTCCTCGGCTTCGGCCTGCCCGTCGGCTCGCCGTCGCTCGGCGAGCTGCTGCTGCAGGGCAAGAACAACCTCAACGCGCCGTGGCTCGCGTTCACGGGCTTCTTCATCATCGCCCTGATGCTGTCGCTGCTGGTGTTCATCGGCGAGGCCGTGCGCGATGCCTTCAACCCGCGCAAGGTGCTGGCGTGACCGACGCCCCTCTCCTTGCCGTCCGCGACCTCGCCGTAACCTTCGGCGCCGGCGAACAGGCCGTGCAGGCGGTGCGTGGCGTCAGCTTCGACATCAACCGCGGCGAGACCCTGGCGCTGGTCGGCGAATCCGGTTCCGGCAAATCGGTGACGGCGCTCTCGGTGCTGCAGCTTCTGCCCTATCCCGCGGCCTGCCACCCCACGGGCAGCATCCGCTTCCAGGGCCAGGAGCTGGTCGGCGCCTCGACCCGGGAACTCCTGCAGGTGCGCGGCAACCGCATCTCCATGATCTTCCAGGAGCCGATGACCTCGCTCAACCCGCTGCACACGATCGAGCGGCAGGTGAACGAGGTCCTGATCCTGCACAAGGGCCTGTCGCGCGAAGCCGCCCGCAAGCGCACCCTGGAACTTCTGGAACAGGTCGGCATCCCCGAAGCGGCGAAGCGGCTCGACGCCTATCCTCATCAGCTCTCGGGTGGCCAGCGCCAGCGCGTGATGATCGCCATGGCGCTCGCCAACGAACCCGACCTGCTGATTGCCGACGAGCCGACGACCGCCCTCGACGTCACCATTCAGGCGCAGATCCTGAAACTGCTGAAGAGCCTGCAGGCGCGCTACGGCATGGCCCTGCTCTTCATCACCCACGACCTCGGCATCGTGCGCAAGATGGCCGACCGGGTCTGCGTCATGACCAAGGGCCGCATCGTCGAGCATGGCCCTGTCGCCGACGTCTTCGACCATCCGCAGCACAGCTACACGCAGCATCTCCTGTCGGCCGAGCCCAAGGGCCGCCCCGCCGAGGTCGATCCGGCGGCTCCTGAAATCCTGCGCCTCGACGACCTCAAGGTGCACTTCCCGATCAGGCGCGGCGTGCTGCGTCGCACGGTCGGCCATGTGAAGGCCGTCGATGGGGTGAGCATCGCGCTGCGCGAGGGCCACACGATCGGGCTGGTCGGCGAATCGGGATCGGGCAAGACGACGCTCGGCCTCGCCCTGCTGCGGCTCGAACGCAGCGAAGGCGGCATCCGCTTCGACGGGCAGAATCTGCAGGTACTCAGCCAACGCGATCTCAGGCCGTTGCGCCGGCAGATGCAGATCGTGTTCCAGGATCCGTTCAGCTCGCTCTCGCCCCGCATGTCGGTTGGCGAAATCGTCGGCGAGGGCCTGGAGGTCCACCGCATCGGCACGCACGAGGAGCGCCAGGAGATGATCGTGCGGGCGCTCGGCGAGGTCGGGCTCGATGCGGCGGCGCGCGATCGCTATCCGCACGAGTTCTCCGGCGGTCAGCGCCAGCGCATCGCCATTGCTCGTGCGCTGGTCCTGAAGCCGCGCCTGATCGTGCTCGACGAACCGACATCGGCGCTCGACATGAGCGTACAGGCGCAGATCGTCGATCTGCTGCGCGACCTGCAGGCCCGCTACAAGCTCGCCTATCTTTTCATCAGCCACGATCTCAAGGTCGTACGGGCGCTGGCCGACGAGGTCGTCGTGCTGCGCCATGGCAAGGTTGTCGAACGTGGCTCGGCCAGCCAGGTCTTCCAGGCGCCCCAGACACCCTATACTCAGGCATTGATCGCCGCCGCTTTCAACCTGGAAGCCATTGGCGCCGACAATCGCCCCGTCGCTACCTGAACGGATTGAATAGGTGCACCGACAGGCTTGCGAGGGGCCTGCGACGAACCTATGAGAAGGCTGTCGGACGGGCAAAAGCTTTCGTAATCACTGAAAGAAGGGGAGAGCCAAGATGACGGGTTTCCGCCGTGGCCTGGTTGCCGCTGCGCTGGCGCTCACCGCAGTGATCGGGAGCGCGTCAGGCGCATCCGCACAGACGAGCCTGGTTCTGGGAACCGCGTCGGTCGGCGGCACCTACTACGTTTATGGAGGCGTCGTCGCGCAAATCCTGACCGACAAGGCCAAGTTGCAGATCACCCCGCAGCAGACGCAGGGGCCGAACCAGAACGTCATCATGGTCAGCGATGGCAAGATGGGTCTCGGCATGACGACGATGGGTGTCGCCCTGCAGGCGATGCAAGGATCGGCGGCCTGGACCAAGGGCAAGAAGTACGAGGGCATCCGCGCCCTCTTCCCGATGTACGACACGCCGATGCAATGCGTGTCGCTCGCCAAGTCGGGGATCACGAACTTCAAGCAGCTCGAAGGCAAGACCGTCGGCATCGGGCCCAAGGCCGGCACCGCCGGGACCTACTTCCCGATGATCTTCGACGCGCTGGCGATGAAAGTCTCCGTACGTAACGGCCAGAGCGTGGACATGAGCAACCAGCTCAAGGACGGGCTGCTCGATGCCTTCTGCTTCGGCGCCGGCGCGCCGGTTCCCGCCTTCTCCGAACTCGACGCCGAGCAGCAGGTCGTCTTCTACACCTGGACGCCCGACGAGATCGCCCGCATCCGCAAGGCGATCATGGAGTTCACCGACTCGACGATCCCCAAGGGGACGTACAAGCAGCAGACCACGGACCAGAAGACAGTCGGCCTCTATAACTTCGCGATAGCCAGCAAGGACATGGCCGACGACCTCGCCTATCTGATCACCAAGACCGTGCTGGAGAATAACGCGGCGATGCTGCGGGCCCACGCGGCCGCCAAGGACACGATCGCCGCCAACGCCACGCGCAACACGTTCCTGCCCTTCCATCCGGGTGCCGTTCGCTACTACAAGGAAAAGGGGATCAAACTCGATCCCGCGACCATCCCTAAATAGAACCATCCCACGCAAAGAGGACTTCATGGCCGGCGCTATCGCCTACATCAGCCGCGATACCGACGGCGTCCACTGGAAGAAGGCGCTCGAGGCAGGACTCGGGCCTGTCGACTTTCGCACCCTCGACAGCCTTGGCAACAAGGACGATATCGAGATCGCGCTGGCCTGGAAGCCGCCGGCCGGACTGATCGCGTCCTTTCCCAACGTCAAGCTGATCGTGTCGCTCGGTATGGGTGTCGACCACCTGCTGGCCGACGACCAGCTGCCCGCCGGTGTGCCGATCGTACGCATCATGGATGACGGTCTCGTCGGCCAGATGAGCGAATACGCGATCTACTGGGCACTGAGGCATCACCGCGAGATCGACAAGTACGCCGCCAGTCAGCGCGCCCGGCAATGGAAGCCGGAGGACTTCGTCGACACGATCGACCGCCGCATCGGCGTCATGGGACTGGGCTCGATAGGCCAGGACACGGCGGGCAAGTTCGCCGCCCTCGGCTTCCCCACCGCGGGCTGGAGCCGCACGGCCAAAAGCCTGCCCGGCATCGAGACCTTTCATGGCACCGACGGCCTGCAGCGTTTCCTCGCGCGCACCGACATCCTGATCGACGTCCTGCCGCTCACACGCGACACGCGCGGCCTGCTCGACGCCAAAGCATTCGCCGCCCTGCCCAGGGGCGCCTACTTCATCAACATGGCGCGCGGCGGCCATGTCGTGGACGACGCGCTGCTGGCAGCGCTCGAGTCGGGCCAGATCAGCGGCGCGGCGCTGGACGTGTTCAACGTCGAACCGCTACCGCAGGACCATCCTTACTGGATACACCCCAAGGTGCATGTGACGCCGCACATCGCCGGCGCCACCAATCCACGCACTGCGTCGCCGGGCGTGATCGAGAACATCAAGCGGATGCGCGCCGGCCAGGCGCTCATCCACACTGTCGATCCGAAGTCCGGATACTGATCGGCTATAGCATCGTGCGTTCGGCCGGAATCAGTCGAATGCACGATGCCTAAGATCTTTGACATGATGCGTTTCCGCTCGATTGAAACCGCTACGCGGTTTCAATCGAGCGCAAGCCGCACTAACCGAACTTCTTCTCGATCGCGGCGAAGATCGCGCGGGCGGCCTGGGCTTCACCGCCTTCGGGGCGACCCGGCCGGCTGGTGTTGTTCCAGGCCATCATGTCGAAATGCGCCCACGGCACATCGTCGGGCACAAACTCCTTGAGATAGAGCGCGGCCGTGATGGCGCCGCCGAAGCCGCCGGCCGACACGTTGTTGATGTCGGCCACCTTGCTGTCGAGCAGGCGACGGTAGCCCGCGAACAAAGGCAGGCGCCACAACGGATCGGTGACGGCCTCGCCCTGCTTGAGCAGGTCGCCGGCCAACGCATCGTCGTTGCAGAACAGCGCCGGCAGATCGGTGCCCAGCGCCACGCGCGCCGCGCCGGTCAGGGTGGCGCAATCGATCATCATTGCAGGCTTTTCCGAAGCACCTTCGTACAAGGCATCGCACAGGATCAGGCGGCCTTCTGCATCGGTGTTGCCGATCTCGACGGTGATGCCCTTGCGAGTCGGCACGACGTCCATCGGCCGGAAGGCATTGCCCGACACCGAATTCTCGACCGCAGGAATCAGGAGACGCAGCCGCACCCGCAGCTTGGCCGCCATCACCATGGACGCGACCGCGAGCATCGTCGCCGCGCCGCCCATGTCCTTCTTCATCATCAGCATGCCGGTCGAGGGCTTGAGATCGAGGCCGCCGGTATCGAAGCACACGCCCTTGCCGACCAGCGTGACCTTGGGGTCGCGCGCGCGGCCCCAGACGAGATCGACGAGACGCGGTGCGCGCGCCGAGGCGCGTCCCACAGCATGGACCATGGGGAAGTTCTGCTTCAGCAGGGCATCGCCGGTGATCACCTTCACCTTGGCCTTGTTCTTCTTGCCCACCTGCTGCACGGCGGCGGCCAGTTCGGCCGGCCCCATGTCCGACGACGGCGTGGTGATGAGATCGCGGGCCAGCGAGATGGCCTCGACCATCGCCGTCACGCGCGCCTTGTCGACGCCCTCGGGCCATACGATGCGCGGCCCGGCCCTGCCCTTCTTGCTGCGGTAACGTTCGAACCGCCAGGCGCCGAGTCCGATCGCGACGGCAGCGTCGGTCGGCGAAACCGGCGCCATGTCGGCGGCGAACCTGCCCGCGAACTTCCACGTGCCGGGCGGCAGCTTGGTCGCCAATGCACCGAAATCCCAAAGCGTTGGTTTGGCGGAGAGCACAAGGACTGCACCCGCCGCCTTGCCGTCACTGCCCGGCAACACCACGAGGTCGCCCGGCGCGCCCGCAATGCCGAGGGATTCGATCCAGCCGCGCCGTGCAACACTTTGTTCTTTCAGCCATCCTTGCCACTTCGATTGGCCCACAAACTGCAGGGGCAAAGAAGAAGAAGAACGGTCGACGAACGGCAACGACATAGCCATGCTCACAATCCTTTAGTGCAACAGTTAAGATTGCCGGCGAAACTCTCGCACTGGCAAGCTCAGTGAGATGGAGGGCGTATGGCCGACTTCACCCTCGTGATCGGCAACAAGAACTATTCGTCATGGTCGCTGCGCGGCTGGCTGATGGCCAAGATCGCAGGTATCGAGTTCGACGAGATCGTGGTGCCGCTCGACCGGCCCGAAACGCAGGCAGCCATCCGCAAGCACTCACCTTCGGGTCGCGTGCCGGTGTTGCTTCATCGCGGATTGGCGGTTTGGGAATCGCTGGCAATTGCCGAGTATCTCAACGACCTCAAGCCCGAAGCCGGCCTCTGGCCTCCTTCGGCGGCGGCACGCGCGCATGCCCGCGCCATCTCCTGCGAGATGCATGCAGGTTTCATGGATCTTCGGAACAACATGCCGATGAACATCCGCGCATCGTTCCCCGGCAAGGGCATGACGCCCGGCGTGCGCGCCGACATCGAGCGCATCACCGGCCTCTGGCGCGACTGCCGCAAGCGCTTCGCCGGTGCCTTCCCGAAGGACGACGGCTTCCTGTTCGGCACCTTCGGCGCCGCCGATGCGATGTACGCACCCGTCGTGACACGCTTCAAAACCTACAGCGTCACGCTCGATTCGGATGCGGACGCCTATTGCGCCGCCGTCCTCGCCCATCCCGCGATGAAGGAATGGACCGACGCTGCCGCGCACGAACCGTGGCTGATCGACGCTTACGAGCTGTAACAGGGCCCTTCGGGCCCTGCGAGCCTCAGGAGTTGGGCTTGGGCAGCGCCGTAGGAACAATCCGCAGGATCTTGTAGCCCACGTCTGCCAGCTTCACGGCTTCCGCCTCTGCTTCCGCAAGAGTCGAATAGCCGATGCCGATTTCGTTGTTGGTGCGCGGGTCCACCGTCCACACCATGTGCTTGCCCAATGTGTCGCTTGCCATGGCCTTCTATATAAGGAGTCGCGGCGCGAATACGATCTTTATCGGCTCATTCCAGCGCGGCTGCGGCATCGAGGGCCGCAAGCGCCGGCGCTGATCGTGCATATTTCCGGCGCAGCGCCTGTCCATCGGCCTTGAGCGCCGTGCATTTGAGCTCGATCAGGGCCCGATTGATCTCCGCACGCCGGGCGGCGTCGTATGGTTCCTCGCCCGCGAAATGCCAGCAGCCTTCGGCGCGATCCATATAGGCCGCAATTTCCTCCGGTGCCGCCTTCCGCGCGGCATTGAAGCGCTCCAGGATCGCGTCGAGATCCTGCGCCGGCAGAGCAGCCGGCGCAGCCATCGCGAGCAGGACGGATACGGTGAGGACGGCGAGGAGGCGCGGCCTCACGACGGGCTCGCGGCCCGTCTTCAGCCGTCGACCTTGGCGCCCGACGCCTTGACGATCGGCGCCCAGACCGCGATTTCGCTGACGATGCGGTCTTGCAGCCCCTTGGGGGCCATCGGCCAGGGATCGCTGCCGAGCGCCGCGAGCTTATCCTTCACCTCGGGAGTCTCCAGAGCCTTGGTTCCGGCAGCGGCCAGCTTGTCGACAATCGGCTGAGGCACGCCGGCCGGTCCGCCGAAGCCCATCCAGACCTCGACGACATAGTTCGGCACGAACTCGACGATGGCGGGCACGTCGGGCGCCGTCTTGCTGCGCGCGCGGCCGGTAACGCCCAGGGCCCTGAGCTTGCCTGCCTGCACATGCGGCCAGCAGCTCGGCATGTTGTCGAACATGATATGGACCTGGCCCGCGATCAGGTCCTGCATCGCGCCGGCGCTGCCCTTGTAGGGCACGTGCACCATGTCGGTGCCGGTCCTCTGCTTGAACATCTCGCCGGCGAGATGGATCGTCGTGCCCGAGCCCGACGAGGCCATGTTGTACTTGCCGGGGTTGGCCTTCAGGAGGGCGATCAGCTCTGGCACCGTCTTCGCCGGCAGGCTGGGATGCACCACCAGCATGTTGGGCCACATCGACATGCCCGCCATCGGCGAGAAATCCTTCACCGGATCGTAGGGCAGCTTGGCGTAGAGCGCCGGCGCCATGGTGAACATGGACACCGTGATGAGGCCGACCGTGTAGCCGTCGGGGGCCGCCTTGGCGATGGCGTCGGTGCCGATGGTGCCGCCACCGCCGGGCTTGTTGTCGATCATGACCTGCTGCCCCAGCAGCTCTGACATCCGGGCGGTGATGATGCGCGAGATATTGTCGGTCGCGCCGCCCGGCGTCCACGGCACGACGAACTTGATCGGCTTGCTCGGATAGACGTCCTGCGCTCTGGCCAGCGACGGCGCGAGAAGGGCGGCACCCGCCCCGGCCAGCACATGGCGACGACGAACAGATTTGTTGAACATTTTTCCTCCCAATCCCCGTTGGCGCAAAGGCTAACAGCCGCTCGCCGGAGCGTCACGCCAATCGCTTGCGGTCGGCTCGCCACGCGGCTTAGTCTCCGCTGCCGCCGCACGGGAGAGAAAACGCCATGAACGAGAAAGTCGACGTCCTGATCATCGGTTCCGGGGCGTCGGGAGCCGCGGTGGCATGGAGCCTCGCCGACACCAAGATGCGCATCCTCTGCCTGGAGCAGGGCGACTGGGTGAAGTCGACCGACTATCCCAGCAACGGCCGCGACTGGGAGGCACGCCTGTTCGGCGACTTCGCCATCAATCCCAACCGGCGGGCACGCGAGACCGACTATCCGATCAACGACGCCAATTCGCCGATCAAGGTGGTGAACTTCAACGGCGTCGGCGGCAGCACGATCATGTACACGGCGCACTATCCGCGCCTGCATCCCAGCGACTTCAAGGTGAAGACGCTCGACGGCGTCGCCGACGACTGGCCGATCGACTACCAGACGCTGGAACCGTTCTTCGCCGAGAACGACCGCATGACCGGCGTCTCGGGCCTCGCGGGCGATCCCGCCTATCCGGCCAAGCAGCCGCCCATGCCGCCGATCCCGCTCGGCAAGTCGGGCCAGCGCTTCGGCAAGGCGATGAACCAGCTCGGTTGGCACTGGTGGCCGTCGGACACTTCCATCGCCACGGTCGACTACGAAGGCCGCGGCCGCTGCCTCAACCTCGGCCATTGCACGCCGGGCTGCGCGCAGGGCGCCAAGGCCAGCACAGACATCACCTACTGGCCGCTGGCCTTGCGCGCCGGCGTCGAGTTGCGCACCCGCGCCCGCGTGCGCGAGATCACCGTCGACAACAACGGCATGGCGACCGGCGTCGTCTACTACGATGCCGAGGGCAAGGAACAGTTCCAGGCGGCCGAGATGGTGATCGTCGCCTGCAACGGCGTGGGCACGCCGCGACTGATGCTCAACTCGCAGTCGGGCAAGTTCCCCAACGGCATCGCCAATTCGAGCGGGCTGGTCGGCAAGAACCTGATGTTCCACCCCTATGCCTTCACCTACGGCTATGTCGACGAGCCGCTGGACGGCAACCACGGTCCGCCGCTCTGCCTGTGGAGCCATGAGTTCTACGAGACCGACAAGGCGCGCGACTTCGTGCGCGGCTACATCTTCCAGTTCGGCCGCGGCATGGGCTCCATCGTCGAGGCGATCAGCAGCACGGCGGCCGGCCGCCTGCCCTGGGGCGAGGATCACCACAAGGTCTATCGCAGCCTGCTCAACCACCGCATCTATCTCGCGGGCATCTGCGAGGACCTGCCGGAAGAGCATAACCGCGTGACGCTCGACCCGATGCTGAAGGATTCCGACGGCATCCCCGCACCGAAGATCGATTACACGGTCGGCGAAAACAGCCGGAAGATGCTGGAGCACGCCCATTCCCGCGCCGAGGAGATCCTGAAGGAAGCCGGCGCCCACACCGTCTTCCGCGAACATGTGCCCAACAGCGGCTGGCACCTGCTCGGCACCGCGCGCATGGGCACCGATCCCGAGCGGTCCGTGGTGAACGAATGGGGCCGCTGCCACGACGTCAAAAACCTGTTCATCGTCGACGGCAGCATCTGGGTCACCAGCGGCGGCGTGAACCCGACCTCGACTATCCAGGCACTGGCGCTCTACATCGCCGACGCGATCAAGCAACGTCTCGCCAACGCGACCCTGTTCGAGTGAGCCACGCCATGAAAGCCATGCCGCAAACCACCCTAACCGACGCCGAAGCCCGCGACCTGCGTGCCCTCGTCGGCCTGATGATCCCCGCCAGCACGACCTACAAGGTGCCCGGCGCCGACGACGACCTGATCTTTGCCGACATCCTGAAAAGCCTCGAACGCGACACCGACGATGCGCGCACCGCGCTCGCACAACTCGCCACGATGAGTGGCGGCGCCTTCGCGGACCTTCCCGCCGACCGCCGCGCCGAAGTGGCCGCCACCTTCAAGACCGAAGGCGGCGCCCCGCTGTTCGCCCTCAATCGCGTGGTGCTGCTCTGCTACTACCGCGACGACAGGGTCATGCGCTCGCTCGGCCAGGAGCCGCGCTCGCCCTTCCCGAAGGGACATGTCGTCGAGCAGGGCGACTGGTCCTTGCTCGAACCCGTGAAGAAGCGCGCGCTGATCTATCGCAAGGTGCCGTAGCGACGCTCGCGTTCGGCCTGCCGCAGATTGTCCATCTCGACGGCGATGTGCTCGGGCACCCAGGCGTCGCGGCCCGGCACGTAGGCGCGGTTGTTCTGGCGTGGATTGCGGTTGACCAGCGGCCGCGCGTACATCGGGTTGCGCAGGCTGCGGACCTCGTGCTCGATCTGGAACAGCGGGCGGTTGCCGTCGAGGTCGACGATCTGCTCGAAGCGATACTGGTGTTGATTGCTTTCCTCGGTGATCAGGCCGCGCTCCAGCAGTGCGCGGTGCGGGCCCGAGAAGTTCGCGACATAGACCTGGATGTGATGGCCGTCATAGGCCGGCACCTCGGCCTCGGTCTCGCGGAAGACCAGCTCCTGCCCCATGCCGACCGACACACGGGCCGCCGGCGCGGCACCCGCCTCGTCTACACGCGCCATGGTGTCGAAGGTTCGACGGTAGAACTCGACGATAGGCCCGGCGGCCCCCACCGGCACGTCGAACTCGACATAGGCCATGCCGAGGACCATCGCGTCGCCGGGCCGGGGACCGTGGCAGAGGATCGTGTTGCCCCAGGGACAGGTCGTCTCGACATGATCGGCCTGCTCGACGAAGTCGAAGCGTGTGCCATCCAGCGCCTTGCGCATGTTGCCGAGGCGACGCACCAGGGCCTCGCGATCGTCGATCACCAGGCCGACGCGGCCGCGCAGCCGTTGCGCAGGGCCGCCCGTCGGCAGGTGGAACTGGCTGCGCCCGACATTGACCCACATATTGTCGGTGCTGGTCATCATGTAGGGGTCGCGCGTGAGGCCAAGCCCGCTGATGTAGAACAGAGTCGCCAGTCCCTGATCCTCGACCTTCAGGTTGACGTGCTCCAGGGCGACGATATTGCCGACGTCCTCGGCGGCGCGGTCGTAAGTCCTGCTCATGGTCAGCCTCCCTTGCCGCCGCTAGCTCCGTCCCATCGCCATGGCATGCAGGACAGTGCAATGCCGCACCAGCCCGGGGTGCGCGGCGACGAACCGTTTCAACGGCGTGTCGATCTCATAGAACCAGATGTTGGCGACGAAGCCATAGATCGCGCAATCGACGGTGCCGGCCTTCGCGCCATGCACGAACCCGTCGGCAGGAACAAGGTTGGCCAGAACCCGCAGGTCGTCAAGGCCGCGGGCATAGGCCGCCTCCGGCGTATAGCGGCCGATGCCCTGGAAGTGATAGCGCTGGGCGTTGAATTCCTTCGCCTTGAGGAGCGCCGCCTCGGTCATCTGCGGATGCTCGCGGCGAAAGGCAGCGACGAAGGCCGGCCAGCAGCGCTCGTCCTTCCAGCGCGAGTAGGACATCACCCAGTAGAGATCGTCGAGCAGGCGCGAGACCAGGAGATCGGTATCGCGTTGTGTCGGCGTCAAACCTTGGTCAATCGCAGGACGATACTTGTTCGCGAGATGGGCGACGATGGCGTCGCTGTCGCCAATCGTCTCGCCGTCGTCGACGATGTAGGGGAGCTGGCCGCGCGGCGCGGCCGAGGCATCGAACAGATGCCGGTGGGTGAAGGCAAGGCGCGCCAGCTTCAGCCAGGCATAGACCTTGAGGCCATAGCCGTTGTTGTCGGCGACGCCGAACAGGCCGGGATAGGAATAGAGCGTGATCACGCCCGTTCTCACCACTGGCCGAAGAAGATGCCGTGCTTCTTGTGCGAGGCCGTACGGGCCTCGACATAGGCATCGTCGACCGTCACCCGCGTCTTGCGGGCCTTCAGCCAGGCCGCCAGCCGTGCCTCCATCTCGGCGAAGACATGCGCGTAGCTGCCGTTGGCGCCGAGGTCGTGACGCTCCTTCGGATCGTTCGCCAGGTCGAACAGCATGGGCCGGAAATCCTGCCACCAGACATACTTCCAGCGGTCGGTACGGACCATGACGGCGCGACACTCGGAGGGCCGCCGGTTCAGGATCCTGCGCGCCTCGCGGAAGGAATAGTCGAGCTCGGAGAAGACGGCGTCGCGCCAGACCTCGGTCTTCGTGCCGCGCAGCAGGGGCAGCAGCGAACGGCCCTCGACGAGATGGTCGTTCGGCGGTTGGTCGAGCGCAGCGAGGACGGTCGGCACGACGTCGACGGCTTCGACGAACCGTTCGTCGACCGTCCCGCGCGTCGCATCGGCGGCCGGGTCGGGATCGACCACGATGAACGGCACGCGCAACGCCTCTTCGTAGAACATCTCCTTTTCGCCCAGCCAGTGGTCGCCAAGGAAATCGCCGTGATCGGACGTGAAGATGATCAGGGTGTCGTCGAGCCGACCCGATTCCTTCATGTGTGCAAACAGGCGACCCAGCCAATCGTCGATCTGCCGGATCAGGCCCATATAGGCCGGTCGCACGATGTCCGGCGCATCGGGGCGGCTGAAGGAAACGGACTCCTCGTGCTCGCGATAGGCGGCCAGCACGGGATGCTCGCCCACCCTTTCCTGCTCGTCGCGGTTCAGCGGCAGGCAATCCTTGGCGCCGTACAGGCCGTGATAGGGCGCGGGCGCCATGTAAGGCCAATGCGGCTTCACGTAGCTCAAATGAAGGCACCAGGGCTTGTCGCCCCTGTCGTCCATGAAGCGCATGGCTTCGCGCGTCATGTAGGCCGTTTCGGAATGCTCTTCAGCGACGCGTGCCGGCAGATGGACGTTGCGCATGTGCCAGCCCGAGAGCGTGGTGCCATCGGGGCCATCGGCCGCAATGACGCAATCCGTCCAGGGATCGTCGGAATTGTAGCCGTGCTGGCGAAGATAGTCGGCATAGCCGCTCTCCTTGCCTGGCGGCGAATGGCCGTCGTAGCGGTCGATCTCCTCGAAGCGGCCGGCGCGCAGCAGCGCATCGAGTGCAGAGCCGCCTTCGACGCCGTAGCGTTCCAGCGCTTCGAGGTCGGGCAGCACGTGGGTCTTGCCGGCCAGAGCGACCTCGATGCCGGCGGGCGCGAGATAGTCGCCCAAGGTCTTCTCACGCAGGGAGAGCGGCACGCGGTTCCAGGTGGCGCCATGGCTCACGACATAACGGCCGGTGTAGTAGCTCATGCGCGAGGGGCCACAGACGCCCGACTGCACATAGGCCCGCGGGAAACGCACGCCGCGTTTGGCCAGCGAATCGATCGCGGGCGTCTTCAGATGCGGGTGACCGGCGCAGGAGAGATGATCCGCACGCAATTGATCGCACATGATGAAGAGAACGTTTCGGACTTTGCCCACGCGACCAATTCCTCCCGCCGTTTCGCCGAGCTTAGCAGAAAGTGCGTGCTAGACTGGAGGACATGACCGAAACCTCCTCCATTCGCGACATTCTCGATTTCTGGTTCCTGCCCCTTGGCCACCCCGACCATGGCAAGGAGCGCGACATCTGGTTCGCAAGCACACCCGCCTTCGACGCCGAGATCACGCAGCGTTTCAGCAGCCTCCTGGCCCCGGCCTGCGCCGGCGCCCTCGATTCCTGGCGCGAGTCGCCGGACGGCGCCCTGGCCCTCACCCTGCTCTGCGACCAGTTCCCGCGGAACATGTTCCGGCGCTCGGCCCGCGCTTTTTCAGGCGACGCCAAGGCGATCGAAACGGTGCGGATCGCGCTCGCCCGCTCTTATCCCGTGGCCTACCCGATCCCGATGCGCGCCTTCTTCTATGTGCCGTTCGAGCACAGCGAACAGCTGGCCGACCAGGAGCTGAGCTGCGCCCTGTTCGCCACCTTGGGCCGGGAGGAATACGACAAGTACGCGATCTCCCACCGCGACATCATTATCCGCTTCGGCCGCTTCCCGCACCGCAACGAGGTGCTGGGCCGCGAGTGCACGGAGCACGAGCTGGACTATCTCAAGACGGCCGATCGATTCGGGCAATGACGGCGCGATAGATCTCCACCATCTCCGTGCCGAAGCAGCAGAAGATCACGCGTTCCGGCGCAGCCATCGCCATAACCTCGCGAACCGCGATCGCCGTGGCTTCCTCCTTGGGATAGCCATAGACGCCCGTGGAAATGGCAGGAAAGGCAACGCTCGCGAGTCCGTGCGTCATCGCGAGAGCGAGGCTGTTGCGATAGCAGCGGGCCAGCAGGTCGGGCTCGGCAGCGGTGCCGCCGCGCCAGATCGGACCGACCGTGTGGATCACGTGCCGCGCCTTCAGCCGATAGCCTTTCGTGATCCTGGCTTCGCCCGTGGGGCAGCCGCCCAAGGTACGGCATTCGGCGAGAAGCTCAGGCCCGGCGGCGCGATGGATCGCGCCGTCGACGCCACCGCCGCCCAGCAGGGTCTCGTTGGCGGCGTTCACGATGGCATCGACATCGAGGCGCGTGATGTCGCCCTCGATGATTTCGATGCCGCTCATTTTTACCAGTAGCGGACGGGGCCGGTATCGAGATGGACGAAGCCGGACCGCGGATAGAAACCGACACCGCCCATGTTCAGCGAACGCGCGGCCTGACGGATCTGGAAGACGGGGACGCCAGGGAAGCGGATATCCATGGCATTGCCGTTCATGTGCTGACTGTCGCGTGCCACGCCGCGGCTGACACTGGCCAGCCAGGCATTGCTCGTGGGCGAGCGATAGGCCGACAGGACCTCGATGGAGCCGCCAAAGCCCACGATGCGCGTCGTGTGCCACAGCACGTCGAACAGCAGCGGGTCCATCTCGGTCTCGGCACCTTCGCGGCTGTCGCGCAGGAAGTGATTGAGCTGGTTCAGCGCGTCACGGTGATAGGCACCGTTCGACCAATAGGTGACCGAAATCTCCTCCTTGGTGTTGTAGTTCACCAGGCTGAGGCTGCGCGGGCTCGCAAGGTCGAGTTCCGGCGGCGGCAGTTCCTGTTGCGGCGCAAAGCCGCCGTAGCGCGAGGCCCGAAGCTGCTGCGGCGTGACCGTACGTTTCTGCTGGGCAGCCGGCCTCTGCTGCGCTGCAGCCCGCTGCACGTTCGTATTGGCCGCCTTGGTAGGAGCCGGCGCCTTGGCGCCGACGGGCGTCTTCTTAGAGGTGGCTGTAGTCCCGCGATTGGTGTCCGCGGGTTTGGTTTGGGCAGCGACGCTTCCGGCAAATGCCAGTAACGCCGCCAAGCTCAACACTACGCTGCGCATCCCTGCCCCGAAGTTGTTGCATTTATATCACAGACATAGATATCAGAGACTCATTCTCGACTCAAAGCGAATTTCTCGGTCTCTGGAAAGAGCTAGGCCAACAACCTCACCTATCACGCAAAGCGTAGGACCGTTGAGACCTGCCTTATTTGCCTGGCTTTCTATGTTCGCCAGCGTGCCGACCACGCGACGCTCTCTGTCTGTGGTTCCGTTCTCGATCAGGGCGACCGGCGTCGAAAACGGCAGGCCGTGTGCGACAAGCCGACTTGAGATCATACTAAGCGCATTCACGCCCATGTAAATGAGAACGGTCTGCCGCGGCCGCGCCAGCATCTGCCAATCGAGATCGACGCTGCCATCCTTCAGGTGTCCGGTGACGAAGACGCAAACCTGGGCATGGTCGCGGTGCGTGAGCGGGATGCCGGCCGTCGCCGCACAGCCCAACGCTGCCGTGATACCCGGTACGACTTCCACCGCAATCCCGGCTTCTGCGAGCGCTTCGACCTCCTCGCCGCCACGGCCAAACACGAAAGGGTCTCCGCCCTTCAGGCGCACGACACACTTGCCAGCACGGGCCAGCGCCACCAGGCGATCGTTGATCTCGCCCTGAGGCACGCAATGATGGGCCCGTCGCTTGCCGACATAGACACGCTCGGCATCGCGGCGCGCCATCGCCAATACTTCGGCCGACACCAGGCGGTCGTAGACCACGACATCGGCGCGCTGCAGCAGGCGATGGGCCTTCAGGGTGAGCAGGTCCGGATCGCCGGGACCGGCCCCCACGAGATGAACCATGCCGGCCTGCGGCGTCTCGTGACGCACACCGTCGAGCAGTCGGATCAACTCGCGTCGCGCGCCGATCTCGTCGCCCGCCAGAGCAAGCTCGCCGATCCTGCTCTCGAAGACACGATCCCAGAAGCGACGCCGCGCGCGCGGCACCACGAGCGTGCGGCGGACCTGCTCCCGGAAGATCTCGGCGAAGCGCGCCAGGCGGCCCAGGGCGGCCGGGAGGCTGCGTTCGATCTCGGCGCGGATGCGTCGCGCCAGCGTCGGCGCCGTGCCGCCGCTCGAGATGGCGATGGTGATCGGCGCGCGATCGACGATCGCCGGCATGATGAAGCTCGAAAGCGCCGGCCGGTCGACGACGTTCACCGGCAGGCAGCGATGCTGTGCCGCCTGCGAGACGCGCGCCTGCAACGCTTCGTCCTCGACCGCCACGATCACCAGCGACACGCCTTCGAGTTCCACCTCGTCGAAGCTGCGGCCCGTCCAGGAGATGCGCGCCTCGCCGATGAGCTGTGCGATCTCGCCCCCGACCGTCGCGGCAATCAGCGAGACCTGTGCGCCGGCCGACAAGAGCAGCTCGACCTTGCGCGCCGCGGCATCTCCGCCGCCGACGACCAATGCACGGCGGCCTCGCAGATCGAGGAAGAGCGGGAAGGTCTGCATCAGGCGGCCTGCTTCAAACGGGCGGTGCGCAGAAGCGCGCGGATCTCCGGCCGGCACGAACCGCAGCTGGTGCCGGCGCGGGTCTCGATGCCGATCACATCCAGCGATCCCGCACCACGGGCGATGGCCTTCTCGACGGCGCCACACGACACACCGAAGCAGGCACAGATCTCACCACCCCGATCGGCCGCCATCGTGCCATGCAGCAGTTCGTTACGCTGCTCGACCGTCAGGCGATCGATCGCCATGAAGGGCGCAAGGCGATCCCGCGCCGCCGCATCGCGTGCTTCCGCAAGAGTCACGATGGCCTCGACGCGACCGTCGCCGACCACGGCACCGAGGCCGGCATCGCCACTGAGCCAGGGGCCCGGATTGCTGGCGCGAACAGCAGCGGACAGGGCACGCCGAGCCATGTCGAGCGGTTGTTGTCCCGCCACGAGGTAGGCGTAGTGGCCGGCGCCCCGTATCCGCGCCCAGTATGAAATCTCGGGCAGCATCACCGGACGCCGAGCGAGAATCGTGCCATGCCAGCGCATATCCAGCCGACGAATCGCGACAGGCGTGTGCTTCAGTTCGGGCTGACCCGAAAGAGGATCGACCGCGGGATTCACGACAGCGTTGACGCGGCCGGCCCGACTGACTTGGGCGGTCCAGTGCATCGGCGCGAAGACTTCACCCGGCCGCACCGCGTCGCTCGCATGGAAACGCAATACGCCGCAACCCCAGGCGCTCGCCATCTCGGCAATGTCGCCATCGGCAAGGCCGCACGCAGCGGCATCGACCGGATGCATCTCGATTGTCGGTTCGGGGCGGTGCCCCGCGAGGCGCGGCGATTTTCCCGTGCGTGTCATGGTGTGCCACTGGTCGCGAACACGGCCGGTGTTGAGGATCAGCGGCCGCCTCTCATCGGGCGCATTGATCGGCGCGCGCGCCGCCGTCGCGATGAATCGCGCCCGGCCGTCCGAATGGAAGAAGCGACCTTCGGTGAAGAAGCGCTTGTCTCTCGTACGGCCCCAGACGAAGGGTTCGAGTGCCGCATAGTCGGCATCGGAGATCCCCGCCTTTTCGCCGAGATCGAAATCACGTGCGCCTCCGTTCTCGAACGATGAGAGCGCGGCATGCTCACGGAAGATGTCGGCGGCGCCCGTCCAGGCGAACGCGTCGCCGTGACCGAGCCTTTGCGCGACCTGCGAGAGAATCCACCAATCCTGTCGTGCCTCTCCCGGCGCCGGCAGAAACGGCCGCTGACGCGAGATCCCGCGCTCGGAATTCGTGGCGGTGCCGTCCTTCTCCGCCCAGGCCAGCGCCGGCAGGCGGATACGGCAGGCATCCACTGTATCCGTGGCGCGGATTGCCTCCGACACGATCGAGAGCTCGCAGTTCCGCAGCGCTTCGCGTACGGCATCGGCGTCGGGCATGCTGGCCACGGGATTGGTGGCCACGATCCATATCGCCTTGATGCGGCCGGTGCGCACCGCCTCGAACAGGTCGACCGCCTTCAGTCCGGGCCGTGTTGCCATGCACGCGGCGTTCCAGAAGCGGCCGACCCGGTCGACATCCGCAGCGCCGAACTCCATGTGCGCCGCCAAGGTGTTGGAAAGTGCGCCGACCTCGCGGCCCCCCATCGCATTGGGCTGGCCCGTGATCGAAAACGGCCCCATTCCCGGCCGGCCGATGCGGCCGGTCAGCAAGTGGCAGTTGATCAGCGCGTTCACCTTGTCGACGCCGGCGCTCGACTGGTTCACGCCCTGCGAATAGAGCGTGACCACCTTCTCTCTCTTGGCGAACCAATCGAAGAACAACGCGACTTCGGCCGGCGCCACGCCGCAGATATCGATGTCGCCGGCGCGCGCGGCGATCAGGGCATCGTCGAGACCGACGGTGTGGCGCTCGACGAAGCGCCGGTCGGCGAGACCACGATGCGCCAGCTCGGCCAATAGGCCATTGAACAGGGCAACGTCGCTGCCGGGCCTCAGCGCGAGATGAAGATCGGCGATGTCGCAGGTCTCGGTGCGCCGTGGATCGATCACCACGATCTTCATGGCCGGGCGCGCTCGCTTGGCTGCCTCCAGGCGCTGGAACAGGACCGGATGGCACCAGGCGAGATTGCTGCCGACCAGCACCACGAGATCGGCCAGTTCGAAGTCTTCATAGAGCCCCGGCACCGTATCGCTGCCGAAGGCGCGCTTGTGGCCCGCCACCGACGACGCCATGCAGAGTCGCGAGTTGGTGTCGATGTTGGCCGTGCCGATAAAACCTTTGATCAGCTTGTTGGCGACATAATAGTCCTCGGTCAGGAGCTGGCCCGAGACATAGAAGGCCACCGCGTCGGGGCCGTGCCACTCGATCGTATCGCGCAGGCCGTTCGCCACCGTGTCGAGGGCGGCATCCCAGGAGACGCGACGGCCGTCGATCTCGGGATGCAGCAGCCGATCCTCCAGCGACAGAGTCTCGCCGAGCGCCGCGCCCTTGGAGCAGAGACGGCCACGATTGGCCGGATGCGCCGCATCGCCCTCGATCGCTGCACTGCCTTGGCCGTCGGGCGTCGCCACGACACCGCATCCGACACCACAATAGGGGCAGGTGGTACGGACCATGCCACGCTCAGTAGACGTCGCGCTGGTAGCGGCCGGCCTTGGCGAGGTCATCGAGCCAGGCTTTGGCTTCGGTCGGGCTCCTGCCGCCCGGGCCGGCGGCGATGTCCAGCAACGCCTTCTCGACGTCGCTTGCCATACGCTTGGCATCGCCACAGACGTAGAAGTGCGCGCCCTGCTCCAGCCATGCCCAGAGCTCGGCAGCATTCTCGCGCATGCGCGTCTGCACGTAGATCTTCTCGGCCTGGTCGCGGGAAAAAGCGAGGTCGAGGCGCGTGAGGATCCCGCGTCGCTGCCAGTCGACGATTTGATCCTCGTAGAGGAAATCCGTCGTCCGCTTCTGGTCGCCGAAGAACAGCCAGTTGCGGCCTCCGGCGCCCCGCGCCTCGCGCTCTTCGAGGAAGGCACGGAACGGCGCAATGCCCGTGCCCGGTCCGACCATGATCGCTGGCGCGCCATCGTCGGCAGGCGGGGCAAAGCCATGACTCTTCTGCACGAAGACTGGAATGACATCGCCCGGCTTGGCAAAATCGGCGAGATAGCAGGAGCCGATGCCGGTGCGCGTGCGATCGTTGCTGTCCCAGCGCACGGCCGACACGGTGAGATGAACCTCGCGCGGATGGGCCTTCGGGGAAGAGGCAATCGAGTAGAGGCGCGGCTGCAGCCGATCGAGCGACTTCAGCAGGCCGGGTAGCGATGGCATGACAGAGGGGAAGGCCTGCAGCAGATCGAGCAGATCGGCATCGGCGAGATCGGCCGGCCCTTCGCCCGCCGCCAGCGCCTGCAGCTTCAGCGCCTCCTCGCCATCGAAGGCACGCGTTGCCAGGAAGAGCATGCACTCGTCGCTGGGGCGCGCGATATCGACCTTGCTCAACAGCACCTGCCGCAGAGGCAGGGCATCGCCGTCGAAGGCCACCATCTCCTCGCCCGTAGCGCCGATGCGATCGAGCACCGCCTGCACCAGCACCGGATTCTTGCGCGCGAACACACCGAGGCTGTCGCCCGCCTCGTAGGTGACGTCGGTGGCGGACAGATCGAGCACGACATGGCGCACATCCTTCTCCGAGCCGTTGCGATTGAGTGGGTGGGTATCGACGAGCGTCGCCAGCGCCGGCCGGTCGCGCGACTGGCCGACCGGACCACCTGCCTTCACCGCGGGCGTCGCCATGGGAGCGCCGTCACGCAATAGCTCCAGCGTGCCTAAAAGCTCCTTGAGCTTGCGTTGGGTTTCCTTGCCGCCCGGAACGCAGCGACCGGCATCGGCTTCCGTGCCCGACCAGACGGCTTCGGCATAGGTCTGGCAGAGGTAGCCACATTGGCCGCAATCGAGTTGCGCCATCGCGGCCATGAGCTGGCGCTCCGGCTTCCTGTCTTCTGCCAGCGCCAGGCGTTCGGCCAACGACAGGGTTGGATCGTGCCAGGGGAAATCCTCCGGCTCGGCAGGCTCTGCGGCGTCACCCGTCTCCGTTCCGCCATTCACGCCAAGATAGGCCGCGAAAAATCCATTCAGCCAGGCACGCTGCTCCAACGAAAAGGGCGCGCTCTCCGGAATGAGCGATGGGAGGGGCGCTATCGCGTTCATGCCGCCAACGCCCGCAACGGCATCTTCTCTGCAAGAGCGCGCAGCGCCGCGATTTCGTGACGACGGCAGAACTCGAAGAAGGATTCTGCCCGGCCCGTCCGATGCGTCAGATAGGCCGCCAGAAGCTTCTCTAGCAACGAGGGCAGCTCGTCGAAGGCAATCGATGTCGCATACTCGCGGGCCATCGCCTGCTCGGCCGTCGACGCCGCACCACCGCCCATGAAGACGTTGTAGCCTTCGACGCTCTCCTCGCCGCGATCGACCTTGACTGCGATCAGCCCGATATCGCCGATATAGTGCTGGGCGCAGGAGTGATGGCAGCCGGTGAGATGGATGTTGATCGGCGTGTCGACGGCAAGCCGCCTTTCGAGATAGTCCGCCAGCTTCAGTGCATGTCCCTTGGTGTTGGAGGCCGCGAACTTGCAGCCGGCATTGCCGGTGCAGGCAACCAGTCCGCGCCGGACGGCACTCGCCTCGACGCCGAAGCCGAGTGCTGCCAAAGCCGCCACGCAGACACCGACATCGCGGTTGGCCACGTCTGAGATCAGCAGGTTCTGCCAAACGGTCAGCCTGATCGTACCGCTGCCGAAGCGCTCCGCGATGTCTGCAATTCCCCGCATCTGCGCCGCCGTCAGACGACCGACCGGGAGCACCACGCCGAGATAATTGAGGCCAGCCTGCTTCTGGGGATGCACGCCGATATGACCGTGCTTATCGGCCAACGCTCTTGGCGCCACCTCGGCGCCGGCAGCGCGGCGCAGCTTCGTGCCATACTCTTTCTCGACCTCGGCGACGAAAGCATCGCGCCCCATGCGATCGAGCACGTATTTCAGCCGCGCCTTCTGGCGACTTGTGCGATCGCCATGGGTAGCGAAGGCACGCACGACGGCGCCGGCCACTTTCACGCACTCCTCGGGCTTCAGCAGAATCGCCGCATCGAAAGCGAAATCGAGGTGGCCAGTGATGCCGCCGAGCTGCAGGCGGAAGTAGATGCCCGGATCGAACCCCTCGCCGCTCCTGACATCGGCCGCGACGAAGCCGATATCGTTGGTGTCCTCCAGCACCGGCACCTTGCCGCCGCCATCGAAGGCGATGTTGAACTTGCGCGGCAGGCCATACATCTCGCGGTGATTGAGTATGTAGTGGTGCATCGCGCGAGCGAGCGGCCGTGTATCGTAAAGCTCCTGCGGATCGATCCCGGCCGTGGGACTGCCGGTGATGTTGCGGATATTGTCCGCGCCCGAGCCACGCGCGGTGAGTCCGAGATCCTGCACCGCCAGCAACAAATCAACAGCACGGGCCGCCGGGATCTCGCGGATCTGCAGGTTGGCACGCGTCGTCACGTCCGCGTAGCCGCCGCCGAAGGAGTCCGCAGCTTCCGCCAGGCCGCGCAGCTGCCAGGCATTCAGGATGCCGTTGGGAATGCGCAGGCGGCACATGAAGGAGTCCTGTGCCGGGGCGACGTAGAACAGGCCGTGATACTTGGTGAGGAAGACGTCGACGCCCTTGGGAAACTGCCCGGCCTCGGCGCGGGCAGTAATTTCGTCCCAGCGATCCAACGGATGGCGGGCGCGCTTGGCGGTCTCCTCTGCCACAAGCTTGCCTCCTGTCGCAACGGCACGATCCTGCGCGGCGTGTTGCAGCACGTCCGGGCCGATCAGGGTTTCTGCGCCACCGCCGGCCGTGCGATCTGCAAGTTTGTCGGCGGCCTTCCGGGCTTCGATGCCGCTGACGAAGCCCTGCAGCCACTGCTTCTGCTGGTCGTCGAAGTCGCCCATGGCCAAGGTCACGCTGCGGCGCGCGCCGGAACGCGATGGCGCGCGTAGAGGAATTCCAGGATCGCGGCGCGGCAGCGCGCATACTCCGCGTCGGTCGCCAGCTCCAGCCGTCGCCGCGGCCTCGGCAGGCCAATCTTGAGGATATCGCCGATGGTCGCCGAGGGACCGTTGGTCATCATCACCACGCGATCCGACAGCAGCACCGCCTCGTCGACATCGTGGGTGATCATCATCACCGTGTTGCCGAGGCGGGCATGGATCTCCATGACACTGTCCTGCAGATGAGCACGCGTCAGGGCGTCGAGCGCGCCGAACGGCTCGTCCATCAGCAACACCTTGGGCTGCATGGCGAGCGCCCGGGCGATGCCCACCCGCTGCTTCATGCCACCGGAGATCTCGTGCGGGCGCTTGTCCTTGGCCTGGGCCATCTGCACCAGCTCGAGATTGTGCATGACCCAGTCGTGGCGCTCTTCCCTGCTCTTCGTCTTGCCGAACACCTTGTCGACGGCGATGGCGACGTTGCCGTAGACGGTGAGCCACGGCAGCAGCGAATGGTTCTGGAAGACGATGGCGCGGTCCGGTCCCGGCTCGTCGACCACCTTGCCTTCGAGGAAGACCTCGCCGGTCGTCGATTGCAGCAGGCCGCCCAGGATGTTGAGCAAGGTGGACTTGCCGCAGCCCGAGTGACCGATCAGCGAGACGAACTCGCCCTTGTCGATGGTCAGGTCGATGTCACGAAGCACTTCCGTCGAGGCCTGGCCACGCCGGAAGCGCATGCCGATCTGTTCGAACTTCAGATAAGGCTGGGTCATGATCGGTCCTCCTACTGCGCCGCGACGCCGTGCGAGACGAAGTGCCCGATCGCGGCGATCAGCTTGTCGAGCAGGAAGCCGACGATGCCGATATAGACCAGTGCCACGATGATGTCGGAGATGCGCGAGCTGTTCCACGCGTCCCAGATGAAGAAGCCGATGCCGACGCCGCCGATCAGCATTTCCGCCGCCACGATGGCGAGCCAGCTCAGGCCGACACCGATACGCAGGCCGGTGAAGATGTAGGGCACCGTGGCGGGCAGGGTGATCTTCCAGAACACCTCCCACCAGGAGAGGCGGATGACAGCCGCGACGTTGCGATAGTCCTGCGGGATGTTTCGCACGCCCACCGAGGTGTTGATGATGATCGGCCAGATCGAGGTGATGAAGATCACGAACAGCGCCGAGGGATCGGAATGGCGAAAGCCCGCCAGCGACAGCGGCAACCAGGCGAGTGGCGGCACGGTGCGCAAAACCTGAAAGATCGGATCGAGGCCACGCATCGCCCAGGTGCTCTGGCCGATCAGCACTCCCAGCGCCACGCCGATCACCGCAGCGAAGCTGAAGCCGATGGCGACCCGGCCAAGGCTCTGGGAGATTTGCCAGAAGGCGCCCTTGTCGATGCCGCCATTGTCGTAGAACGGATCGACGATGAAATCCCACGCGTCGGCCACGACCTTGGTCGGTGGCGGCAAGCGCGCGCCTGGCTCCGAGCACAGGAGCTGCCACACGAACAGGCTGAGGCCGATCACGACCAGCGGCGGAACGACGATCCCGGCGACGTGGCGCACCATCTCGCCTGCCCGTTCGAGCGCCGGCCGCAGGGGCGGCCGGAACGCCACGATCTCGGCGGTCGTGCCGGGCACCGGAACAGCGGCAGCCGACGAGACGGCAACGGCTTTGCTGGCTGCGGACATCACGCCACCTTCTTGATCTGGAGGCTGGCGAGATAGGCTGCAGGATCGGCCGGATCGAAGACCTTGCCGTCGAAGAAGGTTTCCTTGCCGCGCGACGTGCCGAGGAAGACGTCGAGCGAGCGGTAGATGTCGCCCATGCGATCGGGCGGCACCTGCTGGTGCCATTCGACCGGGAACGGCAGGTTCTGCTCCTGCGCGTGCGGCTGCGTGTTGGTGACGCGGACGAGTTCGAACTGCAGGCCGGCGGCGGCGGCGAGGCGGCACGCGGCGATGCCGGTGGCGATGTCCTTCCACGCGATCTCGTACGGACCGACGAGGCCGACGCGGACCTTCTTGCTCGGCGCGCGTGCGGGGCCCGGGAAGTGGGTGGCGTGGTCGATCGCGTAGACGATCTCGTTCGCGTCCTTGCCGAAGCGTTCGCGCAGCAGCGTCGTCAGGTGCGACGCGATCGTGATGTGAGCCAGCGCGGGCGAGCGGTAGAGCGACTCGATCTGGTCGCGCACCGTCGCGTCGGCGCAGGCGTCGCCTTCGTAGCCTTGGCAGAAGTGAACTGCCTTGGTTCCCGGCACCGCGATGGCGCACGGGATCGTGGTCCAGTAGGTCGCCACGACCACGTCGCACGGCGGCACTTCTGCGGGCGACAGCGTGTCGACCTGCCGGAACGCCGCGAGCAGCGGCATCCACTGCG
>WBZX01000112.1_pt1 | contig 74565 bp, 72 predicted proteins | sample 5204211 | NCBI WGS metagenome assembly WBZX01 (sample SAMN12344362, study PRJNA552823) | activated sludge metagenome | biome: Activated sludge suspended growth; feature: Nitrification reactor; material: Wastewater; isolation source: activated sludge from nitrification reactor of wastewater...
CGAGTGCGTCACATGGATAGCAACGAGACATGTCATGCCATCTTGTAGTGGTTGCTTACGTCGGCGGTCTCGTTCCGCCTGTGCGATCCAGGCATAGAACGCCGCTTGTGGCTCTTCGAGCAAAGTGACGTTCAGGAACCCGGCACGCCGTGCAGCTTCAGCTGTCAGTTGCCGGGCAACATCATCGAAGGAAGCAGGAACGGTGAGGGTGATCGATTGCTCTTCGAGCCGAGCAAGGGTCTTCTCGTTGCGCTGAGCATAATTCCATGCCTGGGCGAGATGTTGCAGATACCGTGTGGAGGCATCGACAGCGGAGACCTTGGGGACATCCGAGGCCGCTCCCCACGGGAGGATGTTGGCCTGTCGATCTACTCCATCATGGCAGAGCCAGCTCTTGGCGGAACTCACCAATCGCCCCGCGACCTTGGCTCCCCAGTTGCGAGCCGCTTCACCAACGAGGTATGTTCGCTCCGCATCCCAAGGGAGCGCTGCTGAGCCAGCCGGCAACTCATGCTCGCTGGGCAAGTAGACGAACGACGGTAGCAATGATCGTGAACCCATCTCACCTGGAGCAATGAGCTGGTCGATCTGCTGTGGAGCGACATCGTTCTTGCGTTTCACCATCTCGACTGCAGCCAGGGCGCAGTTGGTGGTGCCTAGATCAATACCAATGGAGTAGCGTGCCATACTCGGTAAGATATGGACTGAGGTGATCATGACTTCCAGTGATGTTGTTCTCTCGTTTCTGATCGCATTGATGGCTTTGCTCTACTCCTCCGTCGGGCATGCCGGGTCGTCAGGGTACCAGGCAGCGATGGGGATCATGGGTGTTGCTCCCGAGTTGATGAAGCCGACAGCACTCTTCCTGAATCTAGTGGTGGCCAGCATCGGCACGTACCAGTTCGGACGAGCGGGGTACATCGATTGGAAACGCTGGCTTTGGCTGGTGGTAGCTTCGGTGCCGATGGCATATGTGGGTGGGTACTTTCAACTTCCGGTGGGATGGTATTACTTGCTTGTTGCCATCATCCTCTGGCTGGCTGCGGTGCGATTGTGGATTGCTCCGAAAGAGTCGAGGGACGTCGGTCCACGGAGTGAACTAACGAAACCCCTCCCGCCCATTTCATTGCTTGGTATAGGTGGTGCGCTCGGCTTTCTCTCCGGTCTCACCGGTACAGGTGGAGGCATCTTCCTCACCCCGCTTCTCGTCCTCGGCGGCTGGTCTACCCCTCGTCAGGCTGCTGGTATCTCAGTGGCCTTTATTCTCGCCAATTCCCCCGCTGCCCTCATTGGCTGGTGGCGAAAGCAGGGGAGTGTAGTAGACTTGCCCAGCCTGCTGCCCGTCTGGATGTGCCTGGTAGCCATCTTCGGCATGATCGGCGCCTGGTATGGCACCAGACATGGTAGCCCGCGATTGCTTCGCCGACTGCTGGCGCTGGTGTTAGTGATTGCCGGGGCTAAAATGGCGTTGGCGGTGTTACACTAAATATTGCAACTTCGGAGAACATCATGACGCTATGGCTTGTCCTCAGTCTGTTCCTTCAGCCACCATCGAAGGGGGATGCCAAAACAGAACCGCCGAAGAGTGAAGCCCCGGCCAAGCCTTCGATGAGCAAGCTGTTGCCTAAGCTCAAGGATCTGAAGCCTGAGCAGCAAGCAGAGCTGAAGAAGCTCAGTACCGAATATGCTGCGATGATCGCAGAACTGGAAACGGAACGGGACAGCAAGCTGGCAGCGGTACTGACCAAGGATCAGCGGGACGAGTTGGCCAGACTGCTGGCTGAAGAGGTTGATCGATTCCGCGTGGTTCTTCGGGCCAAGTTCAACCGCCCGCAGCAGTTGTTCAAGCCAATGAAGGACGTGCTGGGTATGGATATCCCCACAGCCAAGGCACGTGTCGATCAGACACCGAATAAGCCACTGGCAGAAGATCTGACCAAAGCCAAGGCTGATGCACTGCTCAAGGCCATCACAGCCTTGGGTGTGAAAGCTGTCATCGAAAAGCAGGAGTAAGATGTCTGAGCCAAGCCCCATCCATGAAGCAGCCCAGCTGTCGAAGCAGAGCAAGAGCATCCTCTTCATCACCGGGGCAGGTATCTCGGCTGACTCGGGCTTGCCTACCTACAGAGGCATCGGTGGTCTGTACAACGGCAACGATACGGAAGAGAACCTCCCCATTGAACGGTTGCTCTCGGGGCAGACCTTGGCCACTCGACCTGACTTGACCTGGAAGTATCTGCTTCAGATCGAAAAGGCCTGCCGTGGTGCTCAGCCCAATCGTGGACATGTTGTCATTGCAGAGATGGAGGCGCACTTTGAACGGGTCTGGGTGCTGACTCAGAACGTCGATGGTTTCCATCGACAGGCAGGCAGCAGCAATGTCATCGATATTCATGGCGATTTGCATGGCATCCGCTGTACGAAGTGCAAATACTCCACCGAAGTGAATGATTACACAGGCTTTTCACTGCCTCCTCGCTGTCCCGAATGTCATAGCATCCTACGGCCTACGGTGATACTCTTCGGCGAACTGTTGCCTGAGATTCAAACAGCCCTCTACGAAGACCAGATGCAACAGGGCTTCGATCTGGTCTTCACCATCGGCACCTCGAGTGTGTTCCCTTATATCGTCAGTCCAGTGATCCATGCATATCGACAGAATAAACCGGTGATCGAGATCAACCCGATCCAGACTGATGTCAGTGAGTATGCGAATGTGCAATTGAGGATGGGGGCAGCTGAGGCACTGGATGCGATTTGGAAGACATATCTGAGTAGAGAGTAGGGAATCGGGAATAGGGAGTAGCATCAATCAACTGTCCCTATTCCCCACTCCCCATTCCCTGCTCCCTTCCTCGATAAGCTCGACTTGACGGCATTCGCCACGTCGGCATGATGTAGCCATGGAACTCGTCATCACAGCCTGCAAGGAAGCAGCACAGCATCCGGAAGGGATTGCCCTCTATAAGGTGGGCAAGAACCTGGGGCTTTTCGCGTCCAAGACTGGCCCGGCGGGCGAAGCTGCTCAGTATGCTCTTTCGTCCGGCTATCTCGAACTGCTTCGTACTGAGAACAAAGCCGAGACAGTGCGATTGACACCTCGAGGCGAAGCGTTTCTCAATGAACATCTTGATCCGAAGCCGGTGCTCGAAGAACTGCTGGCACAATTGCAACAACATCAGCAAACCATGCCCCGCTGGCTGGCAGAGATCGATGCCCAGTTTGCCGCCTTCCGGTTACGATCACTGAATTATCTGGAACAACAGGGTACGACGCTAGCTAAACTCGTCGAACGTACCGAGGCCGCTCTGCGGCGAATCAACCGGACCGCTGAGCCGACTACACTGGAACCGTGGCAAGTCGAAACGCTGGTCTACCTCGATACCAAACAGCCCGAGCAAACTTTGGCGGAACTCTTCCATCACCTCGAAAAGGCAGGCTTCCGCGATCTCACTATTCCAGACTTCCAGCACGGCATCCTGCTCATGCGAGATAGAGGGGCTATCCAACTCACTGCACAATCAGAAAGTTCAGATCAGCTACAAGAACCGGAATATGCCTTGATTGATGAAGGAAGCATCTTCATCGGTGTAAAACGTGTATGACACGTGTGTCACAACGAAGAAAGCCTGGCGTTCAACACGGCAGGCTTGCATCGAATACAACTGTATAGATAGATTGATAAGTCAGCTTTGCTGAAGTCGGTCAAAAGCACAAATCCTTACGATCCGGTCAGAGCTGAATCAGCTGTGCTGAAGATTTGTGATGCACTGGTACCGACTTGACGAATGACGACGATGCAGAGCACGATAATGAGTGCCAGCATGACAGCATACTCAACAGCTGTCGGACCATCTTCGTTCTTTAAAAAGCGGACTACTGACTTAAACATGATGAACTCCTAAGGTGAAACGAGACGAGGCGATCAGCAATCAATACTAGGTTGGATTCTGTGCAATGCAAGAAAAATTCCAGTCTCATTCTCATGAAGTATTCATCTTTATGATTCAGGTTATGCTTTAACATTCACCCCAAAGCTGATATTGAATATGATTCACTGGCTTACACCATGGCATCTAAACTTCTTCTTTGGCGTGTTTCTTACGCTACAAACCGGGCTATTCGTTTATTTTGAAACAACTTATGGCGTGACTGACAGGCAGGATCGCATTCGAGGTCGGGATTTCCTGCAATTCTACTTGGCTGGAAGGCTTGTGGCCGAAGGTCGTTCTGAGTTGCTTTACGATCAGGGGTGTTTTCTTACTCTTCAGAAAAGCATTGGCCCAGTGGATGAGAAAAATCCACCCTACCTCTCTGTTTACCCTCCTCACCTGTCATTGCTGTTTTCGTTGTTTGGCAAGCTGTCTTACCCACGAGCCATTGAAGCGTGGTGGTTGGTTCAGCTCATCTGTGTGATTATCTCAGGCTGGTTACTGGTGAAGCAAGTCTCACCTTCCAGAGAATGGCATTTCACTGCCTGGCTTGGGGTTTTGGCTTTCTACCCAGTACTGAACACGTTCTGGAATGGCCAATTATCGGCGATACTGTTGCTTGCATTCACTGTAGGGTTTTCACTGCATCGACAGCAACGCTATGTCCTTGCTGGTCTGGTCTTCTCTCTCATCTCCATCAAGCCGCAACTTGCCTTGGGCATTTATTTGTGGTTGGTGATTCGAGGCGATTGGCGAACTCTAATGGGAGTCGCCTTGGGGGGATTGGTGCAGCTCGGCTTGGTGGCTGGCATCCTGGGACCTGATGTCCTGGTGCAATATGTTCAAACTGCAAAATTCGCCTCATCATGGTATGCCCGCTACACGATGTCTCCCGATCATCAACACGCCCTTGCTGGAATCCTCACGACATGGTTTGGTAACGACTTTTCACGTTATGCCTTGCTAGCTCAAGGCATCATCGCCTTGATAAGTGGCTGCTTTCTATGGAAGCTGAGACGTACACCATATGAATACGCAGCTGCCATCCTCTTTACCCTGAATTGTGCTCCACACTTATTGACCTATGATTTGTCATACCTTCTTGTTGCTGTCGCCAGCATGTTGGTACTTTATCAGCACGATCAACGTTTGCTGTTGCCCATCATCATCTTGTATGGGGCAGCAATGATTTCCCCGCTTTATGTAGCAACGCAGGCAAGTCTGGTTCCGGCAGCCATGCTGGTGGTGGTGGGCTGGCTCTTTGTCTTGCACACCACCAAACGAAAACAGGGTTCTTCTGAAGAAGAACCCTGCCCAATGTAGTCGCGCCTTCGCTACTTCGCCTTCACATCGTAGCACAGCAGGTTATCACCTTCACGGAGGTAGAGCTTGCCGTTGACAATCACTGGATGTGACCAACTGGGACGATCACCGGAATGAGGAATCGTGAACTTGCTCGATTCCTTGTAGCTACCCGGTGACGCTTTCACCAGTGCCAAGGTACCATCCTGGAAACGGGCATAGAGGTGACCATCAGCAGCGGTGATCGCCACCGAACCCTTACCACTGCCACGAGTCTTCCAGCCTTCTTCGACTTCACCAGTGGTGAGCTTGGCACAATAGATGATATTTTTGTCATCAGACGAGCCGTAGATGTAATCGCCTACCAAAACGATGCCACCGTGCTTGTTGCAGAGTTCCTTTTTGAAATCGTAGACCTTTTCGACCTTCACACCATCGCCATCCGCAACCTGACGCAACAGAGTGGCGCCTTTGCCGTAACCTGCAGCAGCCAGCACGAGGTCACCTTTGACAATTGATGTGGGGATAACCGAAATGGCAGCAATCGGGCTGGTCCACAGCAACTTGCCATCTTTGGCCCGAACACCCATCACATGTGATTGCGAGGTCTGCACGAGGACTTTGGTACCACCAATGTCAGAGACAACGATAGAGGAATGGCCTGCCCCTTTGTTCTCTTCCACTTTGCACGACCAGACCACATCCCCCGTTTTCTTGTTCAGAGCCACCATGGTGTGATCTGTCTTACCTGGAGTGACGACGACGTTGTCACCATCAATCAATGGTGATTCGCTGTAGCCCCACATGTCAGCTTTGCCTTTGAAGTCGCTGATCATGCTCTTCTTCCAGACGATCTTGCCATCAGCAGCAGTCAGGCAAGCCAGCACGCCTTCTGGAGTCATGTAGTAAATGTGGTCGCCATCCAACGTGGGTGTGGAACGTGAACTCTGCCAGTCTTTCTGGCCTTTGTTCCAGGCTTCGCCGAGCTTGGTCTTCCATATGGATTTGCCAGTGGCTTCATCAAAGCAGGTGGCGTACTCGTCTTTGTCATCCACGGTGGACAGGGAGTCGCCCAGCGTATAAATCTTCCCACCGCCGATGGCCAGGCTGGCGTAGCCTCGTCCTGCACCTTTGGATTCCCAGATAAGTTTCGGACCATCCTTGGGCCATTCAGCAAGAAGCCCTGTTTCTGTAGAGACACCATCACGATTCGGCCCACGCCATTGAGGCCATTCGCCTGGCGCTGTACCAGGCAAACTGAGAGCAACAACAAGCACACTGAGCATGGTGGAAAACTCCGATGAAGAATACGAACAATCATGGTAAGCCTAGGGGAATAGCCGAGAACTCGCAAGAATCAGGTGCGTATTCTCATGAAGTGGGGTAGGATGCACCCTTCATCACTCTGCGGCTTCCCTCCATGCGAACTGTCCTGCTTGGCACCATTGCTTTGGTGTGTCTCTCCACCAGCTACTCTGCTTCAGCCATCAAGAAAGAACTCCCTCGCGTTCTTGATCCACGCCTGGAAGTGAAGCTCATTGCTGATGATCCAGCCATCGTTCATCCGGTAGCCATCACCTTCGATAAAAAGGGCCGACTGCTGGTCATCGAAAGTCATTCCCACTTCCGCCCGGCTGGATATAAGGGGCCACCGCACGACCGCATCCGCTTGCTCGAAGAACCAGCAAGCGAGGGCAAGCCCGCTCGCTTCTCGACTTTCTTCGAAGGCACCAAGTCCACGATGGACATCGCCACCCATCCCGATGGCTCCATCTATCTGGCTACCCGTAATGAAATCCTCCGGCTGCGGGACACCAAGGGTATCGGCACTGCTGACGAAAAGACTCGGCTCATCCATCTTGAAACCAAAGGCGACTATCCTCACAACGGTCTCTCAGGCCTCGCCTTCGATAAGGAAGGCAACCTGATCTTCGGTCTCGGCGAGAACCTTGGGGCCAGCTACAAGATCATTGGCAGTGATGGCGTCACGCTCAGTGGTGGAGGTGAAGGGGGCAACATCTATCGCTGTAATGCTGATGGCAGTAAGCTCCGCCTATTTGCTACCGGCTTCTGGAATCCGTTTGGCATTCACATGGATCAACTTGGCAGAATCATTGCGGTCGATAACGATCCCGATGCGTCGCCGCCGTGCCGAATGTTGCACGTGGTGGAAGGGGGCGATTATGGCTACCAGTTCCGCTACGGTCGCAGTGGCAGACATCCGTTCCAGTCGTGGGATGGCCAACTGCCTGGCACCCTGCCCATGATCTGTGGCACCGGCGAAGCTCCCTGTGAAGTGCTTCGCTACGAGAGCAGCGGTTTACCAGCTGAGTACTTCGGCAAGCACTTCGTCACCTCCTGGGCTGATCATCGACTGGAGATGTATCGACTGGAACCGCGAGGCATCAGCTACAAAGCAAAGCAGCAGGTTCTGGTACAAGGTGGAAAAGACTTCCGCCCCTGCGGGATGGCGATTGCCCCCGATGGTTCGATCTATCTTTCGGACTGGGTGCTGCCTGACTACAACCTGCATGGTAAAGGGGCGATCTGGCAGGTGAGGGCAAAAATGACGGTCAATACTACGATCGAGGAAGGAACTCGCGGATCGTTCAAGTTTGAATTGCCTGATACTCGACCAATGTTGAAGCCTCAACTGGCTTCCGAGGATCCTTTTGAACAACTCATCGCTAGACAGATGCTAGCCAAGGATGCAAAGGCCTTGTCGGCTGATCCATTTGCTTCCTATCGCCCAAGCCGTGTGCTTTGCCAAGTGCTTCTCGCCCAGCGTGAGACGGGTGAGGTGAAGTATCAAAAGCAGATTCCCAGTTATCTGCGTTCAACACATGAAGACCTCCAGTTCCTCACAGCCAAGTGGGTTTCGGACCTGGCTCTCAAAGAGTACCGCAGCGATATCGAAGCTGCCTTGCAGAACACCAAGCTGACTCCGCGAATGACGCTCGCCTTCGCCACGGCTTTGGCCCGTATTGATGGTCAGGAAGTGAGCGAAACCAGAATCGCTGACCGGTTCGTCGAACGTCTCAATGATCCTAAGCTGACACCAGAGCAGAAACAGCAGTTCCTCAAGCTCATTCCTGTCACGCATTCGAAGCTGACCGTGAAACTCTTGCAGCAGATGCTCAGCACCGAGAACCAGTCGCTACAACAAGACGTTGCCCTCAGTCTGGCACTTCACCCCAAACCCGAACGGCTGCAGGCGATGAAGACCGCGATTGAACAAGGCAAGCTCTCGCGAGATGCAACAGCCATTATGGAACAATCTCTTCAACCCGCAACGACAACCAAAGCAGACTACAGCAAAGGCCGCCCTTCCGTCGAGAACACCGACGCCTGGCTTGCAGCCTTCGACAAGAAAGGCGATGCCAACACAGGCCGACGAGTCTTCTTCAACCAGAACGGCCCAGGCTGTTATCGCTGTCACACCCTCGATGGACGAGGCAACGACGTTGGCCCTGATCTCACCACCATCGGACGCATGGAACCAAAGCGGATCATGGAATCACTACTGCTACCCAGTGCCACGGTCGCCCCGCAGCATCAGGCCTACACTCTGGTCATGAAAGATGGCCGCACACTGACAGGAACATTGGTGAGAACCTATCTCGACACCTACACCTACTTGAGCCCCGAAGGCAAACAGTTTGAAGTGAAGACCTACGATGTTGAAGAGACTGCTCCCGCCAAGAAGTCTCTCATGCCCGAAGGCCTGCTGAATCAACTGAGCGATCAGGAAGTACGCGACCTGCTGGCCTATTTGTTGAGCAGTAAGTAAGGCAGGCTCCCATTCCTCTCAAGAGGCTGTGGAACTTTTACCCTGCACCGTCACGTGGGAGCGTGTATACTGCTCTTCAACCGTAGGGGATACCTGTGGAACCTGTCTTCTTTTCGTGGGTAAGCAAACCATACCTGGCAGCGATGGCCAAGCCTCGTGCTCTTGAAGAATTGCAGTGGCTGCGCGAGCATGGTATTGATGTGTTGATTACTCTCACTGAAGAGCCACCTGCTCGGCAGTTCATCAATCAGGCTGGGCTGATGCTGGTGCATATCCCGATCATGGATTTCACCGCACCGACGCAGACAGAGTTCCAGACAGCTGTCGATGCGATACGTAAAGCCAAGGATTCAGGGCTGGGCGCTGCGGTGCATTGTGCTGCAGGCATGGGTCGCACTGGTACCATCCTGGCGGGCTGGTTCGTGGCGGAAGGGATGTCATCCAGCGAAGCGATCAGGCATGTCAGATTACTCAGGCCTGGTTCGATTGAAACGCCAGACCAGGAAGAAGCCATTCATTTGTATGCGCGAGAGATGAAGCGGACGCACTAGGAAATGGCAAGTGTTGTGCCTAGTCTCTCATCAAATAAATCTCTCTACATAATTGTGGTAATCAAAAGAAGTGTCTTGCATTGTCCACAGGTATATGGGAAGGTGAAGCGAGAAGAAACGATGAAGCCCGAAGGCCATCGTCGCAGAGGAGTCCTGTGCAGGAGCTTCCTGACTCATGAAGTTCAGCTTGATAGTGGTATCCAGCACGAATGCTGCGGGGAAAGAAATCCCCATCCGGGTACCAGAATTTGTGATTGGTCGTGATCCTGAGTGTCATTTGCGCCCAGCAAGCCCCATGATCAGTAAAAAACACTGCGCCTTCGTTATCGAAGGTGAACAGGTCTTGTTTAAAGACTTTGGCAGCACCAACGGTTCTTTCGTCAATGAAGTGAAGGTGGAAGGCCAAGCGTTCTTGAAGGATGGCGATGTCGTCAAGTTCGGGCCTCTCGTCTTCAAAGCTAAGATGGAATCTACTGCCGTGATGGCTGCAGCTCCGTCGGCACCTACTGTGGTTCCGGCAGCGGAACGCACCGTAGTGGATCGCGTTGTCAGTTCTACGGCGAAGACGGTAACCAGTTCGACGCAATCGGGAAGAAAAGCGACAGCTGCTGAAGATGACATTGCAGCCATGTTGTTCAACTTCGCTGATGCTCCCTCGGGTTCGATCCCATCTGAAGAAATTCCCATGGGTAGTACCATTGCCATGACAGTTGACCCGACTGCTGAGGATCAACCGGCACTGATGATGACTGATGAACAGCGTCGGGTGGAAGAACGCAAGAAGGCTGATGCGGCCAAGAAGCCTAGTAACGCCAACACGTCGAGTGCTGCAGAAGCGATTCTGCAGAAGTACATGCGTCGGCCACGCTAGACTATCCCATTCCAGACCGGCTGAAGCCGGTACTCCAACCCTCTCCCCGAAGTTGCTTCGGGGTTTTTTGTTGCGTCATTATGCCAGAGTGGTCGCCTGCACAATATCGTCAGCTTCGGTCGAAACTGCTGAAGTGGTTTCGTGCGAACCAGCGTGATTTGCCCTGGCGTGCTTCACGTGATCCGTATGCCATCTGGGTCAGCGAGGTGATGCTGCAGCAGACCCAGGTGACGACAGTCATTCCGTTCTTCAACAAGTTCATGCAGCGGTTTCCGACGGTAGCATCGCTTGCCACAGCCAGCGAGCAGGAGGTACTGCAATACTGGGAAGGTCTTGGCTACTATCGGCGTGCCAGGCATCTGCACCGGGCGGCCCAGTTCCTGATGGAACATCATCAGGGAAGCATTCCAACGGATGCGGAGTTGGCATGGGAACTACCCGGGTGGGGTCGATACACCGTAGGGGCAGTGCTAAGCCAGGCCTATGATGCTCACCTGCCGATCGTGGATGCCAACGTAGCTCGCATCCTGGTTCGGTTGTTTGCCTGGCAGGAAGAGTTAAGCAGCAAGGCAACACAAACATGGCTGTGGCAACAAGCGGAAGAGTTATTGCCCACTAAGGATGTCGGCGACTTCAACCAGGCCTGGATGGAACTGGGGCAGACGATCTGCACAACAGGCGAGCCGAGTTGCTTACTGTGTCCATTGCGTGATCTCTGCAAGGCCCATCGGCTGGGATTGGCAAGTACATTACCTATCCGCAAAGTACGACAAGCTACCACGGCTCAGCGTGAGGTGGCGTTGATCTTGTGCAAGGGATCGATGGTGTTGATCTGTCAGCGAAAGGCTGATGCGAACCGTTGGGCATCCATGTGGGAGTTCCCAACGATTGCGTTGAGAGAGGGTGATGATGCAGTGGCGAGTATCCTGGCGAAGTCTCGTGAACTCATCGGCTACGACATTGAATCTGCCTCTTTGAAAGGTGTGATGACCTACGGCATTACCCGGTACAAGGTGGAACTGAACGTGGTGCAAGCACTAGTGGCAGGGGGCAAACTGCACACCAAGTGTTATCAGCAAGTGAAGTGGGTGAAACGAGATGCACTGGCAGAGTATCCGCTGAGTGTGCCACAGCGGAAGGTAGCAAAACTGTGCGACACCTTGTCCCCGGTTTCCAACCGGGGACACACTGCATGACCGGCTCTGCCGGTATTTGGCGATTGCAAGGAAGTGAAGTACTCTCATCCTCGCCGCCCGGCGGAGCCGGGCTTGCAATGCATCCCCGGTCGGAGACCGGGGACGAGTACCGGGGACGAGAATGCTACTTGCTACACGGAGTCAGATCGGCCTGCTGGGCGTTTTGCCACGCGTCGATGGTGCCGATGGGGAGCCAGAAGTGGGCCGGGACGACGTGGACTTTTCCGCGAGCTGCTAACTGTGTGACGTAGTCGGTGATTTCGTACTCGCCTCGGGGGGAAAGTTGCAGTTCGAGTTGCTTCACTTCCTTGGGGAAGAGGTAGATGCCTACGTTGGCGAGTTGGGTGCCTTCGAGGTCAGGCTTCTCGACGAGTTTCTCGAGGGTGCCATCGGGTTTGCGGAAGGCGATGCCAAACTGTTTCGGCGTGTTCACTGGATGCACTAACAAACCTGCTTCGTGCTGACAGAGGGTAGCCAGATCCTTCGCAGCGAAGAGATCGTCGGCATTCATCACCAGGTATTTATCACCGGTAAGCACTGGAAAGCAGGAACGGAAAGCATCACCGGTGCCCCGGGGTACTTCCTGCTTGACTGTGGTGAAGTGCTTGATGTGGGTCTGCTGCTTGAGGTAGTCTTCCACTTGTTCAGCCAGGTAATTCACCACGACAACCAGTCGATCCACGTTCGACGGCAAGGCAGCGATGATCCAATCGAGAATGGGTCGGCCTTGTACCTTGAGTAGTGGTTTAGGGGTAGTTTCAGTATGCGGACGGAGGCGGGTACCGAACCCCGCCGCCATGATTACTGCTTCCATGTCTATCCTTCGTATACAGTCAAACTGAAGCAGAAGAGCTCTGCCGGTCAGAAGGTGTTATATCTGTTACAGATTAACAGCACAGCAGGCACCTTGGGTGGAATCGCTACGGATTACCAGCGGAGGTGGGCGAAAAGCAGGCTTCCCGCGAAGGTAGAACGGCTGGGTTGACGATGGGTAACATGTACCGTTCGCCAGCCTTGGGGAGATGATGGATCATCGCCCTGCATCGTCAACAGGTGATGCACCGAACGGTAGAAGCCTTAGGTAGGAAGCCATCCCATGCGTAAGCTGATGTCGATCGTTGCTGTTGCTGTTATGTCCGCCATGATGGGCTGCTGTCATGACACTTGCGACAGCTGTCGCGATATTTGTACCAGTTGCGGTAGCAGTGGCAGCGCTGCACATGTACACGCAGCGCCAATGCCCGCGACCATGCCTGCTCCAGCCAAATAACTCCTTGGCCAGCGGCAATACGAACGGGCCAGCATCATGAAGATGCTGGCCCGTTTTGTTGTTTAGCGTGGTTCTTACAGAATTGGTGGGCGACCCAGGCTACGACGAATCGTGGTGAGTTGCCCCAAGTGCATAGCGGTGTGCATGCTGATGAAGAGCAGCGATTCGCCTCGGTCGGCAAACAGTGGCGAAGGAGTGGGGACGTTCTGCAGCAGAGCTTCAGTTGGCGCTTTCTCGACGGCCTTGATGAGTAGATCACGATGTTCATCAAAGTGCTTCACCAGTTCATCGGGGTTGCCCAGGTCGGCAGTGGTGCCCGTCGCTGCTGCTTTAGTGGTGGCAAAGCGGTCCGCGAAGCCTTCAGGTAGTGCAGGCAGTTCGCTGACACCGAGTCGTTCGAGTTGAGCGCGATCTACAGCGGTGAGGTGGCCCACGATCCAGAGGGCATTGTTGGCTCCCAGACAGGGACGATGCTGGTACTCTTCCGGGCGAAGATCATCCAGGTAGCGATGAAAGAGTTTCTGCGAAGTACGTAGACTGTAGGCTATGGCTTCTTGAGGCTTGGTGAACATGCTGCGTTCCTGAGTTGTCGAGACTGTACTCATTATACGTAGCACCACTTCATTCTGGTTTTATCTCGCTCTCTTTCAGTAGGGCAGGCAGCGATTCAGCAGGCCATTTCTTATCAGGCTGGGCTATCGCCTTCTCCAGCCACTGGATGGTGCTGTTCAATTCCTGAAGCCAGGCTGCTTTCAGTTCAGGAGCATGCACTCGTGCGTTCTCTGCAGCGGTGAGTCGCGCCTGCAGGATGCTCAGCATGCTGCTTCGCGTCTTTGGAGTGGCAGACTGCAGTTGCAGCAGCGCGAGTGCACGTTCCTGGAGCCAGAACCGTTTCGTAGCCTGGTGGAGTGCTGTGGGAGGCGGACGTGGCTCGAAGACGCCATCGAGCATTTGTTGAATTCCCAATTGCTCTTCGGTGAGTGCTACCAGGGTGGTGGCAGGTGTCGTCGTCCAGGTGGTAACTTGCGCTTCGAGTGCACTAAGCAGAGGTGTAATACCCGCACGCAGGTGCAGCGTTTCCTTGGTTGTCTTGCGTTGGTTGAGCAGATCAATGCTGACAGGCAGCCAGCGCAGGTGATGGTTGAACTGCTGTTGCTCTTCGGGGCTGAGCAGGCTCCATGCTCTCGCTCCCAGCCGCTTGAGCAATGTTTGGCAGTTGCTCATGTGGTACTGCCAATCAGCACGTACCCAGGTGAGCGGATCGTCCGAGGCTTTGTCTCTCTTCGCTGGCTTCCAGTACATGGTGGAGAAGAGAAGCGTAAAGTAAGCTGCAGCCAGCATGATGCCAACCTTCAGGCATCGATCTGCTTGCCGCTGAGCTTGATCCAGCCATCGCTGTAAGCTGCGATCCAGGGTGGTGAACTGTTCGAGCAGCCGTTGGCTCCCGCTGACATCGTTCACTTGCAGGGTGATGCGTGACTTGTCCACTAGTTCCGCAGGCACCCAGCCTTGTCGTCGCTGCAGGTAGCTCTTGCGAAGACTTTGTGCCTGTGTTTTGAGTTGAGGCATACTCTCTTCAGTCACTTCATTCGGGGCGACGAGAATCACCGGCAACGGTTGATCACAATGTACATGCAAGGCACGAAGATGCTCGTCCCAACGCCGCTTCTCGGCCTTGGCTTCTTCATCAGAGGTGGTGGGCTGCCAGAGCCACACCAGGCCATCCAGCCTCTGCCGTAGATCATCGGGGAAGTGAAGCAGTTGCCATTCGATGTGGAACTGCTTGTCGAGTTCACATGCTGCAAGCCAGCGCTTCGCTTCATCATGATGGCGTGCCACGATCCCCAAGCGACGAGTGGCGGTCATGGCTCCACCTCCTCGTAGATCATGTTAGGCCACAGTTTTTCGACTTTGCTGCGGATGAGTCGCAGCACTCCTTCACCAGGAGTAGGTTGCTTTTCGACCAACACCCGTGCAGGTCGGTCAGGTAAGCTCTTCAACACTCGTTCCAGTTGTTGCTCAAAGTCGAGCAGGGTATCGCCTGCAATCTTCTTCTCGACCGTCTGCCCATCAGCTTCTTCGAGCCTGACGAAGCAGACAAAACTGGCAGCGAGAGTCTTGTTATCGGGTTGTGGCAGGAAGCGAATGCGAACGGATGCAGCCGACCCGCCGTAAGTGGTACCGGAATAAACCCAGTTGCCAAAGGCATCACCCATGCCACCACCCCGGCCGGCTCCACCCATCCCCCGTCCCGCGAGTTGCGAGAGTATCCACGCGAAGATCAGCCAGACGATGACCACCCGAGGCACCCGCGACAGAAACCGTAGCGGATGACGCAGATTCCGCCGTGGTTCCAGCAGGAAGCAAGCCACAATAGTAGCCGTCGCCCCCGCCCATGCCGCAATGCTAGGCCGAGCGAACCAGTACATCACACTCAGGAGCCAATCGATCACACAGGGTACTCGGGGTTTCCGTTGGTTTATCTTACTGTAGGAAAGGTGGTGGTTGAAAGACTATATTCACCGCAAATAGTGCGGTGAATACGATGCCTATTCTCCGCATCAACAAACTAGATCCAACAAATCACTCATCCCCATCCCCGCCATTTATCGTGGCGTACGCTTCCAGCACTTTGGGGGAGATCGACTCTGCTATGGAACGAGCTGATCCATCAGAAAAGACTGCGTTGATGGCTTTCTCTGAAGTGAAGAAGCCTGCGCGGTGTACGCTGTCAAAGGGTGCCGTCAATCCAAAGCTGGGTTTGCCTGGAATGATTGCCCTCATGGTGGCATAACCACCAGCAGTCCAAGGCTTCGCATCAAGGGTTTCCATCGCCAGCATGGTATGAGCCAGTCCATCTTTAATATCATCCTTGGTGACGCGACGATCGTTCCCAAACAATCCTGCTCGTGGATGACTCAGAGGCAAGCTCGCTGCGTCTTCGCCTACTCCAGATATGCCAACGAAGCATGTCACCGAAAGTGGCTTATCAATCAAGTCTGATTGATACGAAGGGCAGAGAAACCAAGTAATTTTTTCGCAAGTCTCGAGCTTGGATACGAACTTCATTTTCAGCATCGGAGGTTTGTTTTCAGGCGTATCCCATCCCTTGTCCCTATCGATTATCAGAGAATAGCCACCTTCAACGTATGTTGGGAAGATTTTTGTCATCCAACTCAAACGTTCGTCAGGTTGCAGCGAGTTGTTGACTACCGTTCCAACTGGGAACGTCTGGTAGTCGTTGTAAAAGTTATGGCACGAAATCGCGAGTTGTCGAAGGTTGCTCTGGCACTGCAACATCTGGCCATGACGGCGAGCTTCAACAACAAAGACGATGAGGAGCAACAATACCAGGAACAGAAACAACGACAGAACTATTGAGCCTCGAAGTCGCATGATACGTTCCAAGTAAATGTTCACTTAGAGCTGAGGCAGGGTCGTAACTGTACTCAGTTTCGGCCCTGAAGATGTGCAAAGTCTTCGCGAGGTCCACAGGGTTGAGTTGAGTACAACACAACCCTTGTATGTTACCCACCAAGCCAACAGAAGTGTTAGAATCAAGTCGCGGGAAGTGCACGGAGCGTAGCGCAGTGCACTTCCCGCGACTTGCCGGCGACAGATCGACGACCCTCAGGACCCGTTGCCTACCAACGCAGTCCGTGTGGCAGCAGGATCGTCGCCGGCTTCTTCGACCAAGCCCGCACAGCCGCCTGAACCGCTGCCCGACAGCGAGTTCGCATCGGCAAGGAAGGGAGCCTGTCGTGAATACGCTTCAGCACTTCGTCGGCATCGATGTTTCCAAAGCAGATCTCGATCTCTGCTCACTTCCCTCTGGGGCACGTCAACGCCTGGCCAACTCGGCCTCGGGCCATCAGCAACTCCTTCAGCTTCTGCCTCCTCCGGGACAGGTGCTGATCGTCCTGGAAGCCACCGGCACGTTCAGTCGACGTGTCACCGCGGAACTCTTGCAGCACGGCCATCTCGTCGCTGTCGTCAATCCACGCCAGGTGCGTGACTTTGCCAAAGCCATGAACATCCTCGTGAAAACCGACCGCGTCGATGCTGCCGTCATCGCCCAGTTCGCTCTGAAAGTGCAGCCCCGTGTCATGCAGCAAGTCCCTGAAAAACAGGGCGAACTCGATGCTCTGGTCACCAGGCGTCGACAACTCCTGCAGCTGCGTGTTGCCGAGCACAATCGCTGCGAAGATATCGAGTCTTCCATCGTTCGCAAGAGCCTCCTCAAAACCATCAAGCATTTGGATGTCCAATTGCAGCTCATCGAGGATGCCATCGCCAAGCTCATCGAATCCGATGAACAGTGGAAAAACAAAAGCGACCTCATGCAAAGCGTGCCCGGCGTCGGACAGGTCACCGCCAGTTCCCTGCTTGCTGAGGTGCCCGAACTCGGACAACTCAACCGACAGCAGATCGCTTCTCTCCTGGGCGTGGCTCCCTTCAATCGCGACAGCGGTACCTTCCGCGGACAACGATCCATCTGGGGAGGACGACGCGCCGTCCGCAGTGTCCTCTACATGGCCGCTCTCTCCGCACGACGGGCCAATCCCGTTCTCAAAGCCTTCGCTGATCGTCTGACCGCTCAGGGAAAGAAAACCAAGGTCGTCCTCGTCGCTTGCATGCGCAAGCTACTTGTGATCCTCAATACCCTCCTCAAAAACAACTCCTCCTGGGCTCCACGTCATGCCTAAAAACCAAAAAACAACCTTGCCGGTCAACACAGCCGCTGCCACAACAAATTACTGCGTCGGATACTCTGGTTGTCAGCCTATGATGTAGATGATTCAGCAAGTAGCCAAGTTCAGACACTCAATACCACATGATGAAAGCATCCTGGCCAGCCTCTGTAATTTCCTTGAACCATGTAATCAAGTCTTGAACGAATTGCTTTCCCGTTGGGGACAATTCGGTCTTGATGGTCTTCAAGTATTCTTCTGGAGCACCTTCGGGCAATGGCCTTTTGAAATCGAGAGCAGCTTGTAATACTGGAATTATTTCAGTCAATTCCCCCATTCTGATACAAGTGTAGAAAGACCAAGGCGTGAGAAAATCATCTCCAAACAAGGGTGAACCCTTGTTCATTTTCGACAACCAGATAACGAACTGGCGACTGTACAGTTTTGTCTTGGAAAAGCCACAGTTAGTGAAGTCATCTACTATAGCTGCAACGGAAGAATGCCACCAGTAGGAGGAGCGGGTTGCCAGGTTAATATCGTCGGGAAGAGCAATAGCTCGAACGAGGCTATGAACTGCAAAAATATGAGTCTCAAGTTCCATTCGTACGACAACCAAATCTCCATCCGATGAAGCAGTTGGTGGAGATCGATTCTCTCTGAGCGTGTAGCCATGATCGATAAGTTTGTGAAGCCAGGCCTTGGCTTCTGAAAGAGAAGGCTCACGAGTCAAAGCTTTGGAAAGATGCTCGGTAGCTTGTTCCAGAATGTGAGAGTCTTTGCTTCCCAATACTTTGGCAAACGCATCCTGGTGCCAGCCAAATAAGTTCATTCGAAGTGCCATAGTAACTCCATTACTGCGTCGGATACTCCGGTTGCCAGGCCACGTTCTTGCGGTCTACTTTCCAACCTCTCGCTTCGGCTTGTTGTCTGATCTTCTCGTACACGCCGGGGCCGGGGTCGGGGTCGAGGAACACTCGGAGTCGCTTGGCATCTTCTGGAGGGATATCTTTCGCAATAGTGACGAGGGCCTGGTCAGTGTTCTTGAAGAACTCTTCCAGGTTCTTGCCCGTGACTTTGCTCATCTCCGGGGTCCACTGGGTGCCTTGCTTGCGGTAGGTGACGATCTGGCAGGTGTGATAGGCGACCATCTTCGTTTCTGGGTCGATCTTGAAGAAGATATCGACCTGCCCGCTGACATAGGTTTCGGGGCGAATGGGTTTGGTTGCTTCCACTTTCGTGGTTGATGTGGCAATCGGGTTAGCTGCAATCGGTGTCGTGGTGACGGGTACCGGGCCGGAGGCAATCGCTCCGCCGCCGCCTCGTCCGCCAAACTGACCTGCAACATAACCACCCAGTCCGCCGATGACGATGGAAACCATGCTAACCGCGGAGACGGTGCCTCGCCAGGTCTTGCCCGGTTCAATGGGAATCTTGGGCAGGATCATCGCCCCGAGGATCGAGACCTCCGAGATGAGTGCCACCGCCAGCCCAACCGAAAGTGCCATGCCCCAATCCATTATGATCCTCCCGGTCGGCTTGTGGTTACTCGGTGGTATGGGTAGATGCGAGCGATCTCGACGTTCCAGTTCTTTTTCATCGTCGCCAGCTTCTTCTCGCTCCAGACTGCATCGAAGCCTTGGTCGCTGATGAGCAGCACCACCAGCGGCGTGCCCTTCTTGCTGCGCAGTGCCAGCATACGGTTCATGTCGTCAGACACCTCGGTACGAATCTCCCGCATCAGTTCCTGCTGTGGTCCAAGTTCAAACACTCGCCCCAGTTCAGAACCAGCAGTACCTGCGTAGAGGTAGATAATGTCGAGCCCGGCTTGTTCACTCATCGGTTTCGGAGCTGAAGCTGCAGCAGCGGGTGCGGTGTTCTTCTTCGACTTCATGGTGGACTGCACCATCAGCACCATCATCATGCCCAGCAGAATGAAGGCCACATCAAGCAGCGGAATGAAGCGAACGATGACCCCGGTCGCACGCAAGTTCATACCACCTCCTCCGCCGTGAGGGGCCGAGGCGTGGCTAACCACATGAGGGCATTGAGCACCAGATTTGGTCCGATCATCAGCAGACCAGAGCAGGTGGCACTGAGAGCCGGGGCGAAGGTCCGCATCGTCTCAGCAAGATTCGGCGATTCATCAGCGGAGGTCTGGAAGCCCTGGAAGGTGGCCATCAAGCTGAGGACGGTACCGAGCAGGCCCAAGATGGGAAGCAGTTCGGTCATCGAGAGGAGCACGGTGCGATACCGTTCCAGCCGTTGCATGGCCACAGTGCTGCTGCTTCGCCAACGGGCGAGCAGGCCAACGAGGTGGGCAGCGATGAGCATGGTTCCCCAGATCAGGATGAACCAATCGATGCCACTCTCGCGCACCGTGTTCCAGTAAACCTCCCACATAGTTCACTCCGCTTCTTCAGGTTGGTACTAGAGTACCGTGAAGACGCGGATGATGCTATGGGGGAGTTGCGAAGGTTTACTCAATTCCACTCGAAGCTTCGATCAGCGCCATCGCTGGCTTGCTGACGAACACATCGGCATGAAACCGCTTGCCCCATGATAATGGTGTGACATCACGATAGACCTGTAGCGTCGTATCGTACCTGGGGGCATAGCCGGGGTGAAGCTGCTTGCGAAGCGATGCCCGTACATTCACATCAGCACCATGCTTGAGGAGCAACTCTGTGAACGGTGCCACCTGAGCGCCGCCCTGGTAATTCATCCAGAAGTTAGGCTGCGAGACGACTGTGCAAAAGAGTGCAGTGTGGCCACCAAAACCTTCGGCATCGACTGCTGACCTCGTGTTGACATCCATGCCTTTCTCGATGAGCCAGACGGCAATGTCGTATTCATCGTAGTCAATACAGAGGTGCAAGAGGGTGGTGCCACGCAGTGGAGTACCTTGCGTGGCTTGTACGTCATCATGACAACCAAGTTCGGGTGGATAAATCTCTTCATGGGTGAACGTGCGATGGAGCAGGTTCGGATCACGCTTCAAGTGCTCTTCGAGGAGATCGAGTCTGCCCCGGTGGAGTGCCATCGTGGGAGTGTCTGGGAATGTAAACCCATGCTTGGCGTACAACTCCAGAATCTGATGCTTGGCTGCAGGCTTGCGACTGTCGGTTTCGAGAACCACATCCACCGGTGCCAGCCGTTTGCCCTGTTTATCATACATAGCTGCGCCGAGTTCAAGCATCAACTCGGTGCCGGAAACACTTAGAGTGTAAGCAGGTCCATCGAGACAACCTGGAACCGCACGGGGCTTGCCCATCAGTTCATGAAGTAGCCGGGCGGTGCCTATCTTGCTTTGTAGTGCAGCCCGGTCGATGGCATACTCATGATCCTTCGCTCCCATATCGTGCAGCATCTGAATGATCTCATTCCGACCGACGTTGGCGGCGTAACTCATGGGTGGCCCCCAATTACACTTGGCAGGGCCGCGTGCCATCTCATGGAGAAGTGCAGGGTGCTTCAAGATCAGTTGACGTACCGTTTCCCGATCATCCTCCCAGATGGCATCTACCATCTGGCAGGCATGAACAAGCCGAGGCCAACTGGCGATGCCGTAGGTTCGGGCCAGGGTGTGCTGGGCGTCAGCCAGCTTGGCGGAAGCGGGTTCCACTTGGGTGCAATGTTCCTTCAGATCAGCAATGGCAACGGGATCGCCTGCGTGCAGATCGCGAAGCAGTTCCTTCGCCTGCACCTTGAGCTGATCGAGGTTGGGATGGACGGGAATATGACGTTCGGACATACGAAGCCCCCTTGCATGCGCCCGAGTCCGCCATTCCGGGCAAAGGAGGTTCGTGAGAACCGCGTAGTGCTGGTTGTATGTCAGGTAGACTCAGTCCTTCCCGCGGACGGGAGGCTTCCTGTGCGCCTGCATGCACTATAACGGAGGCAAGGTGGGGTGCAAGTGTTTTTGTGTTGCTGTCCCATTTCGCTGGCAGTTATGATGCCCACTTCTAATCGGAGCGAGGTATGAGCCGCGGAGCACAAATCATCATCGGAGTCATCATGCTGGCGCTCAGTCTGGTGCTGCTGATGATGGCTGCCATCCCGGGTGAAGCGGGGTATGGTGTCTATCGAGTGATGGGTGCCTTGCTCTTTGCGATACTGGGGTTTGCTTGTGTCTTCACCATCGGTCGACCACTGACGACACGCGTTGCAATGGGACTGCTAAGCCTGTTCATGATAATCATCGCGGTCTATTCTGCATCGCAGAAAGATGGCGTGAAGCCGATCATGTTTGCAGTAGCGATTGCCATGATGTCAGGTGCTTATGCCGTGACGGGTTTCTATCCGAACGACTTCCCCTTGGCAGAGGTGTTTGGTACCAGGAAGAAGGGAAAGCGGAGGAAGAAGTAGGATTGAGATACTGTCGGACTTATCTCAGCACTAGCTCCAGGAGTATGAGCAGACCTACGAAGTAAATGGCCACCCAGCATGCCTGGAATGGAGTGAGGGCAATGGAGGTGATCAATCTGATTCCGAAGCGATTGAGTACCGAAGCAACCAGCAAAATGTAGATAAATCCCGAGGCATAGATGAGAGGTATCGAGAGTAGTGGCGGTAGAGCATCACGTGGCAGTACTCTTGCGATGCCGGAGATCACAAAGAAGGCTGACATCAGCAAGGTGGTGACAGCCAGCAAATACAAATGGCTCACCCGGTGTGGTGGAGATGGGCTTCCTTGTCGACGGTGACCAAACATGTATCGCTCCTCAATCGTTTGGTCCAAGCTGGGCTAACTCCACCTCGATGAGCCTGTCACCTCGTCTATGATGTAAGTCGTGCCAGATACATCGCCCCGCTGATTGGTGCAAAGATCAGGACAATCAATGGCAAGTACCCGTACATAGATGCCTCAGGAATGAACCAACATAAAACTACGGTCACGAAAAGGCATCCAGCGACAACTAACCCAGAGATGATGCCGGCACCAATCGCATGTCGTTTGGACAGCGTTCCATTTACGAATGCATCTGTGATTTTCTGATGTGTTGGTCCTAAGGTTATGATCATTTGGGCGCTGCAGCAGAATGCGACAATAGGCACGCACAGTAAAATCCAGATTGCCGTCTGCAAGGTCATTGCTGTCCATATCAATGCATATGCCAGACTGACCGCACAGGCTGCAAATATCACCAAAGAATACACCAAATGAACCAGAAGCATTCTACCCCGCTTTCAGTACCGGATAGTCCACTGGTTGTGCCGGGTGGGGCACCATGATTCCCGTGCCACTCTCTCGTTCGATGCGGATGGGGTAGGGGAGTGTTGGTGTCGTCACACTCTTGATGGCAGTGATGACATCAATCTTATCGCGGTACTTGCCGCCCCAGAACTCGGCGATCTCTTTCGAGCCGAGCGACATCTCTTCGATGAGGAAGACAGCGTCGGCAGTGTGCATGAGGGCTTCGCCGCCGACGGGTTGGCCGGTGTCACGGATTTGGCCGATGCACAGGCAGGTGATGCCTTTCTCGTGGTTGTAGGTCTTGAGGGCGGAGAGGTTGTCGGCGGTGCGGTTCTTGCTCGGGTCGAGCATGTTCAGCGAATCGATGACGACGAACTTGATCTGCTCCTTCTCCACCAGGTAACGGTACTTGGTCACGAAGTCGTCCCAACTGTGGCCCTTGTGATATTGCGATTGCAGCACGAACAGTCGATCCAGCACTTGCTTGGTGAAGTCAGCTTCGCTGAGCTTGGTCGCAGCCATGACGATCTTGATGAGCCGGGAACAGAGATCATCGCGGCCGGAATCCTCGTCGTTGTGGAAGCCTTCCTCAGCAATGACGAAGCCAACAGGTTGACCTTGCCGGGCAACGTGGGAGAGGCCAGCAAGAGCGGTGCGGGTTTTCCCTTTCCCCGGAGGGCCAGCGAGAGCCATCGTGCAACCCTGGGGTATACCACCAAGAGCATGGCCACGGTCTTCTGTCAGGCAGAGGTAATCGAGGACGGAGCCGAGAGTGATCCCTTTCTGGGTGCGGACACGGTTGGTGAGGAACGACGGGCGGATGATGTCTGCATCAAGGCCACGGTCGGTGTCGGTCTGGGGAGCCTGGCCGACGAAGGGGACAGCGGAGGGATCGACCATGCTCGGTGCCATGCCCGAGTTCATCATCATTTGCATCATCTGCATCATGGCCATCATCGGGTTGCCTTGCTGTTGAGGCATCCCGTAGCCTGGCATTTGACCGGGTAGGGGCATCCCCGGCATTTGGCCCGGCATCATTCCTGGCATCGGCTGAGCATATTGCGTCGTCGGCATCATAGCCGGTGGTGGTACGGCGGCTGGCACTGCCGCTGGAGTTGCTTCGTCGGTCTTCTTCTTGGCCATGGGGCACCTGGAACTACTTATTCACACCGGCAGCATACCGCAGGACGGGGGGAGATGCCATCTAGTACCTGACAGTATTATGTTTCTTCTTCGAACAACTTCTTCCACTGCCTAGAAGTATGTAGCACTCGAATCACTTCGATGCCCTCTGGAATCTGTCGATAGAGAATGACATACTTGTCAAACCCCTTCACCAGTCTGGTTCGGACCTCCATTGCTAATCGCTCAGACTGAAACACACTTCCAATGGTTGGCATTTGAGTCAGCTTGGTGAATGACTTCTCTGCTGCATCGAGAAACCGCAGTGCCAAACGCTCGTCCTGCAGCTTCTGCAGGTACTCAGCGATGTCACTCAGATCAGCTAATGCAAGTGGTGTTTTGTTGACAATGGCGCTCATGACAGAGACTTTGCCAGCTTGTTTCGCTTAAGTGATGCGGCACGCTGTTTGACTTCGTCACGAAGCTTCTTCCAATCAGCAGTAGTCATTTCAGTTGAAGGTCCACTCTGAATCCCCTCCAGAATCAAAGTCTCCAGTTCCTCCTTCGCGCGCTGCTTCTGCTCGGAACGAATCAACTCGCGGACGTATTCACTGGTGTTCCCATACCCACCCGTCTTCACGCGTTCCTGCACGTACTCTTTCATCGCCTTAGGCATCGAAACATTGAGCGTATCCATGATAAATCCTCCGCTAAGTATGGGCAATTAGCCATGCAGTCCGTGGCGCGAGCCAGGGGAGATGTGCAATGACTCTCAGTTACTGCAACTTTCCCCTCGCTCGCGCCTCGGGCTGCCAAAGCTATGTACATTTTCTCTTATAACAGCACCATGTCAATAGATGCCATTAGTTGGCAGCGAGGTTTTCAGGGCTTGGCTGTGTAAGGGACACTGTACCTGCAGGGAAATCAATATGCAGCACATACTCTTTCAGCAGACCAGTCCCCAGCAATATCGTCTCTTCATCCACAAATGTAGCCAGTGCCTCTACCAGTTTACCATCGAAAGGCACTCTTACCTGATAGAATTCTTGCACAGTGGATAGCCCACCGGCCAGCATGGAATAGCCTTCCGATACATAACGGATAACGACTACATCGAAGAGTGAACGAGGCAATTCCAGATCGGAATTGAACCCTGTATCAACTACTGCTTTCCAAATCTTGCCTTGAATATTCATCTCGATGATCGGGCTGCCATTTTCAATCCACCCAGTCATCGTCGTCCGCCTTTTTGAACGAAGTACTCTTTACCAACGGTCACCATATAGAGTGGATGTACCTCACCTTCTGCATCCTGTTGATGGGCGATATCGAGCCCGGTTTTGCCAAACCAGATACGGCCCGTCTGCGGATCAATCCCAGCCACCTGATTCTGCTGAGTCGATACATCGTGCGATTGCTGATACTGGACCCAGAGCGCCTTGGCCTTTGCAATATCAGCGGGCTTCAAGCGCGGGCCAAACTTCTCAGGAACGATAGTTGGCATATTTACCTCCAGTTGCATTGTAGCCCTACATTGAATTTGCTGCCAACATTCTAGGCTGAAACCACCATGCCATTTCGGCAGCACCACAACTCACCTCCTCCAAAACCCACCCATCATCACCAATTCCATCGCCCTAACCCAAGAAACACCAACAACTAACAACCACCAACCAAACCAAGGCACATCGTTTGCTCATCACTGTTCCCGTTACACAATCCGTATGGCTGACAGCTGATAGCTGACAGCTGATAGCTTGTATCAGGAGATCGACATCATGAATTTGAAGCCTCTCGGCGACCGCATCGTGGTTCAGCGCCAGGAAGCTGGCGAGAAGACCAAGGGTGGCATCATCCTCCCCGATTCCGCCAAGGAAAAGCCCCAGATGGGCAGCATCCTCGCCGTAGGTGATGGCAAGGTTCTCAAGGATGGCAAACGCCAGCCTCTCCAGCTCAAGAAGGGCGACACCGTCCTCTTCACCAGCTACGCCGGCGACGAATTCAAGCTCGATGGCGAAAAGTATCTGCTCATGCGCGAAGAAGACGTGCTCGCAGTAGTCGAGTAGTTGTTGGTTGATGGTTGTTGGTTGTTTGTTGAAAACCAACGATCATCATGTCTTTACTAACAACCAGCAACAAACAACCAGCAACTCAATCCAACGACACAACGCACACAACATCGGAGACACCCAAGTATGTCAGCCAAAATGATCGCCTTCGACCAGGAAGCTCGTGAAGCCCTTCGCCGGGGCGTGACCAAGCTTGCCCGGGCCGTCAAGGTTACCCTCGGACCCAAAGGCCGTAACGTCATCCTCCAGAAATCCTTCGGCTCCCCCACCGTCACCAAGGACGGCGTGACCGTTGCCAAGGAAATCGAACTCGACGACAAGTACGAGAACATGGGCGCCCGCATGGTGCGCGAAGTCGCCAGCAAGACCAACGACGTCGCAGGTGACGGCACCACGACTGCCACCGTCCTCGCCGAAGCCATCTTCAACGAAGGCATCAAGTCTGTCGTTGCTGGCGTCAACCCCATGCTCATGAAGCGTGGTATCGAGAAGGCTGTCGAAGACATCACTGCCAAGCTCAAGACCATGAGCATTGCAGTCAACGTCAACGCCAAGAAGGACGTCGCTAACGTCGCCAGCGTTGCCAGCAACCACGACAGCGAGATCGGCAACAAGATCGCTGAAGCCATGGCCAAGGTTGGCAAAGACGGTGTCATCACTGTCGAAGAAGGCAAGACGCTCACCACCGAACTCGAGTTCGTCGAAGGTATGCAGTTCGATCGTGGCTACGCCAGCCCCTACTTCGTGACCGACTCCCAGCGTATGGAAGCCATCCTCGAAGATGCTTACATCCTGATCCACGAAAAGAAGATCAGCAACATCAAGGACATGATCCCGCTGCTGGAAAAGGTCGCACAGAGTGGCCGTCCGCTACTGATCATTGCTGAAGAAGTCGATGGCGAAGCGCTGGCCACCCTCGTGGTCAACAAGCTGCGTGGCACCTTCAAGTGCGCTGCCGTCAAGGCCCCCGGCTACGGCGACCGCCGCAAGGCCATGCTTGAAGACATCGCTATCCTCACCGGTGGCAAGGCACTCTTTGAAGACCTCGGCATCCAGCTCGAATCGGTCACCCTCAAGGACCTCGGCCAGGCCAAGCAGGTCATCATCGACAAGGACAACACCACCATCATCTCTGGTGCAGGCAAGAAGCCTGAGATCAGTGGCCGCATCGATCAGATCCGCAGCGAACTCGACCGCAGCACCAGCGACTACGACAAGGAGAAGCTCTCCGAACGTATCGCCAAGCTGAGCGGTGGCGTTGCCAAGATTCAGGTGGGTGCAGCGACTGAAAGCGAGATGAAGGAAAAGAAGATGCGTGTGGAAGATGCCATGCATGCCACCCGCGCCGCTGTCGAAGAAGGCTATCTCCCCGGTGGCGGTGTCGCTCTGCTTCGCGCCAGTGCAGGCCTCAAAGCCAAGGGCCTGTCAGCTGACGAAGAAGTGGGTTACAACATCATCGTCCGCGCCTGCCAGGCTCCGCTGCGTCAAATCAGTGAGAACGCCGGTGAAGACGGCGCCGTCGTCCAGAGCAAGGTGCTTGCCGAAAGCAACGCCAACTTCGGCTACGACGCCCGTAACGATGAATACGTTGACATGGTCAAGTCCGGCATCATCGACCCCACTAAGGTAGTCCGTTCCGGCCTCCAAAACGCCGCCTCGGTCGCCACCCTCCTCCTCACCTCCGATGCTTTGATTGCCGAAGCACCGAAGAATGAGAAAGCACCAGCAGGCGGCCCCGGTGGGCATGATGATATGTATTAATGTTAGGATCAGAGCCCGTGCCTTGTGCGGGCTCTGAATTTGTGGTTGCTTCAAAAACAGTTAGGGATTTTGATCATGCCATGTATGTCGGTGACATTTTTTATTACTCTAGGAATCCATCCGCCTCCGCTATCATCGAATTTTCTAAACCATACTTCAGCATACCTTTCTTCGATATTTACCCTGACATAGTTGTATCCATTTTCTACGCTTGGCATATTATATAATGATGCTGCAGAAATTGTAATATTTCTATTCTGACTATCAATGGAAACCCAATTATTGTGCTCGTGACCATGAAGAATGAAATTAGAGGATTGCGCAAGACGGCTCTTAAGAAGCGGATCTTCATGCTCTACAAACCAATTAACTGGATGATGCATAAGAATGATATTCATACACTTTTCCTGCTGACTCTTTAATAAGCTGCCTAGCTGCCAATCAGCACATGACCAAATTTTACCTTTTTCATTATCTTTACAGCAGGACCACGCAGTGTTCAATCCGATTATCTTCAATTGCAAACCATTAACAACCCGTTTCTCAAGATAGTTCAGCTGGCTCGAGTTTTGCAATAAGTGACCATACTTATTTCGCACAAGGAATTTCCTATACTCTTCCAATCGATCCATGAACCTTTTCCACTGAACTGAGCCATTTTGTATCATATTTAACACGCCATCTCTATTCCTTTGCTTAATTAGCCATTCACTCTGATCTTCAGTCGCTTTGTCTCTTACGATATCATGATTTCCCGGAACGATAAATACATTTCGTTTTGACACTTTTGGAACGCAACTTTTTCTGACCTTTTCGATAATCGAATGGCCATCATCAAATTGATGCTTAATTGACTTGCTTTTGCCATTGCCAAAATGACCATATGCGAGGTCTCCAGTAAAGAATATTAGATCTGGTGACAAACCGTATTTTACCTTCATCTCAACAATATCGGGTGTGAGATGCGACAAAATTCGACGCGCATCCCAACCAGTCTTGGCTGCATACGCATGCAGATCCGATAAGTGTAACCAAGTGACGAACTCGTTGGATTTCTTTTGCGACTTATTACCGCTTGCCTTGCTGGGCATCGCCCCGATTCTCATATAGCTATGTAGCGAAGCGATCATCGAAATTATGGCACCGTATATCTCTGGATTCATACTGTCTTTCATTGCATTGCTGCAGTCGTCACAGACTTTTCCGGAATAGAGCGACTTGATGATATCGTTCTTCCGCAACTTCTTGTCGAAAAAACATGACTTTGATTCATCATGTGACTTCAAATGTGGGCAAACGAAACTCATGGAATACCTGATCATGTAATACGCTAAATAAACAATTGCTGGCTTTACGAAACGCGCATGGTCATTCATTGTGACAATTGCCAAGCCTTTGTCTGCCTCATGGCTCCCAAATAGGTTCCCCATGTTGTCCGAACGCAACGGAGAATCAATAACTGCAATGATGAAGGGCCTATGGCCTTTTGCTTGTTTTCTATATTCTTCAAGCTCCGCAAACACCGTTCGTGTATGTGAAACATCTTTTTTATAGTGAACGCATGCATCCATGAGCCTTTTTGGTGGCACACTGAATACAAATTCTGACTGTCCATTATTCATTAACTTAATACTGTCAATAATATCTTGGTATTTGCTGGCATCGTAGCTGATAACTTCAATGCTGTATGGCATTGTCAATCCTTGTTTGGGAAGAGGAATATTACGAATCAACGGATAAGTAAGTAGGGATCGTCGTCACCAAGGACTTGATTGCTTCGCGAATCAATGACTCTGATTCCATACTTAAAATCGCCAGGATCCTCTGCTGTTAAGGGCAAACTGAGAGCAGAGTGCACATAGATAACGCTGCCTCCTCTCTGCTTCTGGGCCTTTCCTGCACTAACTGTACGAAATGTAGTCCCTTTAGATTTGAAAGGAGTACTTCCGGAAAAGTAGATCATCCAAATCAGATCTCTTGGCAGTCCGACGTTGGTGTCAAATGCCCATACGATACTATCTCCAACAAACGCTTTGGCAGGGTCAGGATTCGCCAATGATATTCGTCGATTCTCAAAAAACGTCACATGGATCTGCATACTTTTTCCTCCATGTGAAGAAAGATAAACTTCGTCGTGAGAAGTTGCAAGCTAAAAAAATGATTGCGTGGCATTAGTGAGTGCCATGTCCGGCCAGGTGGCACTGAACCGTGTAACAAACTACACGCATCTTGTTAAGTTAGCAAGCATCATGCAGCCAAGCGAGCGAGATCGATGGAGCGAAGGCGTAGTGCGGTAGTCATGATGTGTAGTCCTCGTGTCATGACGCTAGGTGCCCGGAAGATTGAAGAGATAGCGTACCACGAAGGTGATGTAGTCATCTCCTCCGTGCTGGACATGCAACCGCAGATAGTCCACAACGAAAAAGCCGCGTACGGCATTTTCGTCGCACTGACCGGTCATGGAACGAGGCTCAACCCACTCTGCAACGTCGCGTCACTTGCAGAAACCCCGTGACTCATTAGCCCTGGGCTCTTCAAGCCCAGGGCGGGTTCGTGCGAAACGGTTACGCACCTTCGCGAGAAACCGACACGTCTCGCGAACGTACTGGGTCTCTCGCGATGTACTCACTTCGCCGCGCGGTCCCGCCCCTGGCTTGAAGAGCCAGGGGCTAATTGCTATTTCGCTTGTGTTCTTTGATGCATCGTTTACTTTGCGTTGACTCATGGAGAATACCTATGCCCGTACATGGCACCCTCATTACTTACACCACCTATGGCACCTGGTTGCGTGGGGATGTTCGGGGGTGGGTGGATGATGGCATTATCTGTAAGCCGGAACCGATGTTGAAATGGCGGATTATGATCGGTTGAAGCACCCTGTCTTTCGATTTCACCCAGACCAACTCTTCGATGTCGGGCAGCGGATCTGCGATAAGTTGCTGGAACGACTGCAACTGCGACTGCTCGCTCTCACGGTGCAAACCTGGCACATCCATTACGTTGCACCAGCTACGACCATACCGCTATCCACCGTTGTCAAAGAGACGAAGGAATCCGTTCGGTTTTTCCTGAAGCCGAGCCAGCCATTGTGGACAGTCGATTTTGATCGCCGTTATTGCTACGATTGGGAACGTCTTCGTGAACGTGTGCTCTATGTGGAAGAGCACAATGTTCGCCAAGGCTGGTCCCGGCAACCCTGGTCACAATTGATGAATTGGGATGAGTATGTGCGTTCGATGATTGGGTAGCTGCTCATTTAGCCCTGGGCTCTTTAAGCCCAGGGCGGGTTCGTGCGAAACGATTACGCACCTTCGCTAGGAACCGACACGTCTCGCGAATGTATTGGGTCTTTCGCGGTGTACTCACCTCACCGCGTGAGCCCACCCCTGGCTTGAAGAGCCAGGGGCTAATTGCTATTTGGTGGATGGCACTGAGTATCTCATCCGTGAGAGAAGTTTTCCTGAAAGATTCCTCCGATCTCAGGATACCAGGTGTAGCTCTAGATCCTTACGTCCCCTGGGAGAAGTGCCCATGCGCTGCGCTGTCGTTGTGTTGATGATCTTCCTTCATACATCGTTGTCATGGGGCCAGACTTACACGATACTCAATCCCGGCTTTGAAACCGAAGTACTGGCAGACGGAGTGAGTAGCACCCTGGTACCGAGTTGGACCAAGATTGGTGCATCGGTGACCTTGAACCCGACGGTGGCCATGCTGCCTGGCGAGGCTCCGGAAGGACAAAATGTCTGGTCGGTGAGTGGCGTATCAACCTTCATTACCCAGGGACTGGGCATCCTGCAGCCAGGCACCTACACCCTGCAGGGCAAAGTCGGGCTGATTTCCGGTAGTGTATTCAATGGGCTGAACTTCAGTCTCCGTGGGACGAATACCTTCCTGGTGGAAAGTTCATTCAGCAGGCCGATTCCCGTACCGGGTACTATGGAAGACTGGTCCATCACCTATGTGGTGCTTCCTACGAATGCCAACGCCAGCACGATAGGCTCTAACCTCAACATCCTGGCTTTATCCGGTGCAACCTCAGGCACTTCTGCCGTCCTCGATGATGTACGGATCAGCTTCGTGGCTGTGCCAGAGCCTGCCACGTATGTATTAGTGACGTTCACTCTACTTACTGGGCTAGGGGTGGAGCGGGCAAGACGGCGGTTTATACACAGGCTTCACGAGAGCTCCGAGGTCTAGTCGGTACAGCTCAACAGAATGCAGTGGCGTTGAACGGTATTTGAATGATCCTCAACCTACTCTGCAATGTGCAGCCCGAAACGTTGGCATTCCGTGCTTTTCGTTGCACACTCCACTTCTCACTATTTCTCCAATCTCCCGATTACTCCGACTCTTCCGCCCGCAATCCACTAGCTCCGGCCTACTTGTGTGGTAGAATGCAGTAGCTTCATCTCTCAGCACGGAGCCGGGTTATGCCTATTCAATTCCGCTGCGGTGCGTGTCAGCAACTGTTAGGCATCGCCAAGCGGAAATCGGGGTCCGTGGTCGATTGTCCCACCTGTCGAACGAAAACGCTGGTGCCTTCCACAGGTTCAGCTCTGGGTGAAACCCCTCCACCGATACCAGCCAAGCCTATCCGCAATCAGCCTCAGTCGATCTTTGATAAGGTTGATGTCGATAAGTTGCTGCAAAAGCCCTTGCGGCCTGAGGTGGTCGAAAGCGATTCCGCAGTGGCAGTAGCTCCGCCTCCTGTCCGTCGCAAGATGGTTTTTACCACGAACCTGATCGAAGACCCACTGATTGAGCCGGCACAGGTCAAGAAGGAAACCGTCGTCGAGGAAGAACCGCAAGCGCTCAAGCGACTGGCTACCGAAGATGTAGAGCCGGTGGATGATGAACCGTTTGCCCTCTCCCCGGTGCCGGTGCTGACTCCGCAGCGTAAACAGATGAATAGACTTTGGCTACCGGTGGCGTTGGGAGTTGCAGCCATCGCCATCGCAGGTGCCTTCTTCGTTGGTCACTGGTTCGGTGCCAATCGCCCTCTTTATTAGCACGAGGTTGTCATGAAGACGCTCCGTCGTTCCAGCCTGTGTGCTATGGCCTTGGCCACCATCCTTCTACTGGTGGCTTCGCTCCATGCCGACTTTGTCTTCTTCAAGGATGGCTTCGTCGTGCAGGGCAAGATCCTGACCCAGTACGAAACCATTACCGACCCCAGTGGTACCCTCGTTTCCATCCGCAAGCTCGGTGGCCTGTATCTCGTGGATGATGGCGCTCGCCGCATTCACTTCCCCTCCAGCCTGGTGGCCAGCAGTGATGGCACCGACCGCAAGAGCAAGAACGAACAGTTCGACTTCAAGCACCGCAACATGCAATGGCATCCATCGAACCCCTCGCTGAAAGTGTTCGATGTCAAGAAGATCGGCGAATGGCAGGCCGATGGCACCCGTTCGGAAATAGTCACTTCCAAGTCAGCATCGACCCCCATCGAGATTGACCAGGTCATTCATCGTTTGACACCAACAACGATGGAAGTACACACCAGGCGGTACACTGGCTCCCGACATCAGTATCTCACCAGCGAGTTCGATCCGGAGAAGTTGCTAACCATTCTGCGGGCCAAGCTCAAGACCGATGCCAGCGAAGCCAAGCAGGAGGTGACTTTCGACGACAAGCTTCGCATTGTCTACTTCGCAGCCCAGGCTGGCTGGCATGAGCTGGCTTTGAAGGAAGCGAACGATATTGCAAAAGACTTCCCGACTAAGCTCGATCAACTGAAGCAGATCACGGAAGACATCAAGAAGAGTCAACTCAAGCAGAAGATGGAAGAGATCGATGATGCGATTGCCAGTGGGCAGCACAGCCTGGCCCAGAGCCTGCTCGCCAGCACTGAGCAGGAAAATGCGGATGCTCAGGACCTGACTAAGTTGTCTTCTCTTCGCAACAAGTACAAGAACCAGAATGCTGATCTTGAACGAGCCCGCAAGCTTCTGGGACAGACACGCCAAAAGGCATCGGGCAACCTGGCTACCCAGGGTGGCCCCATCCTCGAGGAAATCGACCGGGACTTAAGTCTCGACAACCTCGCCTCGCTCAATGTCTTCCTCAAGATGGCTGAGCAGGAAGAACGACTTAGAACACGACAACAGCCTCCGGTTCTTTCCGATGATGAACTGCTGGCACTTGCCCTCACTGGCTGGTTGGTTGGCAGCGAAGGGGCTGACAGCAAGGTAGCTAACGCAGAAAAGTTGCTTCGTGGTCGCGAGTTCCTGCAGCAGTTTCTGGTGGAGGATAACGATGGCTTGCGTCAGCAGATGCTTCGCGACTTCCTGGCCAAGACACCTCTCAAAGCAGATGAAGTCACCCAGTTGATTGATCAACTGCCACCACCACGGGCCGAAGCAGTGAAGAAGCCGGTGCTTGATCTGGTGACCAAGGCAACCAAGCTGTGGTCTGGTGGCGTGAAGTACCGGGTCTTTCTGCCTCCCGAATATCACCACTATCGAAGCTATCCTGTTCTCTTGCTCATCCCCAACCTCGGCGAAACCTACGAGACCACTAGCCAGGGATGGCTCGAGATGGCTGCACGCAAGGGTTTCATCGTGGCCATTCCTGAATGGACGGAAGAGAAGCAGGACATTTACAACAGCACCGACAAGGAACAGGAAGCCGTTCTGGAAACGCTGCGTGACCTGCGTCGTCGTTTCCGCATCGACAACAACCGCGTGTGCCTGGCTGGGTACTCGAACGGTGGCAATGTCGTCTTCGATGTGGCCATGACTCGCCCGCATCTCTTCGCCGGGGCTGCGGTCATCTGCGGAGTCGCTCCGCCAGAGATGGAAAAGCTTCGCTTCAATGCCCAGTACCTGCCCTTCTATGTGGTGGATGGCAGCAAGAACCCATACCGCGATCGCATGGGTTCCGCCAAGCGAGATGTGCTGACGGTGATGTTCGAGACCTGGATCATGAAGGGTTACCCATCACTCTTTGTCGAATATCAGGGGCGAGGGTTTGAACAGTACAACGCTGAGAAGCCTATCATCATCGATTGGATGTCTCGCAAGAAACGGGCAGCAGCCATGCCTGAACTAGGGAAGGCCGATATGAGTGGCAATCGGCTGGGCCAGGAGTTCCGCATCGTTCGCCCCAGTGCTACGCGGTTCTATTGGCTCGAAGCCAGCGATCATCAGGCCTCGTCACAGTCACCAGTGCTCGTTTCAGGCGGCTGGGAGAAGGAATATCCCAACAGTCTGCGTTGCGTGATGACGGGCATGAAGAAAGTACGCGTCTGGCTCAATGCCAGCATGGTCAGCTTCGAGAATCCGGTCGAGATTCGTATCCAGGGTCCGCCGGGCAGTGTCTTCCAGAGTAACTTCAAGAAGAAACTTGAACCCAACGTGGGGGTGTTGCTCGAAGATTACTACCAACGCGGCGACAGCAAGAATCTCTTCGTGCAGTACGTCGATTTTTCGTTCTCTCGATAGTTGCGAGATATGCCCTACACGTTTGAACGTACCAGCACTTTGCCGGTATCCGTCGAAACCTCATTCGCCTGGCACACTCGCCCGGGGGCCATCTATCGCATGATGCCTCCGTGGGACCATATCCAACTCATCCAGAACGCTGGCAACGTCCACGATGGCAGCAAGGTAACTCTCAAAGTCCCCCTCTTTGGTCCTGTCAAGAAGACCTGGGTCGCCGAGCATTTCGACTATCAAGAGAACGTGCAGTTTGCTGATCGGCAACTGACCGGCCCGTTTGGTTCGTTCGTGCATCACCACTATTTCAAAGCACTGAGTCCGAACAATTCGACACTGACCGATCATATCGACTACACGCCACCGCTTGGCATCCTGGGGTTGCTTGGCTTGCCGATGATCCGCAGTAAGCTGAACGCAGCCTTTGCGTATCGCCATCGCATCCTGCAGAGTGATATCAAACGGCATGCGAAGTATGCCAGCAGCCCGAGACTCAAGTTTGCCATCACCGGCTCGACTGGCCTTGTGGGTTCCACGTTGATTCCGTTCCTCACTACGGGTGGTCATCAGGTGGTACGCTTGGTGAGGAAGGCAAAAGCAACAACGATCCCCGATGGGACGACCTCCATTCAGTGGAACCCCGACAAGGGCGAGATTGATGCAGCAGGCCTGGAAGGGGTGGATGCTGTCATCCATCTAGCAGGCGAAGGTATCGCAGAGGGCAGGTGGTCTGCTGCTCGCAAGGATCGCATCCTGCAAAGCCGAGTGAAAGGAACAACCCTGCTGGCAGCAATGCTGGCCCAACTCAAACACAAGCCCAAGGTCTTCTTCTCAACGTCAGCGATCGGCTACTATCCGCCCAGTGGCGACAAGCCCCTTACCGAAGCTACGCAGCCCGGTACCGGCTTCCTCTCTGATGTCTGTGTTCAGTGGGAAGCTGCTACGAAGCCTGCCCAGGATGCAGGCATCCGTACTGTGCATGGCCGCATCGGTGTCGTGCTTACTCCCGCCGGTGGGGCGCTGGCAGCACAGCTTCCCCTCTTCCGCTGGGGCATTGCTGGTAAGTTAGGTGATGGCAAGCAGTATGTTCCCTGGATTACCATCGACGATCTCATCGGTTCCATCCATCACTGTGTGATGGAGCAGACAATGTCTGGCCCGGTCAACCTCACAGCTCCGGAACCGGTGACCAACTACGACTTCACCAAGACGCTGGGCAAAGTCCTCTGGCGACCGACCTTACTACCCGCCCCTGCCTTTGCCCTTCGCCTCGCTCTTGGGGAGATGGCTGATGCACTTCTTCTTGCCAGTTTGCGGGTGATGCCGGAACGTTTGCAACAGACTCACTTCGAGTTCGACTACCCCAAGTTGGAACCTGCACTACGACACTTGCTGGGGCATACAAACTAAGACAGGGAAGCTGTGGCAGGGTTGTGCGGGTACTCCCACTCAACCCTGTGGATGTGCAGAACGATCGCGTGAACCACAGGGTTGAGTTGAGTACAACACAACCCTGCCACCCTTTGTTGCTTGCGCAACGGAGTGATCTCCACCACAGAAGAATCACCAGAAACTTCAACCACTCCCTTCCCCATGTCAACTGCTATTTTTCACATCTGTGAGAAACATGTTCCTCCTGCCAAACTGATTTGGACAGGACCATTCTTCTTGGTATACTCTCCTATCATCATTGCTTCATCAGTAGTCCGGAGACCAACATGGCTGAGCTCAGCAACCCCATGCAGAACCAAGCCAAGAAGCCTGTGCGAACCCGTCAGGACGAGACCGAGCAGAACGAGTTCGAAATGAAGTTCTTCAGTGACGTGCTCGAACGTTACCCCGATTATGTCGATGTTCTCCGTGTCTTTGGCAACCTCCTCACCAAGCAAGGCCACCACGAAGAAAGCCTGGAAGTAGACCGCCGACTGGTCAGGCTTCGTCCCGAAGATGCTACTGCCCATTACAATCTCGCTTGCAGTTACTGTCTCCTCCGCAAGCATGAACAGACACTGACCGCACTTCGCAAAGCCTTTGAGCTAGGCTACAACGACTTCCGCTTCCTCCGGAAAGATCGTGATCTCGAAAGCATCCGCCAGGATCGTCGCTTCAAGGTTCTGGTGCGGGAGTTCGCAGGCAAGTGAGCGCCTTCTTTGCTGATCCCTCTCCCGATCATGCCCGCGCTACCTTTCAGCATAAGCCTCGTGGTCTCACCAGGAAACTGACCACCGTTCACGAGGCTGTGCAGCGACTAGTCAGCGATGGCGACTACCTCGCCATCGGCGGGTTCGGTACCAATCGCATCCCCACGGCTGTCTGCCACGAGATTCTTCGTCAGAAGAAACAACGTCTCGCGTTCGCAGGCCACACTGCCACCCACGATTTCCAACTCCTCTGTGCAGGCAACCTGACCGACCGGGGCCAGATCCTCGCCAAAATCGATGCTGCTTACATCGTTGGTCTTGAAGCACGAGGCCTCTCGCCACAAGCACGTCGGGTGATGGAAAGTGGTACGGTGGAAGTGGCAGAGTGGTCGAACTATGCCTTGGCTGTACGCTTCCGGGCTGCTGCGATGGGTGTTCCCTATTTGCCTACCCGTTCCATGCTCGGCACCGATACTGGCAAAGAGAGCGGAGCAGTGGAGGTCATCTGCCCTTATACCGGGGTGAAACTGCTGGCACTCCCGGCACTCTATCCTGATGTGGCAGCCATTCACGTTCATGAAGCCGATGTCTTTGGCAACGCCCGTATTCGCGGGACTTCGGTTGCTGATCTCGATGTCGCCCGGGCTGCGAAGAAGCTTATCATTACCTGCGAAAGGCTGATCCCCCACGAAGAGTTCCGCCGCGACCCCGACCGCACCAGCATTCCGTTCTACTGTGTCGATGCGGTCTGCGAAGTCCCCTACGGCAGCTACCCCGGCAACATGCCCTACGAATACTTCTCTGATGAAGACCACCTCAAGCTCTGGATGAAAAAAGAAGAAGACCCGGCGGAGTATAAACAGTTCCTCACCGAAGCCCTCTGGAACCACAGTGATTTCAACAGCTACCTCCAATGGGCCGGCGGTTTGCCAAGAATGCAGGTACTGAGGCAGCAGGAGTTTCTGGTATAGTAGTCATCACGCTCCGCCGTGATGGCGTGAAGATGAGAGTACATCTGAACTCAGTCATCCACGCTGACCAACTGCGACCAGGCTTTACTGCATCGACGTCGATAGAGATAGTAAAGAGCCAGACCGAGAGTGACAGGTATCACCGCCAGCAGTGCTGGTTCGGGGACTGCTACCAGGGTGTAGAAAGCAGCCTGGGTACCATCGGTAAAGTAGGCTCCCCAGAGGAGTCGGCCATCGTCGGCAAACCCATTGTTGGGGAAGAAGAGCGATTGAATGACTCGCATATCAACGCCTGCCCCCGGATCGACATCGACCGATTCGCCAGTGCGAGCAACCATTTGCAGTTGCCCGTTGCCATAGGCCCAGATGCCGATGTCATTGACATTGGCAATCACCCCGGGACCAGTCAGGTAGGACTGCAAAGCAACTGCTCCATTCTCACTGATCAGCGGCTGAAAGCCGGTGGAAGCCATATCGAAGACCACACCGTTGGGTGTTCCCGGAGCTTGCTGGCCATGTGTAGCAACCAGAGACAGGTTCCCTGCCGAACCAGTGAAGTAGGCATAGGAAGCCACGGTGATGCCACCCGTATCGCTGACGGGAGTGATCATCGCAAATCGGTCGCTGGAGTTAATGTGAAAGAGCGGGTTCAATCGGTAAACCACACCCGCAGGCATGCCAACTGCCTGAGTACCTTCGCGATACACGAGTTGAACATTGCCCGGGGTGCCCGTCCAGAGCCCCTGATTATTAAAGCTGTCGATACCGGGACCATTCACGGCACCAGTAAACCAGACTTTGTTACCGTGCGACATCTTGAGATCGTATTCGGTCGTTCCAATATTGAAGATCGCTGAGCCTGCTGCAAACCCTGGTGGCGTATCACCTTCACGAATGACAGGAGACCAGTTACCGGGTGTCCCGTGATAGATCACATCGTTGTTATCACCGTTGATGCCAACACCGGTGAGGGTGGCACGAAAACCGAACTTGGTGTTCCCTTGCACGGGGACAACTGTGTCGATGACTTGCAGGGCAGGGTAGGCAGGGGCAGCAATACCACTTCGTACCACGAGCGACGTGTTTCCCGAAGTATCCCCTGACCAGATACCAATGCTGTCGATGCCTGGATTGATACTCGGACCATCAACGACACCACGGAAAATCGCTCGATTGGTTTGATTGACCTGTGGCAACTCCAGATCAAAGTAGGTGGTGCCAGCCGGAGTACCCGGTGCAGTGGAACCGGTGCGTGCCAGACTCACGGTTGTTCCGCCTGAGGCCAGGAAGAGAGCACGATCATTGGAGGCATTCACGCCGGAACCTTGCAGGGCCGATTTGAACCCGACGGCACCGCCTGACCCATGTGATTGAACAAAGATGTTGAGCAAGTTGAATTGAGCGCCACCCAACCCAGGGGCAGCCACGCCATCCTGGGCGATCAGCGTGAAGTTCTCCGGAGGACCAGCGAAAAGGCCACGAGGGTTAGGAGGAAAACCGGTATTGGGGTCAAACACTTCACCCCGGAAAGAGAGGGTACCATTGCCTCCACCCTGGTAGACGTTCAAACTGGTGAACTGCATATTGGGAGCAGGCCAATCCGCATGCGTTGAGAAGGTTAACACCACCCGTTCGTAAGGCAATGTAATTTGTGCATGGGCGGTGATGGGTAGTAAGAGACCAATGATCGATGCCAGTAGTAGTGATTTCTTCATAGCACACCCTAGTGGAGTAGCCACATCGTAATGGGGTGTAGCGGGGGAATCAACAGGGAATGGTGATTGAAATTGAGAAGTAATGTGCGTCTTGCTTTGAGTCGCTAGGGTGAGTGACAAGGTGGTTACCTAACTGATCGCCAAGCTTCACAGTAGTGACAGTTTTTAATGTTACCGTGCATGAATTCCGTGTATGACTATGTCATGACACCTAACCTCTACTTCCTGCTTCCCGACTGGGACAAACTCGGTCGCTTGCTCTGCCATACCCTGGTGTGGAATCCGCACGATGGTCACCACACAAAGATTCCGACTCGAAGCGCTCAGTTGAAGAAGACCCAACGGTTAGCTGAATTGTGGAAGCCCGCCTCGGTAATGCTGGAAAAGTCTGACCGCGAAGGTGATTTCGTAGCAATATGTGGAGAAACCTTCGCCGTCAAACCTCATGTATGGGAAGCCATACGTCCACTGGTGCACGAGACTGTCGAGGCTCTGCCGGTCACCGTGGATCGCTTGATCGATCCCCATCTGTTCGACTTTCCCCCACTCTCTGCTGCGGAGCGGCCGCAGTATGTGATGCTGCATGGAATCAGTAACATTCGGATGCCACAGGGATATGTGCACTCAGTGAAGATATCACTGGATGAGCCAACCTTGGGCAAGTATCGTGGTCAGTCCATAGCTGGATGCTTGTTTCAACTCGACCCGAAAGAGATCGCAGGCAAGCATCTTTTCCTGATGGATGGCGAATGGATCGCCTCGCAGGTGTTTGTTGATCTGATCAAGCAGCGCGGGTTTAGTGGCCTGATTTTCCGGCCCGTGAAGTATCAGCTCATCAACAAACCTTCGATCACTCATCCGAAGAAGGTGCTCCCCCCGCCACCTCGTCCTGACTTTGAGCTAGCAGCTCAGGGATTCTCAACGACTCTTGCTGAACAGTGGATGTCGTTATGGAACTGGTCGTACGCAGCTTTCAAGAATCGCAAATGGTCGCCGAAGAAACCTAAACTTGGTCGCCCTATCGCCCTGAAGACCATCGAGGCGTTTGAAAAGAAACATGGCATCAAGCTGCCGCATGATTATGTCGAGGTGCTTACCCAGTTCGCTGGCTCGATCACCATTGATCATGGCAGCCCGGACGATGATGTTGACGCCGGTTTGGCCTGGGAGGAAGTCGATGATCGCATTACCAGCCTGATGATAGGCGGTGGGGAACTCTGGACTTTTGACATCAAAGAAGAATCCGACGGCTTTCGAGAGTGGGCCAACGCCTGGTTGGCGGCAGAGGAAGGCGAGCCGTACTATGAACATTTCCGTCACAAGGTTCCCATCATCTCTATCGGCGATGGCGACTATGTGACACTCGATCTGGTAACAGGCATACCGACCTGGATATCCCATGATGGCGATGATCGTACACAAGGTCTGACCCTCGGACGAAACTTTACTGATTTCATTACTCGATGGGCCTGGGCTGGTACACCAGACATAGCCACACTCGGACACTGTGCCCAGGAAAACAACCAACCGATCTGGCTGCAGCCTGAGTCTGCGATCATCAAATTCTGGCACGACTGGCTACGTGGCATGCCACTACCGGAAGAATTGGAGTAAGGTCATGGTTCTGGCAGGCACCACACTGGTTCCCAATGTCCGCGAGAGTTGGCTGAAAGTCATTACTCCCCTGGCAGCGACGAACCTGGCTGACTTCCAGACCTGGCCTTTGTACCAGAACGTAGGGCAGCCCTGGTCCGATGTGACGGACCGCTTTGTTCGTATCAAGTCGCTGGCATTAGCTCATAAGACTCTTAAGTCGAATGCGCAGTACGAGTTGCTCCGTCGAGTCAATCCCGGCATCAACTACCCGAACCTTTCTGGTTTGTTAAACATGCGAATGCAATATTTTGTAAATCAGTGGGATAAGCTGTGCACTGACCGGCTTCAACAACAAGTCGAACCCGCTTTGCAACGTATCATTGACGATCCTGTACTAAACCCCACCAAAGTGCCGTGGGATATGTTCCGCTACGGTGTGCTCGTTAACCTTCGTGAGTTCGCCTGGGAAAAGCTTCATCCTTTGTCGCTAGAAGCCCCCTTCCATGAGCAAATCATCACTATCTTCCGAGCTGGTCATCTTGCTGCTGGAGTAGAAGGTAGCGATTGGAAAACGTGCCGGTTCTGGTATTTCTAACTGGACAAATGTCCCAAGGTAACCGGGAGTACTGGCATCCTTGGGCTTGGTTGGTGATGCCTTTCAGGCAATGATCGTTGATGACGCAGAGTACTAGGACGGAACTCTTGGCGAGTTCCGCTACAAACGTGATGCGAGTTCCGTGACGTGTTCAAAACAAAACCAGGCCCTTGCGGGCCTGATGAGTGGGTTGAACTGTCTGGCTTATTCGTCGCCGTCGTCCCCTTCATCATCGATTACGTCAGCACTGGTGTTGTTGGCTGCACCTACGCCGGCCAGGGCGTTGGCTGGCTGAGCGCTGGCCATCAGAGCTCGCAGGGCACTGTCCAGGAAGCCTTCCAGTTTACGACTGCGAACGGGGTGTTGCAGTTTGCGGACGGCTTTGGCTTCGATCTGGCGGACTCGTTCTCGTGTCACTTTGAAGATGCGGCCTACTTCTTCGAGGGTATAGGTATACCCATCCCCCAGACCGTAACGGAGTTTGATGATCTCGCGTTCGCGGTAGGTCAGCGTCTTGAGGACGTGCTCGATCTTCTCCTTCAGCATCTCCTGGTTGGCGGTGCTGGCGGGTGATTCGACTGAATCGTCTTCGATGAAGTCGCCGAAGTAGCTGTCTTCGCTTTCGCCGACGGGGCGATCGAGGCTGATGGGGTGCTTGCTGATCTTGAGCACACGGCGAGCTTCTTCGACTGTGATGCCTGCAGCCTTGGCCATCTCTTCGTAGGTCGGCTCGCGGCCTTTTTCCTGGAGCAGCTTCTTCGAGACGTTGCGAAGCTTCGACATCGTCTCGATCATGTGCACCGGGATGCGGATGGTGCGGGCCTGATCGGCGATGGCACGAGTGATGGCCTGGCGAATCCACCAGGTGGCATACGTCGAGAACTTGTAGCCTCGACGATACTCGTACTTATCGACGGCACGCATCAGGCCGGTGTTGCCTTCCTGAATGAGATCAAGGAAGGAGAGGCCACGGTTGCGGTACTTCTTGGCGATGCTGACGACGAGACGAAGGTTACCAGCAGAGAGTTCCCGCTTGGCTCGTTCGTACTCTTCGTAGCGACGTTCCATCACGCGGGAGCGGAACTCGAGGTCTTCGGGCGCTTCGAGCGTCCGGAGCATGAGGTCCTTCATCTCCATTTCGAGTGTGGTGACTTCGTCTTTACAGCCTTTATCGGAACGAAGGATAGTGACCTGGCGGCCGAGGTCCTGCATACGAGCGGAGATCTGCTGCAGCTTCTTCATCAGAGGCTGCACCCGCTGCGTGCGGATCGAGAGTTCTTCGCACAGGGTGACGCACTTGCGGCGACGGAGACGGAGCCGACGGCGAATCTGACGGAGTTCCTTGCGGGAGATGCTGGGATCGAGACTCTTGTGGAAGTCTTCGAGATTACGTTCCATCAGGTATTCGAGCGTTTTCAAGTTGTGAGGCATGCGGTGGAGAATCTGGTCTTTTTCCAGATTCTCCGTTACCGATACCTTCACGGTGCGGTCGAAGGGGAGCTCGCCGCTGTGAACCCGTTGCAGGGTTTCGACGACGCTGGTGAGAGCATAGTCGCATTCGAGTACTTTGCGACGGAAGCGATTGCGGGTGACTTCGATCCGCTTGGCGAGGTTGATTTCCTGATCGCGGGTGAGCAGGGGGATCTCGCCCATCTGCGTCAAGTACATGCGAACGGGGTCGTCAATGCGTCGGCCACTGTCGCCATCGTCGAGGAAGGAGCCGAAGAGTTCTTCGCTCAACTCTTCGCGGTCGGCATTAGCATCGGCAGCGGGGGCGTTGGCTTCACGTTCTTCGGCATCGCTCTCGTCGATGAGTTCAACGCCGTGCTCTTCGAGCAGCATCATGAGCCGATCGAGTTTGTCGGGGTTGACATCGTCAGGCGGGAGGACTTCGTTGACTTGTCCATAAGTCAGGAAGCCCTTCTGTTTGCCTTGTTCGATGAGGGCCTTCAGGCCTTCGTCCATCTTTTCCATCCAACGTCTCCTCGTCGGGGTCACTGCCGGGGTGAGGGGCAGTCCTGGGTCGGAACCCGGGATAGTGGTTCGGGTATTATTCAAGTTTCCCGCCAGAAGGGAAGTCCATTCCGCTACTGGCTTTCCGGTTCGTCTTGCATTCTCTCTCGCAATTCCTTAGGCATTTCGATGGCTCGCTTCTGCAGGTCCTGTAACTTCGTGAACAGTTCGTGCGGAGGGGCGGTGCCAGTCCATCGAAGCAATTCGCTGCGAACCGATTCGATCTCAGCTTCCAGGCGTGCCCGAAGGTAAGCTTCCAGCACCTGCAAGTACCATTCGCGGGGTGGGGCTTTGTCAATTCCTTCGGCATGCAATTGAGAAACGATATCGATCAAGCGAGGTTCGTCACTGAGCCGTACACGCAGGGCATCAACCGAAACAGTGCCTTCTTCATGTGCATCGTAGAGTTCCGACAGGACACGTCGGCGATGCGGATTGCTGAGCATTTCGGGTTGCACCTGCTGACGGGCTGACGCAATGAGCGTCGGATCGACGAGCAGCACTTGAATCAGTTCGCGTTCGAGTTTGTCCTCCGGAGTCAATTTGATCGGCTTGGGCGGTGGTGTGGCAGCCTGTTGTTGTGGTGCAGTTGCCCGTGAAGCCTGTTCACGCTGCAACTCGCCATAACGTCGGCGGATCACACTATCGCTCAAACCACAGCGCTGGGCTAACCGGGAGAGGATCATCTCCCGTTTTACAGCCAGTTCTTCGCGGGCCAGGGTAGGCAACCTGGCCAGCACGCCAAGGACTTTCTCCAGTGCCTGGCGCTGGCCTTCGACGCCGCTCCCAGCAGCGGCGAAGGCTGACGTCAGGGTATATTCCAAAGCATCCTGTGCGTTCTTCAATCGCTCAAGAAAGGCTTGTGGCCCCTCTGCGATGAGGAAATCACACGGATCCATGCCAGATGGGAGCGATGCGATGGAGAGTTCCATCTCGCTTTGGACAAAGTGGCCCAGTGCCCGTTCAACGCCCCCTTTACCACCTGCATCTGAATCGAAAACCAGCACCACGCGGGAGACATACCGCTTGAGTTGAGCGATATGGTTCTCGTTCAAGGCCGTACCAAGCGTGGCCACCACGTGGAGGATTCCACTCTGGTGGGCCATCAGGACGTCCATGTAGCCTTCGACAACAGCCAAGTACCCCGTTCGTTCCGCAGCGGAACGGGCTATGTCGAGACCGTACAGGTGCTGACTCTTCTTAAACAGAGAGGAGTCTGCTGAATTATAATACTTAGCTGCGTCTCCTGTCGTCGGACTGTCGGGAAGAAGACGACCGCCGAAGGCAACGACCCGGCCTTGCACGTCACGAATGGGAAAGATGATTCGATCCCGAAAGCAATCATAAAGGCTACCATCCTTACGTAACCCGCATACTTTGAGGCTCTCCAACTGCTGAATTAACTTGCGTTCCTTCAAAGCTTGATTCGAGAGCCAATCCCAACTATTTGGTGCATAACCCAGTTGATAGCGTTCCAGGGTCTCTGGAGCCAAGTGTCTCTCTTCGGTGATGTAGTTCAAAGCCCTCTGGTTGCTGGCAAAGAAGAGGGCCGCGTTGAATCGCTCGGTTACCCAGCTTAACGCATCGTACTGTTCTGATCGGCTGGGACCGGCACTCTGGAACCGCTTCAATTCGATACCCGCCCGCTTGGCCAGGAACTCGAGGGCTTCGCGGAAGTCGAGCCGTTCCTTCTTCATGACGAAGGTGTAGACATCGCCCCCCAAGCCACAGGGCCAGCACTTCCACGATTGCTTTTCGGGATTGACGGAGAAGCTGGGGCGGTGATCTTCATGAAAGGGGCACAGCCCTTTGTACAGTCTTCCCGCCTTTTGCAGGTTGACATACGAGCTGATGACATCCACAATGTCACAGCGTTCCTTCACGAGCTTGGCGTGATCTTCAGACAAGGGAGCATCCGCAAGGTCAGGAGCGTAACGAGAGCGCCATTGGCTTCCATTAGCATACGGGATGCTGGAGAGCGCAAGCATAACCATTACTCAAAGGAATTGAACATCCATGCAGCCACGGTGAGCGATCTTCCTGACAGCCAGTGGCAACGTGCGATGACCGAAGCCATCTATGTGCTACAGTGCTACGAATAGCCTGTAGTAGCGAAGAGCAAATTGTACCTTAATTATAAAGGGCGAATCATGAGGGTCAAGCAACCAGAACGGTCAGGAACGTATAATAACCGGGTCGCACTGGTGATCGTGGGCGTGGCAGTAGCCATGCTGGGAGTGCTGCTGTGGATGCCTGCGGGCAAGCCCCAGGCAGCAAAGCCAACGGACACCAGCGACAGCAGCAAGGAGCCAACCGTGGGTACTCTCGTCACCGTTCGTGTGTTCAATTCCCAGGGACAACTGGGCGAGCCAGTCAGTCAAGCCAAGGTGGTGAAGACCGAAGAGGAGTGGAAGGCACAGCTCACGAAAGAGCAGTATTATGTCACTCGCAATAGTGGCACCGAACGGGCCTTCTGTGGCAACCTCCTCGATAACAAGAAGGAAGGCGTTTACACGTGTGTCTGCTGCAAGCTGCCTTTGTTTGCATCCAATGCCAAGTTCAACTCCGGCACCGGCTGGCCCAGCTTCTTCCAGCCGATCTGTAAAGAGAACGTCACCGAGAAGAGTGATGCTACGCATGGTATGGTGCGGGTAGAGATTAACTGTGCCCGCTGCGATGGTCACCTCGGGCATGTCTTTGAAGATGGCCCAAGGCCAACGGGATTGCGGTTCTGCTTGAACAGCGAGTCGCTGGAGTTCACCGAACAGGGGGACCTCGCGAAGCTGGCGGAGAAGGGGAAGTAGTGGTACAGTTGATTCGGGATCTGAGGAGTTGAACATGAGCATCACATTGGCAGAGCCGCTAGAGAAATGGGTGAGGGAACAGGCCGAGGCACAGGGTCTTAAGGATGCTGATGCGTATGTGAGCCACCTGGTACGTGAAGACCAGAGACGCCATGCGAAGAAGGTCTTACTTCAAAAGCTTGAGGAAGGTCGTGCCAGCGGGTATGTCGAGATGACAGATGAGCGATGGGAAGAAGCTAAGCAGCGAGTGAAAGCCCATTTTGAAGCGAAAGAAATTGCCAAGGCGAAATGATGCTATGCACGTTGTGGAAACTGCAAACGCTATTGTTGATTCAGATTCGATCTCGACAAATATGTACAGCTATCAAGCAGGTGTAAGGCTCTTGGAGGAATTGCAAAGTACGTATCGAGCAATCATTCAAACCCCAACCATTGGAAGTCTGATTGATGACCTTGAAGAATCACCTTTTGAAAAGCTGCGAATGTGTACCGTCAAGAAGTTCAGAAACTATCTGGTCTTCTATAGTGTGAATGATCAGGAAATTCTGATCGAACGTATCCTTGATGGCAGACGAGACTTTCTTGATCAATTTGCGGCCGAGTAACTTCACCGCACCACATTTGGCGTCTTCAACTGCTTGCGTAACAATTCAATCGGTACCGGCATCAGTTTGAGTTCGACAGTACTAACGGGACGGCGGGCAGTGGCGTAGACGAGCTTGCCGTAGTGCTTCTGTAGTTTGTGTAAGTCGTATGTGCTGATGCTGTATTTCAAATTGACATCGTGTACTGCTTTCGCATTGCGTTGGCTATGGAAATCATCGGGCACTCGTTTGACAGTCACCAGTTCCCAGCCGCCGTGGTCTTGTTGCTGAAGAAACTCGGTGGAACTGACCCAGTACTTCTCTCTGTAGTCCACTTTCCGTCGCCACTCGTTTCGTCGCTGGCGTTTGCTCGGCTCCGGAGGGGCTGCACGCAAGATGCCATGCTGGCACACATAATATCGATCGCGGCCTTCGATGCGACTCGAGCGAGGCCAACCATGCGGGGGATAGTAAGCGATGCCATCCACCCATTGCGGATCAACGGTGACATATTCGTAGAGGTGCGTGAGGATGTGCTTCTGAACGACATTGTTCTTGTTGATGTGGGCACAGATTTCGGAATGGATGTTCTTCCACGGCCGACCGACATTCGATCGCAGGAATCGCCGCAGAGGGCCAAGGTGTTCGTTGAATCTCACAGAACCACCGTAGGGCCGACGAATGCCTTCATGACAGGGTGAACCGTCGTCAGAACGCATCTGCTGTTCGAACCGAGTGCGGTACCCCTTCATGGGCTTGCCCCGATCCCGCGAATCAGGTCGAGGCCGCTCTACCAGAACTTTGGCCATATCCGAACGCACGCTTGCTCCTTGTGTGATGGAAGCAAGACGGGGAGGTGGCGAAGCGGGTTCGCGCTTGGCTATCAGGATGACGTAAACAGTGTCTTCAGCAACCCATACATCCCCTCCGGTGTTCGTTCTTCCGGAAGGTAGAGCCGGAAGTAGGCGGTCTTGTCGTCAACGAGTCGTAAACGGTTGCCTGCTACCGGGGCTTGGCCGGGGATAGGCGGAACGGGGCCGCTTTGGTTCACCAGCTTTTCCATCTTCGGCTGGGTGCGGTACTCCAGCACCAGGTCTTTGTTCTCCAGCCGAATCAGGTAGACACCCCATTTGGCGGCGAGGAGTCTGAGTTCGTGCATCTTGATCAGGTTCTGCACGGCTTCGGGAAGTGGGCCGTAGCGGTCGGCGAGTTCTGCGGCGAAATCGGTCAGACGATCCAGCGACTTCACCCGACCAAGTCTGCGGTAGACTTCGATCTTGGCTTTCTGCCCTTCGACATAACTTGCAGGCAGGAACGCGGGCCAAGGCAGCTCGACCGTTACTTCGATCATCTGCTTGACAGGCTGTTTCTTCGCTCGGCGAACAGCTTCTTCTAGCAACTGACAATAGAGTTCATACCCGACAGAGGCGATGTGGCCTGACTGCTCAGCCCCCAGGATGTTCCCTGCTCCACGAATCTCTAGATCACGCAAGGCAATCTTGAACCCTGCTCCCAGCTCACGAAACTCTTCGATGGCCTTCAGTCGCTTGGCGGCAATGTCACTGAGCTTCTTGTTCGGGTCGAGCAGCAGGTAGCAGTAGGCCCGGTGCTTGTACCGGCCCACGCGGCCACGCAACTGATGCAGATCAGCCAGGCCGTAGTTCTCTGCTTCGTCGATGAAGATGGTGTTCGTGTTCGGGATATCCAGGCCACTCTCGATGATGGTGGTAGCCAGGAGGATGTCAGCTTCGTGTCGAACGAAACGGATCATCACGTCTTCGAGTTCGTGGCCATGCATCTGCCCGTGACCAACCAGAATGCGGGCCTCGGGCACAATCTGTTGCAGACGATGAGCGACAGCTTCGATGTCGTAAACGCGGTTATGGACGAAGTAGATCTGTCCTTCCCGTGCCAACTCCCGGCGGATCGCATGACGGATAAGCTCAGGATCAAACCGACAGATGCGTGTTTCGATCGGCATGCGTCCCTGGGGTGGGGTCTCCAGATTGGAGATGTCGCGGATGCCTAGCAGCGACATGTGTAGTGTGCGGGGGATGGGCGTGGCAGTCATCGTCAGCACATGCACTTGCGAGCGAAGCTTCTTGAGGGCTTCCTTGTGCTCGACACCAAAACGTTGCTCTTCATCAATGATGACAAGGCCCAGGTCGCTGAACTTTACGTCTTTACTCAGCAAGCGATGGGTGCCTACGGCGATGTCGAGGGTTCCTTCGTTAAGTTGCTTGACGATATCCCGGGCTTCACTGGCACGGCGGAACCGCGACAGACATGCCACTTTGAAAGGGAAGGCTGCGAGACGACTGGAGAAGGTTCGATAGTGTTGTTCTGCCAGCACCGTGGTAGGTACCAGGATGGCTACCTGTTTACCACCATCGACCGCTTTGAATGCAGCCCGGAGGGCGACTTCGGTTTTGCCATAGCCGACATCGCCACAGAGCAGACGATCCATCGGGTGGGGATGTTCGAGGTCTTTCTTCACGTCCGTGATAGCTGAAGCCTGGTCGGGAGTCTCTTCGTAGGCGAAGGCATTCTCAAACTCATTCATCCAGATCGTATCTTGCTGGTACGCAAACCCGGGCAGGGTGGCTCGCTGAGCTTGTAGATCGACCATCTCTGCGGCGAGATCGAGAACAGCTTCGCGCACCTTCTCCTTCCGCTTCGCCCAACTGCTGCCGCCAAGCTTGGAGAGTTCAGGCTCGATCTTTCCCCCACCGCCGACGTACTTCTGAACGAGATCGATCTTGTCGGTAGGAACGTAGAGCTTGGTGCCTCCTGCGAACTCGAGCAGCATGTGCTCACTGAGTTGGCCCTTGGTATCGAGAACCTGCAAGCCTTTGAAGCGTGCGATGCCATGATTGACATGGACGACGAGTTCACCTTCAGCCAAGTCAAGGAAGCTCTCGATGGCCCGGGTTTCGTACTTGCGAATGGATAGTCGACGTGGTGTGGGAGCAGCTTCGCGACGAAAGAGTTCTTGGGCACCAATGACTGTGAGTTGATGCGGCACCAGGCGGAAGCCTGATTTGATCTGGCCACGGAGGAGTCGGGTTCGAGTCTCCTGTCTGGTTCCCCTCTCCCCTGGAGGGAGAGTGGTTAGGGGTGAGGGGGAGCTTGGTGCAGGTGTTTTCTTCTTCCGTTTGGTCGAACTGGCACTTTCTTGTGATTGCAGCCCCCTCACCCCCGGCCCCTCTCTCTCCGGGGGAGAGGGGTGACTAGCCTGCTCCGCCTCGCCTTTGTTTGCAACCGCCTCGTTCCCCTTCTGTGCAAGCAGTTCTCCCAGCCGCTGTTGTTCCCCATCACTGGGGCAGGCAATCACCACTTCCCCACTGAGTGTTCGTAACTCTTCCGCTACCTTGGCTGCTTCACCACTGAAGCGTTCGACGGATTCCACTTGCAGGTGGCATGTCGCTTCCGATGACATCGCAGGTAGCGAAGTGACATAGACACTCGGGAACTTCAGCAGATGCTTGAACGTTGCATCGATGCCGAACAGACCTTTGACTTCGTCAACCCGTTCGAGGAAGAGTTTGCCTTGCTCGCGGAGGTCAACGGGTTCGATGAAGATGACCGCAGTGTTCGCGGGTAGATATGAGGTGAAGGGAACGGTATCGTTCAAGCCCTTCTGGGTGAAGACGGTTACGTTGATGCTATCGACCGGCTCCTGCGACCGCTGAGTCTCGGGAGCGAAGCGACGAATACTGTCGATGACATCGCCAAAGAATTCGAGACGCACCGGGCTGTCCGCATCAGCAGGGTAGATGTCAAGGATGCCACCGCGCTTACTGAACTCGCCGGGGAGTTCAACGACTTCGGTGCGGGTGTAGCCACCCTCGACGAGCCAGGTGATGAGGGACTCGAAACGGATCTCATCATCCTTCACCAACTCCCGCGACTGTGCCGAGAGCGCCGCCGCACTAGGCACCGGCTGCATCATCGCGGCGAAGGAGGTTAAATAGATGCCATGTCTGATTCCCCTCTCCCCCCCGGGGAGCGGGGTTAGGGGTGAGGGGTTGGCACTTGTATTTAACCCTGTTCCACCACCCTCAACCTGAGTGGGCGCGATATTCTGCCCCCTCACCCCCGGCCCCTCTCCCCGGAAGGGAGAGGGGAGCAAGTTCTTCAATACCTTTAGTCGTAGTCCCGGTTCATTGCGGTCGGGCACTTGTATAGGGCGGATTCCCAGAAACGTTTCTACATCGGTTGCCCAGGTATCCAAATCACCTGCATGGGCCAGCACAATGAGCGTTGGGGCGGGATGAACTTCAGCAATCGCTGCAGCAGCCAAGGCTGCCGATGAGCCCCAAGCGCCATCGATGGTTCCCGCTTCCTGACGCTGGAGCGCTGCGAGGACCTGCTGAAAGGCAGCATTCTCACGAAGTAAACCAGGAAATTCGGTGAAGGAAGTGACCACTTCCACGTTATATATCTGACTTCAACTTGAGCCAAAGTGGTCGAATGTAATGTGAAGATTGTTTGATTTGTTAAGTTTGTGCGAAGGTAACGATTATAACTGTCGAAAATGAGAAAGAGCTCAATGTTCTATTTTGCTACAGGTAAGATATGCATCGAACGAGTTGGGTAATCATGGTGTTTTTAAGTGTACCCCATTTTACTCATTCTCAAGATACCTTCGTGCCTCCGGAAGAACTACGCGCCCAATTGCAGCAGGCCTACAACACACCCGGCGTGGTTCAGGCTGAATATTCGGGTAGCAATGGTATCAGCTTTGATCGTGATACTCGTAGCCACCTGATGGAGCTACTGGCTGAACGAATGCAGGACCTGCGTGATCCTGAAATTGCCATCGCCTACAGCCAGGCAGGGCCTTCAGCAAAGGGTGAGAACGTTGATGCTCCACCGAAGAAGAAAGCCTGGTACGAAAAGCTAGGCATTCGTGGTTACGCTCAGTTCCGGTACAACTTCACGGTAGATAGCGATCCCGATGGCGCTCCAGCCCAGATGGTGGGGGATCGATCGGTTGGGAACAATCAGTCGTTCCTGCTTCGTCGTGCTCGTGTGATCCTGTTCGGCGATGTCTCTGAGTATGCCTACGTGTACATTCAGCCAGACTTTGCTGCGTCCCCGAACGGGGCAGTGGATAACGTGCAGTTCACACAGATTCGAGATTGGTTTGTCGATTGGTACTTTGACAAAGAGAAGGTCTATCGCTTGCGGGCAGGTTCTTCGAAGGTGCCTTATGGCTGGGAGAACATGCAGTCGAGTTCAAATCGATTGGCATTGGATCGTGATGATCCACTTAACAGTGCGGTCCGCAACGAACGTGATCTGGGAATCTTCTTCTATTGGACTCCTGTGTATGCCCAGAAGTTCTTCGCGGAAGTCCTGGACAAGGGATTGAAGGGCTCAGGCAACTTCGGTGTGTTCGCACTCGGTGTGTATAACGGTCAGGGTGGTTCGCTAGTGGAGCAGAACGACAATCTGCACAGTGTCATTCGATTAACACTCCCTTACGAGTTCTATAACGGCCAATACATGGAAGTGGCGGTGCAGGCTTACACGGGTTTCTTTGCTGTCTATTCAGCACAGATTCGGGCGAACGGCGTGGGGCCACTCATTCGTCCAACGGGAACCGTTGAAACCGGAAACCAGCGCGGTTGGCTGGATCAGCGGATCGCTGGCACGTTCATCTGGTATCCTCAGCCCTTTGGTTTCCAGGCGGAATGGAATGTGGGACAAGGCCCTGCTCTGAACCAGGCACAGACAGCGATTGAAGATCGCGCTCTTCAGGGCGGTTACGCCCAGGTAATGTATCGATATGATACTTGTACGCACGGGATTCTCTTCCCTTACGCTCGCTGGCAATACTTTCAGGGTGGTTACAAGAACGAACGCAACTCGCCTTACGTTCACATCAACGAATGGGAAACCGGCGTAGAGTGGCAGATCAATTCAGCAATCGAACTCACAGCAGCCTATACTTTTGCTGATCGTACGAACACGACAGCCCGTACGGACAATTTCCCATCCTATCAGCAATTCAAAGGCGATCTCATCCGTTGTCAGTTGCAGTTCAACTACTAAGCCAGGCCGTTTCAAGTTCGAGTTCATCACCATAACCCGCAGAATACTCATGGCCATCCCATGAGTAACCCCTCATCTTCATTGCATTTCTCGCTAGTCTCTGCCACAATAAACCTACCTGCCTGATTCGTGCGCGCTCCACGCGAGATACGTCAATGGGACTGATCAAACTTGCCTTAGGCAACGTCTACGGTGTGATTGTCTTCGCACTCTTCATTGCCATCCTGGGTGTGTTGTCGCTCATCACTGTACCGATTGATATTCTGCCTCAGTTCAAAACTCCTGCGGTGCAGGTGCTTACCTTCTACAACGGTATGCCTGCCCGTTCGATGGAGCGGACGATTACAGATCGAGTCGAACGCTGGGTGAATCAGGCACCCGGTGTGGCGAACGTGGAATCTCGCACCGTCGCTGGTGTGAGCGTGGCCAAGGTCTTCTTTCAGGATAGTGTCGATCTCAGCACGGCACTCACGCAAACCAATTCACTGTCGGGGGCGGCACTTCCTTCGCTGCCTCCCAATACGTTGCCTCCTGTCTCGTTGCCTTTCGATCCGACCGGTACCTTTCCGCTGGGGGTGCTCACCGTCAGCAACCCGGGCATGGCTGAGCAGCAGGTGAAGGATCTGGCCCGTGTCGAGATTCGTAACCGGCTCGGGTCCATCAATGGCTGCGTGGCACCGGTGGTGGTAGGTGGCAAGGATCGCCAGATCATGGTGTACCTCAACCACCAGAAGCTGGAAGCCCGCAATCTGTCGCCGGTCGATGTGGTGCGGGCCCTCGATCAGGGCAATCTGCTGGTCTCGCCGGGCACGGCTTACATTGGCGATAACCAGATCGCTCTCGATACCAATGCGATGGCTCGAACGGTGGAAGATATCAGTGATATCCCCGTCATCTTTGAACATGATCGCCAGGTGCTGCTGAAGGATATTGCGACCACTATCGATGATGCAGTGATTCAAAAATCACGAGTGCGGGTGAATGGGAGACAACAGGTCTTCGTTCCCATTTATCGTCAGCAGGGGGCAAGCAGTCTCGATGTGGCTGACGGAGTGAAGAAGGCTATTCCCGGTCTGGAGTCGGAACTACCCGAAGGAAGCAAGCTGGAGTTCGTGATCGATCAGACCGACTACGTTCGTAAAGCCATTGACAGCCTGGTGCACGAAGGCATCATCGGAGCCCTCCTGGTTTCGGTGATGATTCTCGTCTTCCTTGGCAACTGGCGGATGACGGTGATTGCCACGATCTCGCTGCCACTAGCAATCCTTGGAGCGATCATTGGTCTGAAGGCCTCAGGCAACACGATCAACGTGATGACCTTGGGTGGACTGTTCCTCGCCATCGGGCCACTCGTCGATAACGTCATCGTGGTGTTGGAGAACATTCACCGCCACATGGGTATGGGCAAGACACCGTACCAGGCTGCTCTCGATGCCACCAGTGAGTTAACGTTGCCTGTCGTGGTGGCAACACTGGCCCTGATCATCGTACTCTGCCCGGTGGCCCTCACTCCCGGTGTGGGTGGTTTCCTCTTCAAGCCACTGACGCTGGCTGTCGCTTTTGCGATGATTGTCTCGTTTGCACTCAGTTGGACCTTTGTTCCTTCGCTGTGTGCGGTGATGCTCAAACCTCACAGCCATGAAGATGATCATGCCCCCAAGGGGTTCTTCGCCCGCTGTTATCAGGCGATTGACGGGTTCCTGAATGGCATCACCCGGCGCTATGAAAGCGTGCTCCTCTGGGCCCTGGCTCATCGTACTCTGGTGCTCACTGTCATCATCGGCATCTTTGTTGCTTCGCTGACCTTGTTCACCCGAATCGGCCAGGAGTTCTTCCCCGCTGTTGATGCCGGGCAGATCACCATCCAGGTGCGGGCACCTTCCAACCTCCGGCTCGATGCAACCGAACGGCGCATCGTCGATGTTGAACGGGTGATTGCCGAGACTGTCCCGCAGCAAGAGCTGCAGATGGTCGTTTCGGAGATTGGCCTGAACAACGACTGGTCAGCAGCGTATTCACAGAATGCCGGTCAGCAGGATACGGTCCTTCGTCTGCAATTGACACCAGAGCGAACCCATTCGGCCCAGGAGTATGCCATCCTGCTTCGTGAAGCGTTCAGCAAGGAAGCATCGTTCTCTGATCTGGAGTTCAGCTTCGATACGGGTGGCATGGTCTCTGCTGCTCTCAACTTCGGGGCTTCCTCCCCTATCGATATCCAGATCACTGGTGGCACGCCTGATCAAAAGTTCGAGGTAGCCAAGAAGGTGAACCAGGCAGTAAGAGACATTGACGGGGCAGCAGATGTTCGCACCCTTCAGCGGAACGATGCCCCTTACCTGGTGATGGAAGTCAATCGCCAGGAGGCAGCCATCTGCGGGCTGACTGCTCGTGATGTGGTGATGCAGGTGGTGACAGCGATGAATTCGAGTATTGCCCTTACTCGCAATTTCTGGATCGATCCCAAGAGTGGTAACCAGTACTTCATCGCAGTGCAGTACCCCGATGACCCGAACTTCAGGCTCGATCACCTCAAGAACGTCTTTGCGACTGGAACCAACCAGAAGACCCCGATGCGGCTCAGTGCCCTGGTGAATGTGCGCGAGACGACGCAAGCTGTTGAGTTCAACCATGTGGGCCTCAAGCGTGTCGTCAACGTGCTGGTGAACACCGAGAACCGGGATATTGGTTCGCTGGCTGGTGACATCACCAAGGCTATTAGAGTGATTGAACTGCCTAAGGGCATGAACATCGAACTGAAGGGCGAGTATGCCCGCATGATGGAGTCATTCCGCAGCCTGGGGATTGGGCTCGGACTGGCATCGGTGTTGGTCTATCTGCTGATGGTGCCTCTGATGCGGTCGTTCGTGATGCCTCTTATCATCATGGCCACGGTGCCACTGGGGTTCATTGGTGTGCTGGTGATGCTCTTCACCACGAAGACGACGCTGAATGTGCAATCGGAAATGGGTGTGATCTTCCTTGTGGGCATCGTTGTTTCGCAGGGTGTGCTGCTGATCGACTTTGCCAACCAACTGCGTGCTCAGGGGAAGAATGTCCGCGAAGCGATTCACGAAGCTGCAGTCACCCGCTTCCGTCCGATCCTGATGACCTTCCTCGCGACCTTCCTTGATCTGCTACCCATGTCACTCGGTTTGGGACGTGGTTCGGAATCGCTCACACCACTGGCCCGTGCCGTGGTGGGTGGACTATTAACGAGCACCACGCTGATGCTGGTGGTGGTGCCTATTCTCTTTACGTTACTGATTCGCGACAAACGACCTGTCGAACCCGTTCACACTCCTGCTACGGAGGCTTCATGACCACCGACCCTGTTGCACCCGTTACCGTCAGGAAGCCTCGCTTCACACGTCGCCTCGTCACTTTCGGAGTGCTCCTGGCTGCGCTCGGTGCAGGCATGGCAGTGATGATGGGTTACATCCCCATGCCATTCCATTTTGGCAATAAGGCACAAGGGGCGCAAGGCTCGTCACGAACGGCCACCATTCCGGTGGTGAAGGTTGTGCATCCCAAGAGGGAAACATCGCTGGCACTGACCGTGGACCAGTTTGCGGTGCTCGAGCCATACTTCCGGGCCGACCTGCGGGCGCGAGCTTCGGGTATTGTCCGCCATGTGGCTTTCGACATTGGTGACAAGGTTCACAAGGATGAAGTGCTGATCGACATCGATGTGCCCGATACGGAGCACGATGTGGCCCGCTGCGAAGCCTTGATCCTGCAACGTGAACAGGAACTGAAGGTTTCGCATGCCAAGCTAAAGGATGCGAAGGCCCTTCGTGATGTCTCTGCTGCAACGATCAAGCAACGACAGGCCGAAGTCGAAGGTGCAGTGGCAACTCGTGATCTCAAGAAGCGGAAGTTTGCCCGCTACCAGGAACTGGCTGCAAAGGGGTCTATAGTAGGTAGTCTCGTGGAAGAAGAAGAACGGGACTTGCTGACCAGTGAATCAGTGGTCACTTCCAACAAGGCCAACGTCGAACGGGCACGGGCTGACTATGCCGAGTCTGAATCGAAGGTAGAAGCAGCAGCAGCCGACATTGATCTGAAGGCAGCACAGATCGTGGTAGCTCGTAAGGAATTCGACCGTGCCAAGGCCATCGCGGATTACTCCAAGGTACGGGCCCCGTTCGATGGCGTGGTCGTCAGGCGAACCGTTGATCCTGGCTCGTTCGTGCAGAATGCCACCACGGGTACCAGCGAAGCATTGATCTCTATCGCCCGCCTGGACATCGTTACAGTGGCAGCAAAGTTCCCGGATAATGTTGCACCAGCCATCACCAAGGGCATGCAGGCTACGGTGACGATGGAAGACTTGCCCGGCCTGACGATCCCTGCCCATATCACCCGGTTCGCCCCATCGACACAGAATGCGGACCGTACCATGCGGGTGGAAATTGATCTTTTCAATGGAACCGAGGAGGAGTATAGGCGATTGGCAGCGGCTCATGCCAGCAAGAAGTTCTGGGGGACGAAGAGTTCCGATGATGCCATGCCGGTTCGTGCTTTTGGGCCGAGTGCCGGTCAGCATCCGCAACTGCTTCCGGGGATGACGGCCAACATCAGGCTCTCGTTGCGTTCCTTTGGCGAATCGCTGGTCCTGCCTAGCTGTACCGTCTATACCCGGTCGGGTACCAGCTACATCATGCTGGTCGATCAGGGTAAAACCAGACAAGTGCCCGTGCGGGTACAGCTGAACGATGGCAACATCACTCTCGTCTCCATCATGACCAAGCGTACGGAAGCGGATGGCATGAAGAACGAGGTCTTCAGCAACCTCACTGGTAAGGAAGAAGTGGTACTCGCCAAGCAGTTGGAGCTTGGTGAAGGCATTGCGGTGAAGAGTGGGCTCAGTGACTGGTAAGTGAACTCCGAGGCAGGAAGCCGATGAAACGAACGACCTATCTCACCGGCATCTGCTTGATCGGCACTCTCAAGCTAACGGGATGTGCCAGCACAACGACGACAATTACCAGGCAACCGGTATGGACTTCGCGCTCGGCAGTAGCAGGGGCAAGCAATCATGCGCCTGCTCCCGTTTCGACACTGAGCGGGATGACACCACCAGTCGTCCCGCAGAACGACATTCAGCAGGTATCAGCAGAACTCAAGTCCGATAAACATCCGGCTTATGCACAACTAACGACATTGCCTATTGATCTGCCAACCGTCATGCGGCTGGTGAATGAGAAAAGCCCAGCCATTGGTTACGCCCGTGCCAGGGTCGATGAAGCCCAGGCACGGCTGGATAAGGCAGAGATGCAGTGGCTGCCTCACTTGAGTCTCGGGGCGGCCTTTGCCCGCTTCGATGGACAAACACAGAATCAGAGTGGCAACGTTTTCGGCGTATCCCGGTCCAACCTCTTTGGAGCGGTGGCCCCCGCGCTCAGCCTCGACATTGCTGATGCCATCTATCGGCCACTTATCGAAAGGCAGCTTAACTCTGCCGAGCAGTACACTGTGCAAGCCACTCAGCTGGCTAGCGAAACCGAGGCTGTCGCAGCGTACATCGATCTACTGCAACTACATGCTCTGCTTGAGATCAATGTCGAAACCACGAAGAATGCGGAGACGTTGCACACTGCTGCGAAGAACGCCCGGGATACCAAGCTTGATCGCACGGCTGGTGATGTGAATCGGGCTCAGACCGAAGTCCTCTTTCGCCGTATCGAACGGATCGACCTGCAAGGCAAAGCGGCCCAGGCCAGCACCAGGCTGGGACGAATGCTGCTTCTCGAACCCCAGTTGCAACTGGTACCAGCCGAGAAGGCGGTAGCTCCGATAACTCTCATTCCGGCTTCCTCTACCCTGGATGAACTGTTGGCACAAGCCCTTGCCAATCGGCCTGACCTGGCTGCACACCGTGAACGTATCCAGGCTGCATGGGCACGAGTCACGCAAGCAGAGCAGGGGCCGCTGCTGCCCAAGATTGCTATTACCAACCAAACCGGTGCTTTCGGTGGTGGCATCAACGATGGCATGGACAACTTTAGCAGCCGCAATGCTCTGAGCGTCCAACTCTACTGGGAAATACGCAACCTCGGCTTCGGCAACCGTGCGGATGCAGAAGAACGCCGGGCGATTCGGGATCAGGCCGAGTATCAACTCGTCGAATCGCAAGCCCGTGCCGTTGCTGAGATCGTGGAGGCAGCCCAGGTAGCTGCTGCCCGGCAGGAATCACTTACTCTTGCTGAGCAGGCAGTGAAGGAAGCTCTTGAACTCTACCGCATCAACATGGATAGCATGACGAACGTGATTGATGCCAAGAACCTGGTGGATGCCTTGCGTCCGTTGCAGGCACTTCAGGCCCTGAACCAGGCCCGTATCAGTTACCTGTCTGCCATCCTCGACTACAACCGGGCTCAGTTTCGCTTGTATTCAGCATTGGGGCAACCACCGAGTTTGGGCATCGCGGAGAAGAAGTAGTCTCGCAGTTCCACTTGAGCCAAAATCACATCCACAGTATAAGGCACCCGTCATGATAGTGCATGGAGGCACGACGGATGTCTATTCAGAAGCTCACCTTTGCCCTGCTTGGTGTTGGTTGCGCGAGTATGCTGGCCTTTTCTCAAGGGCCGGTCAGCCCTGATAAAGATGTGGTGGCAGTCGTCAATGATGTGCCTATTACCCGCCAGCAACTGGCAGATGAACTAATTGCTCGCAAGGGTCGGGCTCAACTCGAAGCCCTTGTTCACCGCACCCTCATCGAACAGACTTGCAAGGCCAAGGGTGTGGTGGTGACCGATCGCGAAGTGCAGGAAGAACTCGTCGCTGAGATGAAGGCATCAGCTTCTGCCAATCTGCTCGACTTTGAAAAGTCGATGCTCAGCCCACGCAAGACGAGCCTTTTTGAATATCGTGAAGATGTGATTCGTCCTCGGCTGATGATCCAGAAACTGGCTGAGTCACAACTGGCACTCACCGATGAAGATCTGAAGCGTGAGTTTGCCTGTCGTTTTGGCCCCAAAGTGGCTATTCGACTGATCACGTTCAAAGATGCCAAGATTGCCAAGAAGAGTTGGGCAGAGATCAACAACAATCCTGAGATGTTTATCCGCCACGCCAAGATGCAGGAGAATGTTGACCTGGCTGCCAGTGCTGGCCTGCTGGCACCGTTCGGCAGACATACTACGCACGATAATATTGAGCAGCGTGCATTCGAATTGAAGGTAGGCGAAGTAAGCGAAGTGCTTCAGACGGCACAGCAGGGCTATGTCATCATCATGAAAGAGCACGATCTGCCTGCCCAGAACGTGAATTTCGATGACAAGAAGGAACTCATCCGTCAGTCAGCGATGGAGAAGAAGCGGCAAGTTGAAGTACCTAAGATCATTGCAGAGATCAAGAGTCAGGCTAGTACGCGGATCAAGATGTACCTCGATACCACCAGTGATCCAAGCAAGGCACTGGAGAAGTACAAGGATGCCTTCGAGAAGGGCAGCAAGCGATAGTCTGTTCGCTGTTGATATCTGAAGTTGCTGATCCCTGGTTGCTGAGCAATCGGGGATCAGCAATTTTTTCGTTTTGGTATCCTTTGCGCTAGTACCGAATGACCACTTCGACTGTTACATCAATCGTGCTGCGCATCAGCAACAGGTAGTTGGGCAGGTTGATGTTCCTGGGAAGACTCGCCGGATCGAATCGACCACTCCGTCCGGACAAGGACAACGCCGTCTTCGGCACCTGACCCGACTCGAATTCCTTCCTCAGTTTCTCGATGTAGTTCTTATGTTTCATATTTCCTGTTAATGAAACTTGGGTCAGATACACTTCCACCGACCCCGTGGATTCGAACTCCACACTAGTAGGCGACACACGATGCCGTCTCTTGTAGGCATCGATGATGGGTGCGATTTCGCAGCTTCCCGCGACAAGGTGATGGGCCTTCCGTACCGTGGGTGGCTTGTTGTAGACTCGCACACAGTAGATAAAGAGCAGAAACGCGCAAGCAGCGGCGAGACGGATAGCAGTTCGCTGGCTGATCATGGCCATTATTGCGCCCCAGTTATTCCAATGTTCCAGATGGATCTACACCCTATGAAAGAAAGCGATTTCTCATGACACTTACCCCCGGTAGTATCCGCAACCAAGCTCCATTTCCGGCGTTGTTCGACTGGCAGGTAATTGGATAGTTCTCTGAAACTACCCACATTGACGATTAACATGACGGGGGAACCAGCCAGTACAGTCGCTTACTTTCTTGTAGGGAGATTCTCTACCCGAAGGGAAACATCATGCGACGCAGAATGACAGCACTGGTGGGTCTGGCAGTATTCTTGGGGTTGCAGGAACCGGCCTGGGGGCAGACGTTTTATAACTGGAATGATCCAACTGGTGGTAATTATCACACACCCAGCAACTGGTCACCTGCCGGTGGGCCGCCCGGCAATCAGGATGTAGCCTTCTTCACCATCGCAGGGACTTACACAACTACTTTCGCCAATAGTGACGGACAGTCGTTAGCTGTTGAAGTAGGCCGGGGTAATGTCACGTTTACCAGCGCCCTCGCTACTGCAGATCATACTTGGGGGACTGCTGTAGTTGGACCAAGATCCAATGATGTCGCTTCCAGCAGTACACTGAACATTTTGAACGTTCCCGATTTCATGATGAGTGGATCTCTCGTTATCGGGCAGGCCAGTGGAAAAACGGGCACCATGAATATCACTAATGCCAGGTGGGTGAACGCTGGCGTTACGACGGTAGGTGACTCAACTGCTGGCAATCTCAATCTTACCACTTCAGCTGCACAAAATTCCGTTCTGATCACCGATTCATTGTCGATTGGCTTCGGTTCAGGTTTTGCTGGTTCCAGTCCAGCGCAAGGAAGTGTGAATGTCTCTGGTGGCAGCGCACGCATCATTGCCAATGCTGTTGTCGTCGGATCAAGTGGTGGCAACGGACAACTGACAGTTTCCAATGGAGGTTTAGTTCAATTCGAGAGTGTCCACATTGCCAATACAGAATCAGAGAACAGCAGTATCACCGTCAGCGGCACCAATTCTACTATGCTGATCGACAATAATCTCACCATTGGCAGTGGAGTGAGTAACACAAACTCAGTTGGTACTCTGTCTGTGTTGAATGGCGGTGTGGTCAACACGGGCGGGCTTATCGACCTGGGAGTAGCTGAGCAGAACCCTACAGGTTTCGTGTCAGGTACTATCAACATCAGTGGTTCCAATGCAATTCTGACATCGGGGGGGATTCTCACGATTGGCAGGAATCGTCAAGGCAACGTCCATGTCAGCAACGGTGGAAGTTTGGTGGCATCGGGCATTATCCTTGGTGATGCGGCAGGCAGTAACGGATTGCTGGAGATATCGCATACTTCGACATCTGTCTCGACTGGCCTTTTGAATATTGGTCAGTCCGGCGTGGCGAGTCTTCATGTTTCCAATGGCGCAACCCTGAACGCAAGCCATGGTACTCTGGGATCGCTGGCGACTGGCGTTGGAACACTGAATCTCACCGGCCTCAACTCGGCGGCATTCTTCACCGGCACGCTGGGAGTAGGTGGAACGAGTATCGCTGCGGGCGGTACCGGCGTTGTTCACGTCAACAACACCACGACGTTGAGCGTCGCTGGCCAGTTGTCTCTCTGGTCAGGCGGCACCTTGAATGTTGGATCCATCGCCTTCAATGCAGGCAACTGGAACTGGAACGAAGGTACCGTCAACTTCAGTCAGCCCACCACGCTGAACAACACGCTGCTCAATAACCTCGTGGGTCTGTCACATACTATCAACTCTAACCGTAACCTTGGTAGCAGTGGCGGGGCAGCCCTGACGCTGGGTTCCAACCTCACCGTTGATGGTGGCCGACTGCATAGTAGCGGTGCGATGATTGTGAATGCAGGCGCCATCCTGATGGTCAACAATGGCAGCGAAGCTTCCTCTACGGGAGTCGTGACCAACCACGGCACCATCCTGATGAATGGCCCCACTTCCGTGATGTCGGGGAACACCATCGATAACCGTGGCTCCATTCGGGGCAGTGGTGTCATCAACAACACGCTCTCTAATAACATCACCGGTCAGGTGCGGGTGGCAGCCAGCGATTGGCTGACGTTCCAAGGCACGGGGCATGTCAATCAAGGTTCCGTGCAATTGCTTGGCGGCGTCCTCGAGTTCGCCAGCTTCCTCAACACTGGCACTCAAGGCTTCATCAGTGGTCATGGGACACTGATAGGCAGTTCAGCTTCTCAAGGTGGCTTGGGCCACGTCAACACCGGAACTTTCGCCTTCAGCAGTGGCAACACCAACGTTTATGGCGATGTGCAGAACAACACCACCGGGCGCATCGTCACCAGTGGTGGTTCTGTGACGACCTTCCATGATGACGTACTGCACAATGGTGTCGAGATACGCACGAGTTCCGGAGCCAGTACCGTCTTCTTTGGTAGCGTCTCGGGAGCAGGGGCGTTCACGGGCGCTGGGCTGGTTCAGTTTGAAGGTGACCTGCGGCCTGGAAACAGTCCTGCCAATGTGCAGTTCGCTGGTGATGTTGAGTTCTCCGTTACAGCACGGCTCGTTTCCGAACTGGGTGGGGTGCTGCCTGGCGATGAGTATGATCGCCTGACGGTGCAGGGGCAGATTCTCCTCAGTGGCCAGTTGGATGTGCAGTTGATCAATGGCTTCATTCCGAATGCTGGCGACACCTTCATGATCATTGACAATCAAGGAAGTGGTTCAGTCTTTGGTACCTTTGCCGGGTTAGCCGAAGGTTCGAACTTCGTGAGCAAAGGCAACTGTGGAATATCACCTACCAGGGTGGCACGGGCAATGATGTGATGCTGCTGGCCGTACCAGAGCCAACGACGTGGGCACTGATCGGGCTGACTATGCTGGGTGGAGCGGGTTTAAAGTGGTATCGCCGACGTGTGAAACAGCTAGATGAGGATACACTATAAGCCGTTTAATGTGTTCGTGGCCTATTTCGTTGGTGGCCGGGCTAAGGGATTGGTAGGGACTAAGCAGCCAGGATGAATTCGGTGAACGAGCAGTTTCGCTACCCACTGCTGCTGTTGATAGTGCATGCAGTGGCCTTCACCGTCTTGCCCCCTTACATGATCGGTATGGCGATCTGGGCGATTGTGCAGGGAAGGATGAACTGGTGGGCATTGCTCTTCTGGATAATCCTGACAGGCCTATTCTTCTTGCATGGAATCGCCTGCGTTGCAGAAGTACGGCGGCGCTGGCACGAACCTTCGAACAAAAAGGGTAAACAATGAATCAACCTGAGAGATCACTCTGGAACTGGATTGGCTATGTGGCTGGTATGGTAGTTCTACTGGCAATCGCGGGTTTCTGCTGGTTTGGCTACCGTGCCAGTTATGAACCTCCAGCCGGCGAGAACACGGGTATCCGCACTATCTATGTAGTGGTAGGTTTTCTCTCCTTACTGGGAGTGTTGGGGCTGGTGCTCAATCTATGTGGGCTGCTTGTGAATACTAACCCAAAGCGTTAGTGGGGTACGTCTCGCAATCGCTTGAACCATCCTCGCTATCGCTTCGGCTTAGTACGGTGCCAACCCGCCTGCATAGTTCGCAAACCGCATGTGCGGTTTGATGTGGGCCAGGGTAATCTTCCCTGTGGGGCCGTTACGTTGCTTGGCGACAATTACTTCGAGGATGCCATCAGCATCAAGACCGGTCTGCGGATCCTTGGGCCGGTGCAACAGCATCACGGTATCAGCGTCCTGTTCGATGGAGCCTGATTCACGAAGATCGGAAAGTCGTGGTTCAGCTTCGGTACGGTTCTCCACGCCTCGGTTCAGCTGGGCGCAAGCAATTACAGGTATCTTCAGTTCCTTCGCCAGGAACTTCATTCGTCGGGAGATGTTAGCCACCTGTTCCTGTCGGCTGTCCTTACGATTATCTGGTTCGACGAGCTGCAAGTAGTCCACCACGATCAGCTTGATATCGTGCTTGAGCTTAAGCCGACGGGCGTTGGCGGCGATGCGGATCATGTTCTGACCGGGCGAGTCGTCGATGTAAATCTTTGACTGACTGAGGCGAGCACCCGCATCACCAATGAGCCGGTGTTCATCCGTGCTGAGATGGCCTTTGCGTAGCTTCTGGCTATCGACCTTGGCTTCACAGCACAACAGACGTTCAGCCAGTTCGATACGGGACTGTTCCAGCGACGCATAAAACACCGGCATGTCGTAATCGACGGCGACATTTCGCATGATGTTGAGGGTGATGGCCGTCTTACCTACCGAAGGACGGGCCGCGATGATAATGAGTTCCGAATCCTGCAATCCTGCGGTGATGTTATCGAGATCGACATAACCTGAGGGCAAACCACTGACGTCGCCGGAACCTTCCCGCTTGGCTCGCATATCCATGCGGTCGAAGGCTTCATGGACTGCTTCCTGCATGGAGATGGTTTCGCCCGCGACCCCCCATTCGGCGATACCCATGATCTTGCGTTCCGCCTGCTCCAGCAGTTCGGTAGCAGGGGCGACCTGATCAGAGGCATCCCGGGCAATGTCGGTGCCGGTGTAGATCAGGTAGCGGATGATGGCCTTGTCGCGAACGATCTGGGAGTAATAGGTGGCATTGGCAGCGGTGGGGGTCTCATCGTAAACCTGAGCAAGGTACTGATAGCCTCCAACGTCCTGGATTTCTCCGGTCTGATGGAGTTCGTTGCTGAGGACGACCAGATCAACCGACTTGGCGACGAGGTGCAGCTTATTGATGGCTTTGTAGATGCGTTGATGAGCATCAGAGTAGAAGTTTTCGTCGGTATGTTCGGGGCGAAGGACGAGCTGTACATCGGGGATGACCCGGGAATCACGAAGCATGCTGCCGAGCACACATCGTTCCGCTTCGAGAGAGTGCGGAGGAACCCGGGTAGCCATCAGGGCATTTGGTTCAGCCATCGCATCCTCCTTGAACGGAAAGTACAGGGAAGGAAGTGTATGACGGACTGGCGGGATGCCAAGGTCATCTGAATCGGATATGGTCTAGTAAAGTGTCCGATACAAAGAATTGTTGAAAATGTCGGTGTATCATTGTGCTACCTTAAATGAGGCATTGCTTGCACACGTATTATGCAACTGTATTATTGCGATACAGAAACGTGCTCAAATCCTGTGCACATGATGGCTAAACTGTGATTAAGCAGTCAATATAGAGATATATTTATCATGTTTTAGCCTAATAATGCAAGTTGACGGCCATGAGATATGACCTAAATTGGTTGTGGCTTCTCAAAAGTATAACTAGAATCATCTTGGAGCAGTATCATGCGAAGGATCTGGTGCGTTTGCAGCATTCTGCTGATGCTCCCGTTGCAGGGGTTTACGCAATCTGTGACAAATGGGAGCTTTGAGAGCCCGGCGCTCGGTGATGGTGCAAATGCAGGGGTTAATACACCTTTGCTCATTGGCTCCAACTCAAGTACCGTCGGCAATTGGGACATGACTACTTCGGCACTGCTTTCTGTTCCGCTTGCAATTGCAGCGCGCGTGGAAATCATCAATCCCATTGGTGCTGGCCCAACAGGTATTTCCGGATCGCAGATAGCGAGGCTCACATCGAATGGTCTTGCAGGCGTAGGTACTTCAGGATTTCTGTCTCAGGACATCGGTATCTCTTTTACTGCAAATACCCGATATATCCTGACTGCAGATCTGGGACTTGCGAATCTTGCTTTTGCCTTAACTACCTTTGGCATGCAGATCACAGCAGGTGGAACTCCGGTTGCTACTCGAGATCACGGAACGATCTTATCGTTGTTTGCCAACTCCAACCAGTTGTACAATGTTTCGTTGATCTTTGATACCACTGCTACGCCCCCGGTTGGCAATGTTGGTGTGCAGTTCTTCCAGACATCACTGGCAGGCGTGGCGGGGGTTTATCTGGTTGATAATGTCACCTTGACTACCGTGGCAGCTGTGCCCGAACCTGCAACGATTGGTTTGATCGCGATCAGTACAGTTGGAGCTGCAGTTGGCTGGTATCGCTATCGACGCACTCAAAAGAAGCAGTACGATGCTCTTGTTAATTAACTGAATAGGTAATCGACAAAATCGCCCGCAAGCATGCTGCACAAGGTTGTAGCATGCTTGTTTCATTGGCACGTTATGGTGAAGCCTTCTCCGCTTCCACCCGGGTGTTGCGTTTGATGGTCTCCTGGAGCATCTTGCGGTACACATCAGCAACTGTCTTCATGCCCAGACGTTCATGAACATCTACCAGTTGCTGTTGAAGTGGAATGTCATTAATGGCATCACGGTGCTGCACTGCAATCATGAAGTCGTCACGGGCTTCCTGAAAACGGCCCATCTTCATGTAGACCGTGCCCCGGGTGCCGTGATACTTAGGCTTGTTGGTATCGTCGGGCGAGGTACGGCTGAGTACCTGATTGATCAGCGACTCCGCACGAATGAGGTCAGGCTGAGCGCGTGTGGCAGCGTTGCCGTGCGTTAGAATCCAGGCGAAGTTGTTGACGATGATCGGGCTGTTGGGATTGAGCTTGTAAGCAAGAGCCCATTCTTTTTCCGCTTCGTCGGTCTTGCCTTCCTGATATAGTTTGTGCCCCAGGTAGAGATGCAGGTAGGCATTGTTGCCACGCAATGCCGTCAGTATGCGATGAGCGCGATCGCGTTCCGGTGCATCCCCACCGGTGGGTTTCATGTAATCAACAAATGCGGAAAGTGCCTGAACATTGCGATCATCCCATTCCAGGGCATTGGCGACACAGTCCAGTTTCAGTCGCTCACGGTCAGGTGTTGGTGGCATGACAAGCAGCTTGAAATACCATTGCAGATAACAGTTCGATAACTCCGTTCGGAAGAACTCCGACTTCTTCATCGCATAGGCGTTAGTGAGCACCTTAATAGCTTGGGGGAATTCATCTAACTGCATGTAGGCACGGGCCAACGTCATGCGATAGCGAATGTCATCGATTTCGCCCTGGGCATTGGTCTTGAGATATTCAATGATGGGCTCAACGTACATGTTGGCTTGTGACAGGTTGCCTTGCGCTTTGTAGATCTTGGCAAGGGTTAAGCGGGCATCGACGTCCTGTGGTTCGCTTTTGAGTAATGCAGGGATGGCTTCATCATTCCTGCCTCGCATCCAGAGGAGCATGCCGAGAAGACCATTGTATTTCTTGTTGTCAGGCAACTTCTTCAGTGCTCGACGGAGGTGCTTCTCCATCAGGTCAAGATCTTCCTTGGTCCGTTTGGAATTGTAGAAGATCATCCTCGCTTTTTCGAAGTGAGCATCCGGATAGCCATCGTCACTATCGGGGTTGGACAGTTCAGTCAGCAACGCTCTGGACCGCTGATACTGTAAGAGTTCCAGCGAAAGCTGGCCTAGTTCAAACTGCGTTTGCAAGCGGCTTGGATCGCCGACATACTGCAACTGCATCAGTCGTTCATAACACAGCTGAGCCCGTTGACGGTCGCCTCGCAGTCGGGCATCGAGAGCCTGCCTCTTGTAGAGTTCCTGCAAGCCATCATCCGAACGAAGCATGGTGTAGGCGGTGACGACCAGGATGAAAATGATTCCAGCCAGCGCAGGCAGTCCCTGGATCAGGTAGCGGAAGTTGCGTATTTGCCACCATGCCACCATCACCGACCAGGCTTGTGCCAGCAGCCAACTGATAACGATGAAAGGATAGCGGATGCCCCACCAGAGCTTCTCGAAGAAGCCTCCGAGTTGACGAGTGACCCAGCGGAAATCGAAGAGCTTGGCAAAGAACTGCTTCAGCTTCCACCATTGGTATTGAATGCTATCCAGCAGATTCCAAAGAGGAGCAGACCAGCCACGACGGTTACGATTGCGACGAGGAGGCATCATGGTTATTTCCCTCCCTGGTTGATACTGAGATAAGACTGGGTTACCCGGTTACGGGCACTCAGGAAGAGTTGCTTCAGGTGTTCTGATTCAGCACTGTTGATGATGCTGTAGGCCTGGGCGAAAACCTGTACCTGGTAACGGATGTCCGTCTGCTTGCGTTGCAACATTTCCCTCAGACGCCGCACGCGATTCTGTAACGCATTCTCCGAAGCACGGAATCGAGGTATCTGTGGCTTGCCGTATTCATCCATCATGCTGAAGTAGAGCAGTCCGTGTTGACCGTCAGGCTTGCGGAAGGTGGCGCGAACGTAATAGTCCTTCTCGCCCCCCGGCAAATCGAGGGTGATGAGTTCATCATCAAGACGTTGCCAGCCTGCAGCGGTGTAACAGATTGTCAAATCGTGACCAGCACGAAACGGGAAGTCAGTCGCGAAGCTGATGGGCTGATCCATCTCCTTGGTACGGTAATACCAGATGCGGGAGAATCGACCAAGTTTGTCATCGACGGGCCTTTCTTCAGGGACCAGGAAGCTGACCCTCTCCCAACTGTTGGACACACCGCCGACTACCGTATCAATGCGGCCAGGCATCATCGGTTCGGTCAGCTTGTTCAGACTGTCCACCAACTTGGCATCGGATGGTGCTGCTACTTCAATCAGGCCCAGACCAGCCAGCCCAAAGTTCGTGATGGTCAGCAGCAAAGCAATGGCCATGATCGGCTTCGCATACACCCAGGTGACTGACAGCCCAGGCCAGCGAGTGGTGCCCAGGTCGATCTTCTTCTTTTGTGCTTCCATCATCTTGCTGAGCACCATGCGTCCCTTGCGGAACAGTGCCATGAACGAGTAAGTCGATTCAAACAGGAAGCATAGCAAACGATCGAGGCTCAAAGTCAGGAGCACCAGGAAGAGGAAGATCACGAATCCGAGGATATCGTGTCGCAAGCCGTGGGCGAGATCGATGTTGAACCGTACTTGGGCTACTGCAATCAGCACCACACGAGCACAATTCGCCGCCAACACCCACACGATAGACCCGGCAATGAGAAGGATGGCATGCAGGATCGGTCGACCAAACCAGAAGACGAAGAAGAGGGCACAGGTGATGATCGCAAAGAACGAGTGGATACCACTGCAGGCATCTTCCACCGCCAGCTTGCTGTACGGGGGCACAATAACCGTGTTACCTTCCATCACGTGCAGGATGCCGAAGACGTCGAGTACATAGCCAGTCCAGTTGGCGGTCTTGAGCTTGAGCCAGAAGATGAAGTCGCTATCCCAGTTGAACGGCGGAGGCACAATCAACCACATGAAGATCCAGGCTGGTAGCCAGCGTCGGACCAGTCCCTTGCCACCCCATGAATAGATGAAAGCCATGCTGCCAATGAGGAAGCTGCCGAAGGCAATGAGGGACGATTGCAGGAATGCACCTGCCGCCAGCCCCATCAGCGAGATGAAGCCAAAGAAGAGAGCAACCACCTGGTATCGACCGGGGTTCAGTCGCCCTTGTCGCTGGATAGCAAAGTAACCGAGAACTGCGGTGCCGATGAGTACCAGTGGAAAGAACTGGTAGTGAGGCTTCGCCCACAGCGTGACACCATGCATGACCAGCATGGGCAGGAAGGGCAGAAAGACAATTATCAGTGGCAGGGCCTGCAACCACTTGTTAGGCTGCTTGGGGGCAACCTGGGTAATCTGCTTAGGAACGGTCTTGCTAACGACAGGCTCAGCAAGCGCCCCCGTTGGGGCCTCGGGTATCTCTATCGACATATGTCGGTTCCAGTGGACGATCCGGAGAATAACTCGTCAGCCTCAGTTTTTCTGAGGCAAATGAATAGCTGCCCTCTTATCCTACTACAGCAGCGGTCTGCTATTCTATGGCTTTTAGGCAAAAAACATGGCCCACGCACATAATCTCCTCGCTCTCGATCTCGGTGCAGAAAGCGGGCGAGGCATCCTCGGAACCCTGGCGGAAGGCAAGATTACCCTCGATGTGCTTCACCGCTTCCCCAATGGCACCACCAAAATAGGCAATAAGCTCTTCTGGGACCCACTCCGCCTCTTCGGCGAAATGAAACACGCCCTGGCACAAGCAGCAGAACGTGGCCCTCTCGCCAGCCTCGGTGTAGACACCTGGGGCGTCGACTTCGCCCTTCTGGGCGAAGACGGTGAAATGCTAACCAACCCCCGCCACTACCGGGATCCCCATACGGAATCGGTGATGGCTGACATTCTTTCTCCCCACCCACGCGGGAGTGGGGTTGGGGGCCAGGTTTCTCCCCTCTCCCCTGGCGGGAGAGGGGCCGGGGGTGAGGGGGATGCGCCTGCAACACCCGCCCAAACCATCTTCCACCAAACCGGCCTCCAGTTCCTCCGCTTCAACTCCCTCTTCCAACTCATCGCCCTCCAGCAAGCCAACTCCACTGCCCTGAAAGCAGCCAAGCAACTCCTCTTCATGCCCGACCTCTTCCACCACTGGTTCGGCGGCCAACCCGTCAACGAAGCCACCATCACCAGCACCAGCCAGTGTTTCAACCCCCAAACCAACGACTGGGCCTGGCCACTGCTGAAACAATACAACCTGCCCGAGCACCTCTTCGGCAAAGTCGTTCCCGCAGGTTCCAGACTGGGCGAACTACATCCCAGCATCATCCAGGAACTGCCCAGCAAACAGGCTGTTCCCATCGTAGCCCCCGCCTCCCACGATACCGCCGCCGCCGTCGCCGCCGTCCCCGCGCAAGGCAACGACTGGTGTTACCTGAGTTCAGGCACCTGGTCGCTGATGGGTGTCGAACTGCCGAAGCCGATCATCAATGAAGACGTCCGAGCAGCCAACTTCACCAACGAAGGTGGAGTGCACCGTTCCCCCCTCTACCTCCCGGGGAGAGGGGTTGGGGGTGAGGGGACTCCCACCACCCGCTTCCTGAAAAACATCATGGGCATGTGGCTCGTTCAGGAATGCCGCCGCTCGTTCCTGCGTGCCAAGCACGACATCAGCTACGAAGAACTGGTCCGCCTGGCCGAAGCGGAAACACCTTTCCGCAGCATAATCAACCCCGACGACGCCCGCTTCATGCTCCCACTCGATATGCCGACAGCCATCGCGAACTACTGCAAGGAATCCGGCCAACCACAGCCCGAATCGCATGGCCAGATCGTCCGCTGCTGCTTAGAAAGCCTCGCCCTCCGCTACCGCTGGACCAAGGAAAAGCTCACCCAACTCACAGGCCAACCCATCAACGTCATCCACATCGTCGGCGGAGGCTGCCAGAACCGACTCCTCAATCAACTCACCGCCGACGCCACCGGCTGCTCCGTCCTCGCCGGCCCCATCGAAGCCACCGCCCTGGGCAATCTGCTGACACAAGCCATGGGCTTGGGGCTAGTCAAGAACCTCGATGAACTCCGCAATATTGTAAGACAGTCATTCACAGTGGAACGGTTTGAGCCAAAAGGACCCAGGAATGGGGACGATGCGTATGGGAGGTTCTTGGGGCTGGTGGGGTAGTATTTGCCGTTAATCGAACAATACATGGATGTCAACTTTCTCTGAGCCGTTCGTTGTCACAGCACCCCAGAACACAGAAGGTGTAACTGAGGGAGTAATACAACGAACACTTCCATCAAGCATCGCAACCATTAAACCACAAGGAAGTGTTGACTGAAGCAAGCCAGGATTGGCGGCTTCAACTTCTGGATGATGCTGGAAGCTAACACCTGGAATTGATGGCAGTGAAACTGAGGGGTTGCCACTGGTTACAGGCACTACATCTAAGCTGGACTCATCAGCAAATAGTGAAGTTCTGTAGGCAGTAAACGTAGGTTGATTTGTGCTTGTGTCCCAAGCATGAGGATAGTGAGAGAAGGAGTTGTACATACTGCCTGTTGAAGTTGTGTATGCATAGTGTTCTGCTGCATATATCGTGTAACCAATACCGTCTGGGACAACAGAGCCAATTCTGGTACGTGATTTTGTGTGGAAGTAAGCATTTAGTGCAAACGATGTGTATCCAGCATGAACTATGCTGTTGTATGCAGGCATTTGCAGTAGCACAGAATTGAGTGAAAGGTCAGTAGCGGAATTAAGCGATTCGAGGAATGGGAAGTCTCGCCCAAATGGATTGAACTTCACGTTTGATTCAAGGAATGGAATGTACGCCATTAAGGGCAATTTGTCACCATCCTGCCAACCTTTCTTTGGCTCGAGGATGGATGGCAATGAACCGCCTTTGAATGTGCTGTACTGAATGGCAGAATTGCTGATGGACTTTAATTTAAGCGAGATGCCTAATTTCTCTTGCAGCATCCTTGCGTGTTGAATAGCAGGCATAATCATCGCCGCAAGTAGTGCAATGATTGCAACAACTACCAAAACTTCAACAAGCGTAACGCCTCGTCGTGTCATCTTAACCGCTCCTTCAAGAAGACCTTCTGAAACTATTCAAAAGGTCGAAGTCATTTTCTAACACGTTACCATACCCAAGGTAATGATGTATTCTGAGACTTCGGCACACCTGAATAAAACACTTCGGCTCTGAATTTGTATCTTGTTCCAGCAGTTCCGCCTCTCCAGAAGGTAAGGGGATTAAAAGGGCTTGATGTTGGATTTCCAGATGACCATGAAAAGGGCTGAGGACTCATATCGGTGTACACATTAGCAGGGCCTTCTATTTGGATATAGACATCTACCCCAGTACATGTGTTACCTGGAGGAGTTGTGAAAACGACTTTGGGAGAATACCCAACTTTTGGTGGCCCCAAATCCTTAATCGATGTTACAGTTACAGTCTGGCCTCTGACATTAGTTAAGCACAAGCAAACCAAGACAAACAGTGTAATAGAGTAATAGAGAGTCTTCTCAATCTGAACATAAGTGCAACTCCTCGGGTGAAAGAAAAATCTCAAGCATGCCGGATATTGACATAATATTACTATGTGTCAATAGAAAAATGACGGCAAGTTTATTATTTATGAAGTCTTTCAGCATGTTAAGTGTGGCCAGGGTGCCATGCCCACCCTCAAGGTGGGCATGGTAAGTGTGGTATGGCTCCGTGTCCTCACTGATAC
>WBZX01000113.1_pt1:0-15000 | contig 74465 bp, 60 predicted proteins | sample 5204211 | NCBI WGS metagenome assembly WBZX01 (sample SAMN12344362, study PRJNA552823) | activated sludge metagenome | biome: Activated sludge suspended growth; feature: Nitrification reactor; material: Wastewater; isolation source: activated sludge from nitrification reactor of wastewater...
TGGGCGACGGCTCGGTCGGCGAGAAGGCCAACATCGGCGCCGGCACCATCTTCTGCAACTACGACGGCTTCTTCAAGCACAAGACCGAGGTCGGCAAGGGCGCCTTCGTCGGCTCCAACTCGTCGCTCGTCGCCCCGGTGAAGATCGGCGACGGCGCCTACGTCGGCTCCGGCTCGGTCATCACCAAGGAGGTCGCAGCAGATTCACTCTCCCTCGAGCGCTCGACCCAGGAGTCCCGCGAAGGCTGGGCCGCCAAGTTCCGCATCATGATGGCCAAGCGCAAGGCGGCGGCGGGGAAGGGGTGACGACGCTTTGGTGGGCCCGGGGCCGCCTCGGCGGTGCGGTCGACATGAGCTTCGCTCCCGCCCGCGAGTGGCTGGCCAGATCGCGGGACGACGGTACCTGTCAATCCTTCATGCGCACCGAGTGCGTCTCGCGAATATAGGCCTCCTCGGCCGCGGTCAGCTCGACGCTGTCATAACCGGTGATCATCGTCTTGATGTAGTGGAAGACCGTCTTGCCCGTGGTCGTCATGTAGACGTGGATGATGACGAAGACGGCAATCATGAACGCCGCCGCCGTGTGGACGATTGCGATCCCCGCCAGATAGGTGCCGGCGTTGGGAGTATGGCGCCACAGGTCGTAGAGAAGATAGACGATCCCGGTCACCCACAACGCCGGCGCGATGATGAGGATCAGCGCCATGTAGGCGACGGACTGCAGCGCGTTCTGCTTGCGGTGCAGCCCCTTCTTGTAGGGGTGAGGCTCTCCCACCAGGATGCCGTAGGCATAGAAGCGGATGACCTTCAAGATACCTGCCTTGAACAGATATTGTCGCCATTGTCCCGTCGTGAAATTCCAGAAGGCCGTGAGCAGCCACAGCCCGATGAGGGCGATCGCCGCATAAGTGTGGATCGTCACCGCCGCCTTGAAGCTGATGAGTGCGTGGCCGCCGTGGATGCCGAGCCCTGTGAACAGCAGGGTGAAGATCAAAGCCGCCTGCGACCAGTGCCAGAAGCGCTCGTAGCGCGTGTAGATCATGACGCGGTGCTTGTGCGGCAACCCGGCCGGTGCCGCCTCCGAGGCAGGCGCGCTTGCGGCCGGGCTGGCCTGCTGTGATGACACTTCTTTCATGGCCATCTACCTATCGCTGACGGCGAAAGTTGCCTCTGGTCGTGCGTGGGCGTCTCAGGAATGCTCCGTGTAGGACCTGCGTCCGACGACGAGGCGCAACAGGCCGTGCAGCATCACGCCAGCCAGCGCGCCCGCCAGCGCCAGATAGCCGGCCATGTCGAGCCACGCGAGGCCGTCGCGGCCAGGCATGTAGAACCCGGGAAGCGCAGCCAATCGACCGCTCTTCGAGTGGCACTCGTTGCAGTCGAGGGCCTTGTCCTTGGTCGTCACCATGTGGGTGATCGGCCAATACGAGTGGGTGTCGATGAAGCCGAGCTTGCCGGAGAACGGCAGGTCGTTCTTCTTCATGCCGGCAGCGACCGCCTTTGGAAAATCGTAGTTGCCCCAATATGCGGCGTCGTCCTCGCCCCACAGGTGCGTATAGACGAGAGTGTTGCGTCCGGCGTCATAGGGCATCACCGTCTGCATGCGCTTGAATGGCCAGATGCGCGACTTCGCGTCTCCGTGGCTGCCCTTGAAACTATTGATGGCCACGGACTTGGTGGGATCGAATACGGTGTCGATGGTCGTGTACTGCATCTGGCCGTCGAACCAAGCGTATTCGGGCACCACGTTCTCGGCGAACGTGAAGCTGCCCTTGATCGACTTGTAGGTCTTGCGGTGCTCGCCGTTGCTCTGGGTGAAGTTCTTCTCGTAGTAGCCCTCGCCCTTCTCGTTGAGCTTGCCGGCCGTGCGCCAGTCCCAGCTCGTCATGGTGGCGACGCCGCCGCGGGCGAACGTCGGAATGTGGCAGGTTTGGCAGGCGACCGTGTCGGCATGGCCGTTGAGCTTGATCGCGTTGAGGCCCTGGCCCGGATGCGGCCTCGTGCCGTGGCAGCTCTGGCAGGTCGCAACATCGCGCCGCAGCCCCGGTTTGCCCTTTCCTGCCGGGTCGCTCGCGTGCACGTCGTAGCGGCTGCCGGCGGGAATGTGCTTCACTGTGACGTGACAGGCGGTGCAGGCGAAGTTCAACCCCTTGGCGTCCATGTGGACGTCGAGGACCTTGTCGGGAGCGATCAGCGCCGACGACAGGTCGCCGTGCTTGGCGTTGTCGTCGCCGCCGCCGTTGAAGTGGCAGCGACCGCAGTTCTCGCGCCCCGGCATGCCGACCGCGCGCGCGACCTTTGCGAGATCGATCTCCGGCTTGCCCTCGAACATGACGCTGCAGGCGGCGTTGCCCTTGGTCGTCGGCGTCTTGTAGTAGGTGCCCGTCCGGTCATGGCAGACCAGGCAATCGATGTTGCCCTGATTGGAGAAATCGAAGCTGCTATCCTTGTAATCGTAGCTGATATGGCATTGGGCGCACATGCCCTCGTTGCCGCGCGCATTGGTGCAGAAGTTGTTGACCAGATGCTTCTTGCCGAGCTGCTGGCCGGTGCCCGGGTTCTTGAAATCCCATTTCCAATGCAGGGACTTCATGACGTGCTTGCCGGCCTCGGTATGGCATTCGAGGCAGGCCTTGGTCACCTCCGGGCCGGTCGCGAATGGCCCCTGAAGCTGCTTGAGCTTGCTGTGATCGGTCGTGCCGCCGGGCTTGGCTGCGGAGGTCTGGCCCTCGATCACGGTCGGCGCCGGCGCGGGCTTGGATGGGAAGGTGTGCACCTCGCCTTCGGCGGAGGCTGTCGGCGGCGAAATCAGCGCGGCGGTCAACAAGGCCAGGGCGGATACCAGCCAGCGGGGAAAGGACGGCGGCATCACGTCATGCATGGCAATATCTCCCTCCGAATACTGGAGCAGTCGCCGTGGGGAGCTTGCGGTCCAGGAGCCGTCAAAACGACGATCAACCAAGCTCGCTCCACTGGAAAGCTTCGCAGCGATCGGGGCTGGGTTGCTTGACCGTCGTCAAGACGTGGGCGTTGAACCCGGCGACTGCGTCCTGGTGAGACGCTGCCGTCACATCGAGTAGCGACGGCGTCCGTAGTAAGTAAGTAGGTCGGGTCAGGTCGCCCGATCCGCTGCGCATGTCACTCGACGCCGGCTCCGCCTGTAACCCAACGCCTTGGAAGGCGGCGACCGGAGCCGTTGGGTTACGCGCGGAGCGCACACGGAGTCCGGCAACGAGCGCCGTGGCCGACGCTAAACCGGTGCTGTCATCGCGGGGCTTGTCCCCGCGATCCATTCCTCCGCGTACTCAGAGCGAGCTGCCGGACACCAGGAACGCTCCCTAAGGCTTCGGAGCAAGCCGCACCATGGATCGCGGGGACGAGCCCCGCGATGACATGCGGGTTGGGATCACGCACGCTATCGGCCCGCCCGCGGCTCCTCCCCCTCGAAGGCAGGGCTGATTGGTTGCAAGCAAGGCTCGGATGCTCCTCCCCTTCGAGGAGGAGCATCCCTCACACGATGCTCTTGGCGTAGAGGTCTGTCCGCCTGTCGCGGAAGAAGCCCCAGTCGGCGCGGTAGCTCTCGATCATGGTGAGGTCGAAGGTGTGGACGAGCACGCCCTCGTCCGTCGCGCCGAATTCCTTCACCAGCGTGCCGCCGTGGTCGGCGATGAACGAGTGCCCGTAGAACCGCTGCCTGGCGCCGTCGTTGTCCTCGAGCCCGATGCGGTTCGACGCCACCACGGGCACCGCGTTCGAAACCGCGTGCCCCTGCATCGCCCGCTGCCACTGCAGGTGCGTGTCGAGCGCCGCGTCGTAGGGCTCCGAGCCGATCGCGGTCGGGTAGAGGAGCACCTCGGCGCCGGCCAGCATCATGGCGCGCGCGCACTCCGGGTACCATTGGTCCCAGCAGATGCCGACGCCGATGGTGCCGAACCGCGTCCGCCACGCCTTGAAGCCGGTGTCGCCCGGGCGGAAGTAGTATTTCTCCATGTAGCCGGGGCCGTCCGGGATGTGGCTCTTGCGGTAGACGCCCAGGATCGACCCGTCCGCGTCGGCGATGGCCACGCTGTTGTAGTAGCGCGGCCCGTCCTTCTCGAAGAACGAGATCGGGATCACGACGCCGAGCTGGCCCGCGAGCTTCGCCAGCGCTTTCACCGCCGGATGCTCGGCGGTGGGGAAGGCGGTCGAAAACCACTTCGGGTCCTGCCGCGTGCAGAAGTAGATCCCCTGGAACAGCTCCGACGGCAGGATCACCTGCGCGCCCTGCTTCGCGGCTTCGCGGACCAGCGTCTCGGTCTTGGCGATGTTGGCGGTCATGCCCGTATCATGCATGTCCGCGCCGTAGGAGGTCTGCAGCGCCGCCACCGTCATCGTGCGATTGGCCATCAGAGGGGCTCCTGCTGCGTGATGCAATGGAACGAGCCGCCGCCGGCCTCTCCCGCGCCGAGGAGGCCGCGCGACGGCACGCCGACCACCTTGCGGTCCGGGAACACGGTGGCCAGCGCGGCCAGCGCCGCATCCTGGCTCGCCGTGCCGTAGACAGGCACCACCACGGCGCCGTTGGCGATGATGAAGTTCATGTGCGACGCCGGTGACACGCCGCCGAGTGCGTTCTTGTAGAGCCCCACGCCCGGAATGCGCGCCACCTCGAGCTTCCGCCCGCTCGCGTCCGTCGCGGCTTCGAGCGTCCGCGCGATCGCGTCGAGCGTCGCCGCGTTCGGGTCGTCCGCGCCGGCCGGCGCCTGGCACACGACGCGCCCCGGCGCCACGAACCGCGCGATGTTGTCGATGTGCCCGTCGGTGTGGTCGTTGGCCAGACCCTCGTCGATCCAGATCACCTTGTGAGCCCCGAGCGCCTCGGCCAGCGCCGCCTCGGCCTGCTCCTTTGTCCAGCCGTTGCGGTTGGGGTTGAGCAGCGTCTGCCGCGTGGTGAGAACGGTGCCGGCGCCGTCGTGGTCCACCGCGCCGCCCTCGAGCACGAAGTCGAAGCGGCGGATCGGCGTCCCGGCGAGCCGCGCCATGTCGTCGCCCACGGTGGCGTCGTCAGGGAGGTCGAACTTGCCGCCCCAGCTGTTCGTCTTAAAGCGCAGCGCGATCCGCGTCGGCCCGCTGCGCGCGAAGATCGGCCCCGTGTCGCGCAGCCAGATGTCGCCGTAGCGGGCCCGCACGAGCTGAACCTCGCCGGCGATCATCGCCCGCGCCGAAGCCTCCGCCTCCTCGCCGTTGACGAGCAGCCGCACGGTGTTCCCCGCCGCCGCCAGCGCGGCGACCAGTGCCGCCACGTCGCGCCGCGGCGCCTCGAGGTCGCCGTTCCACTCGTCCGCGTCGGCCGGCCACGCCGTCCACATCGCCTTCTGCGGCGCCCACTCGGCCGGAACGATCGTCGCCTCGTCTCGCAAGTTCAGAGTGTCTCGCACGTCTGATGCCCTACCGGTTGAAGCCGGGCCGCCAATAGCAGCCGTGTGCCGCCCACATATGGCGAGGTCGGCCGCCGGATCAATCGGAGTCTGCGCGGTAACGCTGCCGGGAAGGGCTCAGCGCGCTGCGGGCACCGTCACGGGTGCTGCGGCCGGTGCCGGCTGCGCGCCGGGCGGCGACGGCGGAGATGGCGTTGCCGTGGGCGTCGACGCCGCCAGCCGCTTCATCGCCGTCTCCGCGTCCTTCGAGCCGAGCTGCCGCGCGTGCTCGTAGAGCGCCAGCGCCCGCGCCGGGTCGGCCGGCGCGTCGGCCCTGGCCAGCTTCGCAAGCTCATTGGGATCGAACGTCCGCGCGAACGCCAGCACGACCAGCGCGTTGGAGCCGTTCATGGCCGCCACCAGCCGCTGCCGCGCCGCCTGCACCTCGCCCTTGAGCATCATCGCGTGCGCGTCCGCCACGGCCTTCTCGCTCGCGATCCTTGCCGCGGCATCCGCCAGCGCCAGCCGCTCGGATTCGGCCACCACCGCCGCCGCGTCCGCTTCGTCGGCCGTCGCCGCCGGATCGGGAGCCCGGGTCCGGGTGGGCGCGACGCGCGGCGCCAGGTCGGCCTCCGCCCTGGCGCGCACGATCGGCCGGCCCGGCGCCTTCGCCTCGGTCTTCACGTAGCCTTTGACGCGGACGGGATGAGTAATGCGAGGCGGGAGGGGCTGCTCGGCCGCGGCCGTGGGCACCATGGCCGTCAGCGCCGCGTCGGCGGCCTTCAGCACCGGCGAGAAGCACGCGCATCCGCCGAGACCGGCGGGCAGGAGCACGATGGCGAGACTGCGCAGGCTGCGGCTGCGCACGCGGGGCACGGATCGGCGGGACATCGCGCCGGAACTCCACTCGATGCAAATGGAACGGACGCGAGACGAGGACTGGACAGCCCCGATAATGGACCGCCCACGGTTGACAACCCGTTACCGTGTGATTCGAAATGGGATGGGACTGCGCGCGGCGGCCCGATACAAGAATTCATTCTTGTATCGAGCTTGCCGGCGCGATGGCGCCCATCAGCGGCGAAGGCCCGCCGATGGGCTCCGGCGAAGGCATGACCTGGCGGCTGACGTCAGCTCAGATCCTTGACGCCCTGCTTGTAGTCCGGCGCCATCACGAGCATCGCTTCACCCAACGTGACCAACGCCCACACCACCAGCCGGGCCCAGCCGCCACCCACGTCCTCGACCTCACGAGCCGAAAGCTCGCGCATGCCGCTGGGCTCGCCATCCACCGGGCCGTTCGTGTTCTCATCGCGCATTTGCCGTCTCCCTTGGGTTTCGTCTCGGCCCTATCGCCGTGACACCTTCTGCCTATGGGAGAAGGAGGCCGCCCGCTGTGCTGCCCAGCACACCGCGGGCCGTTCGCTCGCGGCCGGAGAACGCCCCTCGACGTCACGCGGTATGGCCGCAGCACCCCAGAGACCCGACGAACGGCCCCGTCGCGATGGGCTGGACAGCTGACAACCAACTGGGGGACTAGGATTCGAACCTGGACAGGCGGAGTGAGAGCAGCTTTCCCTGACGAACGTCCGCTCTTCGCCCGAAGTGGTCGCGTCAGCCATGCGCTTCTACGCCAGCACGAATTTAGACAGCGCTACTCCGCGCTTTCCTGGGCGGAGTGAAGGTAGGCGATGCCATCGACCTTATTCTCAGCGTGGCGCTTGAAGCCCTTGCCCTTCTTGAAGACGATGAGGTCTGTTCCTGCCGCATCGGCGAAGGCCATGCGACCATCGGTGTAAACACGCCAGGCCACGACCTTCGCCATCACGGGGAAGGCCGCGGCGCATTTGCCGCCATCCTCGAAAAACGTCAGCTTGTAGCCCTGCTCAACCTTGTCCTCGATCAGGGCGACAGTGCAGCGGTCATCGCCCTTCTTCGCCATGACGCCGACATCGCCCAGCATCTCCCGCGCCATGCTGGGCGGCGCAAGGTTTCCGGCGGCAGCAACAGGTGCAGCGGCGGCAACAAGCAGGCTTGCGGCGATAAGGCAGGCTCTCATGGCACCCTCACAAGGTTTTGCTCGGTAGTTCAGCGTCCTGTTTTTTCGCACAGTCAATGGCGATATCACAACCCGCGTCCGCATGGCGCACCGCTCGCTGCGCTCCCGCCTTCGCGAGTGGTGATGGGATCAGCCTCGCGGAGCCTTACATCGGTGCAGGATTTCTCGGCACAGCTGACGAGCTCACGTAGGGCTATGCTGGGACCCGTGGTGCGTTCAGATCGTAGCGCTCTTCCGTCAGCGGCACGAAGCCGAGGCGATAATGCTTCGCCACCGCCTCGATGGCGAGCCCGGCGTCGGCCGCTGTCCCGGCGATCCATGGTGGGGTGGATTTCGACGGCCCGACGAGGCAGACCACGCGGCATGGCCGCAGCACCCCAGAGACCCGACGAACGGCCCACGACGTGATGGGCCATGCGCGCGCGTCAGCCCAATCGTGTCATCGCTGGGCTTGCCTGCACCGGCGAAGGCCGGTGTCCCCGCGATCCATGGTGCGGCTTGCTCCGAAGCCTTAAAGAGCGTTCCTGGTGTCCGGCAGTTCGCTCCGAGTTCGCAGAGGGATGGATCGCGGGGACAAGCCCCGCGATGACAGTTGAGCAGGTGGCTGGGATGGCGCCGGCCACGGGGCACTTGTCGCTCTAACCCAACCGACTAGCTGACCCTGACCGCATAACACGTGCGAAGAACGCATTGAGCTTGTTGATACAGGGCTCGGCCCGCCGACATTCACATTCCCATAGCACCAGCACGCGAAATCCCAATGATTTCAGAAGAATCAAATTTGCGGCGTCACGCTTTATGTTGCCGGCCAGCTTTCTGCTCCAATATGCTCTGTTGGATCTGGGGGTTGACGCGAGGGAGCACCCTCGGTGCTGATGCCAGAAGCAGCCATGGACGTAGATTGCCCACCCGCCGCTCTTGTTCGCAAGGTCGGGTGCTCCGGGCAGGCTGCGGACATCAACCCGATACCGGTATCCGAGTGCCGAAACGGCCGCTCGTACAAACAGTTCCGGCTTGGTGTCTCGGCTGGAAATTCGGGCCATCATCTGCGAACGAGACAGCGGCTGCCGCTCGCTCCGAGATTTCAATTTCGGCTTCGGCCGCTGCACGCTAGACCCCATCCAGCATACATATCCATTTCTGTAAACTGATCAGGCGCGAATTGGCGATGTGCTGCAGAACTTTATGCATCGTCGGCTCAGGCTCGGCGCCATAAGTCGCAACAAGCGCATCCGTGTTGATATGTACGACATGCGAGAACATCGGCGCGTTGACCGCGAGCTTGTCGCAGGCCCGCATCAGGCGCGCGGGATCGAACTCGTTAGTCACGAAGACATACTGAAAGGGCTGGCCGGCTGACTCCGCCGCAACATAGTCGCCAAAGTCGGTCGTGAACTGTTTCTCGCGGTCCGCACGTACACTCCATTTCGCCGTCACGAGTATGCGGGCATGTGGACGAAGAATTGCAAGATCGACCTTGTTCGGCTTGTCGCCCTGCCGCGTCCTGGCGAAGCCTGGGAGGTCTTGAAGGAACGGACGCGTCCGTACTTCGGCAGTCCCGCTCCTAAACGTTCTTTGCAATACGTGCGCGAGAACATCTTCAAATCCTTCACCGACCAGATTCTTCCGCTTGTTTTCTGTTGCGAGATATTGCCGGATGCGCTGAACGAGCGTCTGCCACGCGGGCCCAGGGACCTCGCTAGAGAAGTGTCCGCCTAGAACATCTTTCACAATGGCAATCAGTTCGCCGTCCTCGCCGGGCTTCGGGAAAGCGCGATCGGTATATTGGGCACGCTGCTGTGCCGCTGCGGCTTCCATCCTGGCTACACGTCGGACAACTTCGCTAGCGAGGTCTGTAGTTGCACGCATGAATAGCCAGTCGAGGTTCAGTGCCAACTCGTTCGGCTCGGCGCCCATCTTGAGCGACAGCCAATCGTGAAATGCCAGTGAGCGCGCATACCATGGCTTGCCCGGCTGGCACTTGTCGCTCTCATAACAGTGCGCGAGGCCCGTCGTCCGGTCGGTCCACAAAAGCAGCCGGTAGACATGCTCCCATGCATTCTCTGCCGAGATAGGTGGGGCTGGGCTTGCCACGAAGTACGCATCAATCAGCCTGTTGCGGTTGGCGGCGCCAAACGCGGTTTTGGCAGCTTTTTTGGCCATGGCCTAGCCCGCTCGCGAGGAGCAAGCCTCGACGTATTGCAGCAACTGCTTCAAAATCTCGTTTGCTGCGGCTTTTGCAAGCAATGGCGGCACGGCATTACCCGCCTGACGATAACGCGAGTGGGCAGGGCCTCCATCGTGGCGCCCCGGCAATAAACCAGCCCTTTGATCGGTCGTGAAGTTGAACCTATCAGGGAAGGATTGGAGGCGCGCGAATTCGCGGACCGAGAGGGCTCTTGGAATGGCGTAGTGGTAGACAGAATCGGCTTTGGTGTTCAGCGTCCAGGCCCAGATGCCGCCGTGGAGTCTTCGGTAGGCATAGAAGTGCTTGCGCGAAAGCTTGCCGGAGCCGTTGTCTTGTCCCCATTTGTCGCCACTGATGTAGCGTTCGAGAAGGTGGCCGTGAAGATCGCGAAAGTTGCCGCCGGGTGGAATGCTCGATAGCCGCGTTACGGTATCCCGCTGCATGCGCGGCACCTGAACATTTGTGATGAACGGGTCTGCGCCTGCCCGCATCGCCCGCTGATATCCAGACTTGGCTCCGGGAACCTCTGCATAGAGCAGTCTGTCGTCACGGTTGCCCGAGGGAAGCCAGGCGAGATCGGAAATCGCGTCTTCAGCCGACACGACGGAGAGATCGTCCGGGTTTTCAAGTGCGGCCAATATGCCCGTGTTCAGCAGTGGCTGCTGTACTCTGAGACTGTAGATCGATTTGTTGTCCCGGACCCTGCGTTCGAGATCGAGGGCCTGAGCTGCGCCTGTTCCGCAGAGCGTCGGCGCAGACATGCCGGACCCGGCGCGTACCCCGATGAAGAGCAGTCGCTTCCGCGTTTGAGGCACGCCGAAATCAGCGGCGTCCACAACCTGCGCCAGAATCTGATACTCGCCGTCCAGCGATAGGTCTGACAGGATCTGCTCGCGCACTCCCATCTGGTCCATACCGGTGACGTTCTCCATCAGGAACGCCATCGGCAGTGCGTCCCGGAGCACGTTCACGAACTCGCGGTATAGCGAGTTGCGAGGGTCATCAATCATCCTCGTGTGATTACGCACCTGGGAGAAGGCTTGGCAGGGCGGCCCACCTACAACAATCGAAGCAGCGCGAGCGTATTCAAGTACGCGCATTTTAACGGACGGATTTCTGATGTCGCCAGTGATCGCAGCGGCTTCTGGGAAATTGAGCGAATAGGTCGCCATGGCATCGGGATCATTGTCGATCCCAGCCAGCACCGTGAAACCAGCGTCCCGAAAGCCTTCTGACAAACCACCAGCGCCAGAGAACAGGTCCACGACAGAGAAGGCTTGGACTCTTTGTGAAGCCTGTCGGGTCACCTTCCCCTTCTGCTTCTCAGGGGACGGCGCCGCCGGGCGCTTGCCCCCCTTGGGCTTGGAGGTGCCATCACCAAAGCCGCGCTTAAGATTGGCATTCTTCCTCGGGTCAGAAGTGCTGCCTCCGGTCTTCACCCTCCGCGCTCTATAGCCATCCGTTGAGACCGCCATTCGCCAAATTTCCGAATCGAATAGAACCAACCATAGAGTGCAAGGCTCCGGCCACCTGTGGCAACGGCCCCGAAGCCACTTCGCTGTGCAAGTTCACAGAGGGCCCGCTTGTTCTACAATTGTTCCCATTGCGCGTCCACAAATTTTCTCCCATCCGAGCCCGCTCGCCGCTGCCCCCACCCCTCACGGTCCGTTGTAGTGCACCGTGCCGAGCCCCGAGACGTCGTAGCCGCCGAGGGCGGCGGCGCGGTCCTGGAAGGTGGGCGTGCGGCAGAAGGCGAGCAGCTTCTGCACCGGCGGCTCGAACACCGCGCGCCGCCAGATGACGAGATCGTAGCGCTCTTCCGTCAGCGGCACGAAGCCGAGCCGGTATTGCTTCGCCACCGCCTCGATGGCGAGCCCGGCGTCGGCCTTGCCTTCCGCCACCGCGGCCGCCACGTCGGCCTCGGTCCGCGCCGGCGCGTCGTTGAGCGCCAGGTCGGAGAGCTTCATCGACGCCTGCCCGAGCAGCCGCTCGAGCAGCACGAACGCGCCGGCTTCGCGCTGGCGTCCGATGAAGCGGCGGCGCTTGAGGTCGCGCGCGGTCTTGAGCCCCAAGGGGTTGTCGCGCGGCACGATCAGCCCCTGCCGCCGCCGCGCCCACTCGATGACCACGATCGGCTGCCCGGGAAGCTGCCGGCGCACGTGCTGCACGTTCCACGAGGCGCCGATCGGCAGGTCCTCGTCGGCGAGATGCGTGCCCGCCATCGTCGCCTCGCCCTTGGAGATGCGCCGGAGCCCGTCGAGGCTGCCGCCGAACGCCACCGCGAGCCCGGTCTCGGCCTCGCGCAGCGCCCAGTCGAGCAGCGGGTCGTGGCTGCCGGCCGAGATCGGCGGCCGCTGGCTGAGGCTCTCGACGCCGGGCTTGTACTCGAGATTGCGAGCCAGCCAGGCCTCGATCAGGTCGCGCGGGAAGAGGAGCTTGCCGGTGACGCGCACGCACGGCACTTCGCCGGCGGCCACGAGGTCGTAGACCTTGCGCTCCTTGAGCCTCAGAAGGTCGGCGACCTCGCGCGTCGTCAGGTAGGGATGCGACATATCGGGCATATGCGTTCGATACTGTCGCCGCCGGGCGTGCGCAAGCGGATCGATGCGGGCCGTGCCGGGCGGCCGCGCGCAAGCGCCGGACTGCCCATGATCCAGTAAAGGCGGAGCGTGCCGCCTCTTCGCCGGGTGGATGCGTCTTGCATCCGCCCGGCCAGGCCGCGACCGCGGCTTGGGCAGCAAGCGCCGGACTAAAAAAAAGAAGCGCGGCCCGGGAGGGCGCGCGCTTCTGCTCATGATCTCGTTCTGCGGCACTACCGACGGCGAGTGCTTGCTCGCCGTCCAGGCTGCGACCGCAGCCCGGCGCAAGCGCCGTACTGAAAAAATCAACCAGCCTTGCGCAGCTGCTCCATGGTCTTGGTCGCGGCGGCGTTGAACGACTCGAAGGTCCGCTTCGCGGCCTCGGCCTGCATGGCCAGGATGTCCTTCGTCTGCGCGCCGGCGGTGGCCATCTGCTTCTGCACGAACTCGAGCTGCAGGCGGGCGGCCTCCGGCATCGTCTTGGCGCGGGCGATGGCCTGGGCGGCGTCGAAGGCGGCCTGCGTGTTGGCGACCGCGAGGCCGAGCACCTTCTCGCCGATCGCCTTGGCGTCGGCCTGGGCGGCGAGCATCAGCTCCTCGACCACCTTGGCGCCGTCCTTCGTCGCCGTGGAAATCTTGTCGTAGGCCTCGCGCGTCTTGGTCACGCCTTCCTCGGCCATCGCCTGGACGTTCTCCGGGATGCGGGCGTTCTTGGCGGCGTCGAGCATCTCTTCGGCCTGGCGGGTGAACTGCTCGTTCATTGTCTGCTCCTGATCGGGTTCGCTGCGTTGAGGTCAATGTTCGCGGTGTTCGCGCCGTTCGGCGCTTCTGTTCGCTAAGGTGATCGTAGATATAGCATGCCCATTGTGCAGTGCAACATAAAAAATGAGTGCGACGCACAAAATGTCGCGATTGCGCAGAAAAGCGCCACATCGCAGGCATGCTGCAATGCAAACGCTTCGGACGTGGAGGAGGTTGCGGCCCGGGTCAGCCCTTGCTCGCCGTCATCACCGGCGCGCGATGCATGAGATCGTCGATCCTGGCGCGCTCTTTCTGGAACTCGATCAACAGCTTACCGGTGAGCTTGCGCTCCCGCGGCACCTGGATCGACATCGGGTCCACGAACCGGTTGTTGACCAGCACCTCGAAGTGCACGTGCGGGCCCTGGCAGAGCCCGGTGCAGCCGACGTAAGCTATTGTTTGTCCTTGACGAACCTTGGCTCCGGGCACCAGCCCAGAGGCAAACCTGGAGTTGTGCCCATAGGCCGTCTGGTAGCCGTTCGCGTGCCGGATCCGGACATAATTTCCGTACCCGCTCTTTCTCCCCGCCTCCTCCACCACGCCCGATCCCGCCGCCATCACCGGCGTGCCCGTCGGCGCCGCCCAGTCGACGCCCGTGTGCATCTTGCGTGCCTGCAGAAGTGGATGAAAACGCACGCCGAATCCCGAGACGAGCCGCACGTCGTCGCTGCGTACCGGCCGGCGCATCAGGAACTTTTTCGAGTTGTTGCCCTGCTCGTCGTAATAATCGACGACCCCATCCGGCGTCCGAAACCGGTAGAAGCGCGAAGTCTCTCCGCCGGCCGTTATGGCTGTGTAGAGCAACTCGCCCGGCGGCCCGTCCGCGGCCAGATCCTCGCGCGCGTCATAGAACGTCTCGACCTGATCTCCAAGGCGAGTTCGGCGCCGGAAATCAGTGTCATAGGCATGAATGCGAAGAATCTGGTTGATCGTCTCGGGCGGCATGCTCTGCAACAGACCTGCCGCATAGATCGCAGCGTAGAGGCTCGCCGTGTGGCTCGTCTGCTCGCCGTCGTCGCCGATCCCTGCTGACGGAGCATGACCTTCTCCCGCGGGAGTTGCGGACGCCACGAACTCGCCCGCGCTGTTCCTCGTCACAGTGACCAGATGCGAGTGTCCTTCACCGAAAACCGAGAACTGCACCGGATCCATGCGCGAAGGATCAGTGAGCGAGGGAACGACGGTCAGGTGCACCTCTTGCCCCGGCGCGAGCGCGCTGTCCGGGAAAATGCCGCGCCCCGCCGCTACCATTTCCGCCGCCTGTGAAGGTTCGGCGCCGGCGCGGACCAGGATCGCCTTCAGGTCCTCCTTCTTCGCCACCGCGACGATGCGGGTTTCTCGTCCCTCGAGATCGGCCGATGCGTCATCGCCGTCTCCGCCGGCCTTGACGAGATTGCTCGTGTTAGGGGCGCTCTCCGCCATGTTGCGCCCGCCCATGCCGGTGCCCGGCACGGGGCCGGCCACCGGAGCCTCGATCGGGTCATCACGAGCCGTTTCGGCGTCCTCTTCAGCACGCTGCACGAGGTCGGAAACTTCCTGCGTCTCGAGCTCCTGCCCATCCTCGCCAGGCAGAATGCCTCCGAGCAACTCCACGACCTTGAACTGAACCTCATTGCTGGCTTGCCGTGCAGGCTCGCTCTCGCCCCCGCCGATCGGCTGCGAGTTGGAGTAGAGCTTGAAGGGATTGAATGGTGGGATCACATCCGCATACGTCGCCGGCACCGGACCGAGGCGGGATACGATACGGACATAGGGCTTCGCCCAGATGTACTCGCGATTGTTGCGCCGCTGTTTGACCGTGTCGTGAATCACGAAGCGGGTCGAGGCGGCGCTCGATCCGGACTGCAGGAGATCGCTCTTCGGCGATGCCCATTTGAGACCGCTCTCGTTTTGCGGACGATTAGCCGTCGAGGCGCCTTGATCACGGATCCGCTTGAGCGTGGGCATCAGGCCGCCGTCGCGGGAGTCGCTGGCGCCA
>WBZX01000113.1_pt1:22500-74465 | contig 74465 bp, 60 predicted proteins | sample 5204211 | NCBI WGS metagenome assembly WBZX01 (sample SAMN12344362, study PRJNA552823) | activated sludge metagenome | biome: Activated sludge suspended growth; feature: Nitrification reactor; material: Wastewater; isolation source: activated sludge from nitrification reactor of...
CGACGTGCGCGAACATGTGGCTGACCGATCCCGTCGATCCGAGGTTGCCGTCGTATTTCGTGAACACGGCCCGCACCGCGCCGCTGGTCCGGTTGCGGTTGTCGGTCAGCGCCTCGACGATCACCGCGATACCGCCCGGCGCATACCCCTCGTAGCGGATGTGCTCGTAGGCCTCGCTGTCGCCACCGATCGCCTTCTTGATCGCGCGCTCGATGTTGTCCTTGGGCATGTTCTCGGCCCGAGCCGCCTGGATGGCGAGGCGTAGCCGCGGGTTCATGCCCGGATCGGCGCTGCCGGTCTTCGCCGCCACGGTGATCTCTCGCGCCAGCTTGGTGAACAGCTTGGCGCGGGCCGCGTCCTTGCGGCCCTTCTTGTGCATGATGTTCTTGAATGCTGAATGGCCGGCCATGGTCCGCTCTTGGTGTCCTGCGTGGTGCGCGCTCTGGGCGTCCGCTTGATGCGGCCAGATCGCTGCGTCTACTGGCACCTAAATGCGCGAGCCGGTTACCGGCGGTCAAGCGCCGTCCACGTCTTGGGTGGTCGAGCGAGTGGCTTCAATTCGGCTGCGGCACCACGCCGTCCTGCAGCGCCAGCACATGCCCGGCGAGATAGAGCGAGCCGCAGATCAGCACACGCTTCGGCCTCGGATCGAGCCCATCCGTGTGCCGCAGCGCCGTCTCGATGTCGGACGCCCAGCCGGCAGCGAGGCCCACGTCCGAGGCGACCTGCGCCAGCCGCTCCGGTGGATAGGGAATCTCGTGCGCGCCGGGGATCGGCACCGTTGTGACGTGGCGGGCGAGACCGCGGAACGGAGACAGAAAGCCGGCGGCGTCCTTCAGTCCCATCATCCCGACGATGAGATAGAGCGGCCGCGACAGGCGCTCCTCGATGTCGGCCAGCGACTGCGCCAGCATCTGCCCCGCCGCCGGGTTGTGACCTCCGTCGAGCCACAGCTCCGATCCCGGCCGCAGGAGAGCGGGTAGTGGACCCTTGTCGAGCCGCTGCATGCGCGCCGGCCAGCGCACCATCTGCAGCCCGGCCGAGATCGACCGCTCGTCGAGACCGATCTGGGTCAGCTCGAGCGCCGCGGCCACCGCGGTGCCCGCGTTGACGATCTGATGCCGTCCGAGCAGCGCCGGCAGCGGCAGATCGAGCAGATGGTCCTCTTTCTGCACGACGAGCCTGCCGCGCTGCTCGTAGGCGTCGAAGTCCCGCCCCCAGGTCACCAGCCGCGCACCCACGCGCTCGGCCACTCGCTCGATCACGTCGAGCACATCCGGCTCCTGCTGCGCCACGACGCACGTCATGCCCGGCTTCAGAATGCCGGCCTTCTCGGCGGCGATGCGCGGCAGGGTCGCTCCGAGCTTGTCGGCATGGTCCATCGAGATCGGCGTGATGACGCCGAGCGCCGGCCGCGCCACGACGTTGGTGGCATCGAGCCGCCCTCCGAGCCCCACCTCGAGTAGCAGCACATCGGCTGGGTGCTCGGAGAAAGCGAGGAATGCCGCCGCCGTGGTGATCTCGAACTGCGTGATGTCGTCGCCGCTGTTGACCGCTTGCGTGCGCATGAGCACGTCGACGAGATCCTCCTCGCCAATCGGCTGCGCCTTGCCGTCAGCGCCGGCAAGCTCGATGCGCTCGTGGAAGCGGACCAGGTGCGGCGACGTGTAGACGTGCGTGCGCTTTCCGGCCGCCTCGATCATCGCCTTGAGGTATGCCGTCAGAGAGCCCTTGCCGTTGGTGCCGGCGACGTGGACGACGGGCGGCAGGCGCTCGTGCGGGTTGCCGAGCTTGGCCAGCAGCCGCTCGACGCGGCCGAGGGAGAGATCGATCAGCTTGGGATGCAGGAGCTTGAGCTCGGCGAGCAGCCGGTCGCTCGTCGGCCGGCGGTCGTCGCCTCTGCCCTCGTCGGTCGGTGCCCGCTCCGGCATTGGCTGAGCTCCCTGGGTAGGGCGAGAGAGATTGCATCGGGTGTGCGGGCGGTGCGCGCGCGGCTATGACCGCGGCTCAGTTGCGCGGCTGGTCCTTGGCCACGGTGCGAGCGGAAACCGTCTCGGCCTTGGTCTTGTCGCGGGCCTCGACGCGCGGGGTTTCGAAACGCTCGGTCTCGGCGACCGGCTCCGGCTCGATCACGGCCACCGCGTCGCTGCGCGCAGCCGTCTCGATCACCTTTCCGTCGACCGGCTGGCCATTGACGTAGGGCTTTCCGTTGACGACCTTGCGCGCCGGCGCCACGGCCTTGGAGACCCGCCCACCGGACATCAGCAGGCGGCAGACGCGCGCCAGAGTCTCGCGCATCTTGTGCCGGTGCACGACCATGTCGATCATGCCGTGCGCGAGCAGGTACTCCGAGCGCTGGAAGCCCTCCGGCAGGTTCTCGCGGATCGTCTGCTGGATGACGCGCGGCCCGGCGAAGCAGATCAGCGCGCCGGGCTCGGCGATGTGTACGTCCCCGAGCATGGCATAGGAGGCGGTGACGCCACCGGTCGTCGGGTCGGTGAGCACGACGATGTACGGCAGCCGGGCGTCGCGCATGCGCTGCACGGCGATGGTTGTGCGCGGCATCTGCATCAGCGACATCACGCCTTCCTGCATGCGCGCGCCGCCCGAGGCCGCGAACAGGATGAACGGCGCCTTCTTCTCGACCGCCCGCAGCATGCCGGCGATCACGGCCTCGCCGGCCGCCATGCCGAGCGAGCCGGCCATGAAATCGAAATCCTGCGCCGCCGCCACGATGGTCTGCCCGTCGAGCACACCCTCGCCGACCAGCACCGCGTCGTCGAGCTCGGTCTTGCCGCGCGCCGTCTTCAGCCGGTCGGTGTAGCGGCGGTCGTCGCGGAACTTCAGCGGATCCTCTTTCACCGCCGGCACCGCGACTTTGGCGTACTCGCCGTTGTCGAACAGGAGCTTGAGCCGCGCCTTGGCGGCGATGCGCATGTGGTAGTTCGAGCCGGGGAAGACGAACTGGTTTGCCTCCAGGTCCTTGTAGAAGACCATCTGGCCCGTCTCCGGGCACTTGCGCCACAGGTCCTCTGGAACCTCGCGCTTCGTGGTCAGGAAGCTGCGGATCTTCGGGCGGACGACGTTGTTGATCCAGTTCACGTTTCTTCGCTCCTCGATAGCCGCCCCGGCGGGCTCCGGCCGGCCTCGATGCCAATTATCGACACGGCGCGGATCAGGCCTCGCACCGCTCCTTCGTTTCGAGCTCGGTCACTTCGAGCGCAACGCCTGGCTCAACTCTTTTACCAGATCTAGAACGGCCGGTACTGTCCTGCCAGTCGCCTTGCCGTCCGGCGCCAGGCTTTGCTGGATTTGGGTTACCAGGGCAGAGCCCACGACCACGCCGTCGGCGCCCTTGGCGAGAGCCTTGGCCTGCTCCCCTGTCTTTACGCCGAAACCCACCGCCACGGGAAGCGTTGTGGCCGCCTTGATGCGCGCGACTTGGCGCTGCACGTCTGCCGGGTCGGGGGCCGCCGATCCCGTGATGCCGGTGATCGAAACGTAGTAGAGGAAACCCGAGGTATTGGCCAGCACCATCGGCAGCCGCGCCGCGTCCGTCGTGGGTGTCGTCAACCGGATGAAATTGAGGCCCTTTTCCATGGCCGGGAGGCACAGCTCGTCGTCAGCCTCGGGCGGCAGGTCGACCACGATGAGGCCGTCGGCGCCCGCCGCGCTGGCGTCATCCAGGAACTTGTCGCCCGGATAGACATAGATGGGATTGTAGTAGCCCATCAGCACGATGGGCGTGTCCCGGTCCGTTTTGCGGAACTCGTGAACCATGTCCAAGGTCATCCGCATCTTGTGCCCGGCCTTGAGCGCACGCAGTGACGAGGCCTGGATGGCCGGGCCGTCGGCCATCGGGTCCGAGAACGGCATGCCGACCTCGATGACATCGGCGCCCGCCGCCGGCATGCCCTTGAGGATGGCGAGCGAGGTCTCGTAGTCCGGATCGCCGGCCGTGATGAAAGTGACGAGTGCCGTCCGGCCCTCTTGTCTGAGCTTCGCGAAGCGGCGGTCGATGCGGGTCTCGATCATGGTCTTGACGGTCATTTGTTACCTCGCCGCCTTAGCGCGGGCGGCCTCGAGCATGGCGGCGATGCGGGGCTGCGACAGGTCCTTGTCGCCGCGTCCGCACATGTTCATCACCAGCAGGTTGTCCTTCGGCAGCGTCGGCGCCAGCTTCAGCACGTGGGCGAGCGCATGGCTCGGCTCCAGCGCCGGGATGATGCCTTCCAGCCGGGTGCACAGCTGGAATGCTTCCAGCGCCTCGTCGTCGGTGACCGAGACGTACGTGACGCGTCCCGTATCCTTGAGCCAGGAGTGCTCGGGCCCGACGCCAGGGTAATCCAGGCCGGCCGAGATCGAGTGCCCCTCCAGGATCTGCCCTTCCTCGTCCTGCAGGAGATAGGTGCGGTTGCCGTGCAGAACGCCCGGGCGACCGCCGTTCATCGACGCCGCGTGCCCGTTGGGAACTTGCAGCCCGTGGCCACCGGCCTCGACGCCGTAGATTTCCACGCTCTTGTCGTCCAGGAACGGATGGAACAGGCCGATCGCGTTGGAGCCGCCGCCGATGCACGCCACCAGCGTGTCGGGCAGCCGGCCCTCGGTGGCCAGCATCTGCTCCTTCGTCTCCTGCCCGATCACCGACTGGAAGTCCCGTACGAGCTCCGGATAAGGGTGTGGCCCAGCCGCCGTGCCGATGATGTAGTACGTATCGCGCACGTTGGTGACCCAGTCCCGCAGCGCCTCGTTCATGGCGTCCTTCAGGGTCATGGCGCCGGACGTCACGGCATTGACCTTGGCGCCGAGCAGGTACATGCGGTCGACGTTCGGCTTCTGCCGCTCGACGTCGGTCTTGCCCATGTAGATCTCGCACGGCAGCCCGAACCGGGCGCACACCGTCGCCACCGCCACGCCGTGCTGGCCGGCGCCCGTCTCGGCGATGATGCGCGTCTTGCCCATGCGCCTGGCGAGCAGGATCTGGCCGAGGCAGTTGTTGATCTTGTGACTGCCGGTGTGGTTGAGCTCGTCGCGCTTGAAGTAGATCTTGGCGCCGCCGTTTCGCCCCGCCGCCTTCGCGGCCCCGCGCAGGTGATCGGTCAGCCGCTCGGCGTAGTAGAGCGGGCTCGGCCGCCCGGAGTAGTGCGCGTTGAGCGACTTGATCTCGGCCTGGAACGCCGGGTCCGCCTTGGCCTCGTGGTAGGCCCGCTCCAGCTCCAGGATCAGCGGCATCAGCGTCTCGGCGACGAACCGCCCGCCGAACAGGCCGAAGTGGCCCCGCTCGTCGGGCCCCGTGCGGAAGCTGTTGAGCTTGGTTTCGCCGGTCTTGCTCTTGTTGCTCGCCATCTGGCTGCGTCCTCGTGCTGGCAAGGGCGGTGGCGCGCAAGTCGCGCCGCCGGCCGCCCGTCTAGACTGGATTGGAAGCGGTATTAGCGGCCTTTGCCGCGCTGATAAAGCGGCGGATGAGGTCCGCGTCCTTTTCTCCGTGGCTCTCGACGCCGGACGATACGTCGACCATCGGCGCTCCGGTTCTCCGCACCGCGTCCGCCACCGTGTCGGGTGTCAGCCCTCCGGCGAGCGCGAACCGCGTGCCCCGGACCGCCTCGAGCAGCGTCCAGTCGAAAGCCAGGCCGTGCCCACCGGCCTGCACCACCCCCGGCGGCGGCTTGGCGTCGTAGAGAACGAGATCGGCGAGCTCCCCGGGGCGGTGATAGGCAGCAGCCGCCCGTACGTCGTCGGCCGCGGCCACGCTGACCGCCTTGATGACCGGGATGCCCCACCGCCGCCGCACCTCGCCCACGCGCTCTGGCGTCTCGCGGCCGTGCAGCTGCAGGAAATCCGGCCGGACCTCGGCGGCGATCGCGGCGATGAGACCGTCGTCCGCGTCGACGACCAGTGCCACGGAACGGATGGGCTTGCCGGATTGGCCCGCCTCGCGCGCCAGGGCGGCGGCCGTGGCGGTGTCGACCCGTCGCTTGCTCGGCGCCATCACCAGCCCGAAATAGTCCGCGCCGGCATCGATGGTGGCGCGCAACGCCTCCGCGTTCCTGATGCCGCAGATCTTGACCTCGGTCGCCATGCGTCTCGCCGCGCGTTCCCGGTTGTTCCGGCACTGCTTAGCCCGGGCGCCCGCCGCGAAACAGGGGGACGTAGGTCGCTAGGGTGCTTCAGCAGCGGCAGGAGCCAGCTGTCCGGCAAGAAACTGGCCCGGTCAGCCGAGCTGGATCTCGCCTTCCACCACGTGCTCGAGCGGCTGGCCCTCGGCGGTCAGCACCATTCGCACCCTCAGCGTGCCGCCGCCACCGAGCTTCTTCTCGCGCACCAGCTCCTCGATGGCGTGCTGGGAGGTCACGCCGACCTGCTTCAGGAACTTCCTGAGCGACATGTTGAATTTTTCTTCGTCCATGGCTCGGCCTCCTCGCGCTCGGGCTTTGAACGCCCGAGACGCCTTGCGGATCGCTCGCTCGTTGCGGAAGCGGTAGAGACGGCCCGGTCAGCGCGCGGCGATCTGGCGTGCGTGCCCGACACTCGCGTCGCGCTCCCGCGCCAGCCGGTCGGCCTCCGCCTGCCAGCGCATCGCCTCCTGGGTGCGCGTGCGCGCCGTCCGCCGCCACCGGCTCTGGCCGAGCCACGCCGCTACGCCGCCAGCGACGACGCCGATCATCAGCGCCGCGAAAAGGTAGGCATAGAACGGTAGCACGAGGGAGATGGCCGGCGACTCGGGCCGGAACGGGTCGAGCACCAGCGTCGCCTCGTGCCGGTTGGCGATGGCCAGCGCGATCAGAAAGACGCCGACGGGAAAGCCGATGAGCAGCCAAACGATGCGCTTGAGCACGGGCCCGAGGCTCCTTGTTATGACCTGAGGAAGACGGCCCTTTTGCCGACTTGGGCGCCGTCGCCCGGTCAGTGCTTGCCGCGGCCGTCGTCGGCTTCGCCGTTGAGACGGTCGCGCAACTCCTTGCCGGTCTTGAAGAACGGCACGAACTTCTCCTCCACCGGCACTGCCGCGCCGGTGCGGGGATTACGCCCCTGCCGCGCCGCCCGGTGCTTGACCGTAAAGGCGCCGAAGCCTCTGAGCTCCACCCGGTCGCCCCTCGCCAGCGCCTCGACGATCTCGTCGAAGATGACGTTGACGATCCTCTCCACGTCGCGGTGGTAGAGGTGCGGATTGGACGAGGCGATCCTTTGAATGAGCTCGGACTTGATCACGCGCGGACCCTCTAATGTAACGCCTTTGTATTCCCTTATCTTTCTCCAGGGTGCCAAACGGAGACGAGACCGTCAAGGCCGAGTGTGGAGAGGGTCCGGTCGCGTTGAGCAATTCCGATTACGGAGCTGCCCGTCTCGCCTAGGATGCCGGCCGCGGATTCACCAAGCGCGGACCACAGCCCGTAGCCGGATTCACGCTTCGGCTTCCAGTCGACGACCTTGAGGCTCTTCTTGATCCCGCGCTGCTCCTGCAACCATTTGATCGCCTCGGCCTCGCCCCCGATCTCGTCCACGAGCTTGAACGAGAGCGCCTCCCGGCCCGAGAAGATTCGGCCCTTCTCCAGCCCGGGCACCTCCGCCGGCTTCACGCCGCGACGGGATTCCACGAGCTCCAGGAACCACTTGAAGCCCTCGGAGACCATCCTCTGTGTCACCTCGCGCGAGGCTTCGTCCATGGGCTTGAACGGCGACGGCGAGGCTTTGAGCTCGCCGCTCTTGATCTCGTTCATCTTGACTCCGAGCTTGTCGAGCAGCTCCGACACCTCGGGCCATTGCATGATGACCCCGACCGAGCCGGTGATCGTGTTGCCGCGGGACACGATGTGGTCCGTTCCGAGCCCGACGATGTAGCCGGCCGAGGCCGCCAGCGTGCCGAATTGGGCAACGACGGGCTTCTTGGCGGCCACCCTGCGCAGCGCCTCGTACAGCGCCTCGCCGCCGGTCGTCGTGCCGCCGGGACTGTTGACGAACACGATCAGCGCATCGACGTGATCGGCTTCCTCGATCTTTTTCAGCATCTTGATTTGATCACGGCTCTCCGTGATCGTGCCCTCGACCGAAATCCGGGCGATCTCGTGGATGCCGGCGATGCTGGCCATCTTGTCGGCCCGGAAGACGAGGCCTCCGACCGCCAGCGCCAGCCCGACGACCGCCGCGGTGCGCCAGAACGTGACATGCCGGCGCATGCGGCGCCGGTCGATGACGGTCTCGGTTTCCAGTGTCATGGCTCGAAAGGCTCCAGTGGCGAAGGCCGGTCGCGGTTAATCTGTCGGTAAGCAAGCTTCAGGCCGGGGAAGTGTCCGGCATCCGGACCCGCCCGCAAAAGTTGAAGGCGTGCGGGGCTGGCCCGCACGCCTTCTATAGCGCATCGCCGTTCGTGAGTGCATCGGGAGCGCGGCGCACCGGCTCCCGAAGGGTTCTCCGAAGAGATTACTCGTCGGCGCCCTCGCGCTTCTTGATGGCGGCCTTGAAGATGTCGCCGAGCGATGCGCCCGAGTCGGACGAGCCGTACTGGGCGACCGCCTGCTTCTCCTCGGCGATTTCCAGGCTCTTTATCGAGACCGAGATGCGGCGCGAGGCCTTGTCGGCCGAGAGAACGGCCGCATCGACCTTCTGGCCGACCGTGAAGCGCTCGGGGCGCTGCTCGGAGCGGTCACGGCTGAGGTCGGAGCGCTTGATGAACGTGGTCATGTCGGTGTCGGCGATCTTCACCTCGATGCCGTTCTCCTGGACGCTGGTCACCTCGCAGGTCACCGTGTCGCCCTTCTTGTACTTGGCGATGGTGTCGATCGGGTCGCCGCCGAGCTGCTTGATGCCGAGCGAAATGCGCTCCTTCGAGCTGTCGACGTCGAGCACGACGGCCTTAACCGTATCGCCCTTCTTGTACTCCTTGATCACCTCGTCGCCGGCGCGGTTCCAGTCGAGGTCCGAGAGGTGGACCATGCCGTCGACGCCGTTGTCGAGGCCGATGAACAGGCCGAACTCGGTGATGTTGCGCACCGGGCCCTCGACGACGGTGCCCTTCGGGTGCTGCGTCAGGAACGCATCCCACGGGTTGTCCTGGGTCTGCTTGAGGCCGAGCGAGATGCGGCGCTTGTTGGGGTCGACCTCGAGCACCTGCACCTCGACCGCCTGGCTGGTCGAGACGATCTTGCCGGGATGGATGTTCTTCTTGGTCCAGCTCATCTCGGAGACGTGGATCAGGCCTTCGACGCCCGGCTCCAGCTCCACGAACGCGCCGTAGTCGGCGATGTTCGTCACCGTGCCCTTGAAGCGGGCGCCGACCGGGTACTTGGCCTCGATCGCCTGCCACGGGTCGGCCTGCAGCTGCTTCATGCCGAGGCTGATGCGCTGCGTGTCCGGATTGATGCGGATGATCTGCACCTTCACCGTGTCGCCGACGTTGAGGATCTCGGACGGATGATTGACGCGGCGCCAAGCCATGTCGGTGACGTGGAGCAGGCCGTCGATGCCGCCAAGGTCGATGAACGCACCGTAGTCGGTGATGTTCTTGACCAGGCCGTCGATGATCTCGCCTTCCTGCAGGCGGGCGACGATCTCCGACCGCTGCTCGGCGCGCGTCTCCTCGAGCACCGAACGGCGCGACACGACGATGTTGCCGCGGCGGCGGTCCATCTTGAGGATCTGGAACGGCTGCTGCTGGTGCATGAGCGGCCCGATGTCGCGGACCGGGCGGATGTCGACCTGCGAGCCGGGCAGGAACGCCACGGCGCCGTCGAGGTCGACGGTGAAGCCGCCCTTGACCTTGTTGAAGATCACGCCGGTGACCTTCTCGTTGGCCTCGAACTGCTTCTCGAGGCGGGTCCAGCTCTCCTCGCGGCGAGCCTTCTCGCGCGACAGGACAGCCTCTCCGAGCGCGTTCTCGACGCGGTCGACATAGACTTCCACCGTGTCGCCGACCTTGAGGTCCGGCGTCTTGCCGCCGACGGCGAACTCCTTGAGCGGCACGCGGCCTTCCATCTTCAGGCCGACGTCGATCACCGCGAGATCCTTCTCGATGGCGACGATCTTGCCCTTGGCGACGCCGCCCTCGTAGACCTCGTCCTTGCCGAGGCTCTCGGCGAGCAGCGCGGCGAACTCGTCGCGGGTCGGGTTCATCTCCTTGGAAACGCTGGCTTCGGTGCTCATTAGTTCTCCTGATGGATAGGCTGATTGGGGAAAAGCCCCGTCGCGATGGCGGCGGAGCCCGATGCGGATCGAGCCGGAGAAAACGCCGACGCGCGCAAAAGTTAGCGCGTCCGCGGACTGCGTATCCTGGCTCTCGTTGGGATTGATGCCGCCGTGATGGGGCCGCGCCCCGCCAACAGGAATTTGGGGCGCGCTCTGCGCACCCCCGTTGGCCGATCCTCCTCGATCGATCCGACAGTGGCGTCGAATGCGGCTTCTATAGTGTTCCACAGCGCAGGAGGCAAGACCTATCGCGGCGCGCGTGTCCCGCGTAAAGGTTAACTCTAGAGAGCGCGGCAGGCCCGATTCGCCCAGGCCGGAAGCTAACGAGCCGTTATCGAATTCGGCGCACCGTGCTTCAAATCTGCAAGAAAGCCCGAGGAATCCCGATGTCGTCGCTCGTAATCTGGATGATCAGCCTGACCGTCGGCCTGTGCGTGACCATTCTGGCCGCCGGCGCCCTGGAGCCGCAGGTGCACATCGCCATGAGTGCCATGATCTGCCTGGCGTTCGCAGGCCTGGGCATCCGCGAGAACCGTGCCCAGTATGCCGCCGGCCTTCCCAAGAGCGCCATTGCCGCGACCACCGCGCACTATATGGGGCTGGTCTGGGCGTGGGGCGCCTTGGCCATCCTCGTCACCTACATGTTCATCCTCACCTGGCACGAGTGGTGGCAGTTCTTCGCCGGCTTCGCCTTCGCCGCCGTGCTCTGCCTGTTCTTCGCCTCGGCGCTGAACCGCGATGCCGAGGCCGGCCGCGAGGATCCCTCCATGGTCCGCATCTCGCGGGCCCTGGTGATGGTTCAGCTCGTCGGCATGGTCGTCGCGGTCATCGGCCTGATCATCGACAAGAAGGTGACCCACTTCCTGTTTCCGAGCCGCTACCCGGACTGGGCGGCGAACAACATCGCCCTGAGCGGCGCCGTGGCCTTGGCCCTCATCAGCGCCAACGCGCTCTTGACCTCGCGCGCCGAGCAGCCGGAAATGGAGGCCGAGGCTGCCCCGGAGCGCCGCCGCGGCCGTATCCGGCCGGCTTCCTAGGCGGCTCGACCGGCACCGCTCGAGCCCGGACGTCTGCGGCGCCCGCTGCAGTTGCGCTCGGCGGCCCGCGCCGGTATCAACGCACCATCCGAATGCGACCGGAGCCGCCGCTCCCGAACGGCCCCGTCTGTCTCCGGAGTGCTCTGGCTCCGGACGTGCTCTGATTCCGGAAATGCGATGTCCGACCTCAAGTTGATCGCCCTCGATGCCGAGGACCTGAGCGTCCTCTCGGCGCATCTTCAGGATGCCGTGCTGCGCGTCGGCGACCTTGCCTACCTGAAGGGCGAGCGTCGCTTCGCCATGGTCGCCAATCGCTTCGACTGGGCCGCCGCGGCCGGCGGCACGGGTGAGCTCGTGCGCCGCCGCTCGGGCCTCCGCTTCGAGCGCGTGCTCGGCGCCCAGCTTCAGGGAATCGATACCGCGTCAGGCGACAGGTGCCTCGAGCTTCTCGCCGTGAGCTTCGCGCCGCTCGGCGAGGAGACGCCCGAGGGACACGTCACCTTGACCTTCGCCGGCGGCGCCGGCATCCGCCTGCACGTCGAGTGCATCGAGGCGGAGCTTAAAGATCTGGGCGCGGCATGGGCCACCGCCCGTCGCCCGAGCCACGAAGGCTCGGCTGGCGACAAGAGTTGAAGAGGGAGCGGCCGCGGCCGGGGTTGAACTGATGGCGAAATGGCTTTCGACGCGCGATGCGGGGTTCGGAACGGCCTTCGACGCCTTCCTGTCCGAGAAGCGCGAGGTCTCGGCCGAGGTCGACGCCGCCGTTGCGGCCATCGTCGCCGATGTGAGGAAGCGCGGTGACGACGCCCTGATCGAGCTGTCGCAACGCTTCGACGGCATCGATCTCGCGGCCAGGGGAATCGCCGTCTCCGCCGCCGAGGTCGACGCCGCCTGCGCCGCCTGCCCGAAGGAGACGATCGCCGCCCTCGAGCTCGCCGCCGAACGTATCGCCGAACACCACCGCCGCCAGCTGCCCGAGAGCAGCCGCTACACGGACGCCATCGGCGTCGAGCTCGGCTCGCGCTGGACCGCCGTCGAGTCGGCCGGTCTCTATGTTCCGGGCGGCCTCGCCTCCTATCCCAGCTCCGTCCTCATGAACGCGCTGCCGGCCAAGGTCGCCGGCGTGCCGCGCGTCGTCATGGTCGTGCCGAGCCCGCGCGGCGAGCTCAATCCGCTCGTCCTCGCTGCCGCCAGGCTCGCCGGCGTCGAGGAGATCTACCGCATCGGAGGCGCCCAGGCTGTCGCGGCGCTCGCCTACGGCACCAAAACAGTGCGCCCGGTGGTGAAGATCGTCGGACCCGGCAACGCCTATGTCGCCGCCGCCAAGCGTCAGGTGTTCGGCACGGTCGGCATCGACTCGATCGCCGGCCCCTCCGAGGTTCTCATTATTGCCGACAAGGACAACGATCCCGAGGTGCTCGCCGCCGACCTCCTCGCCCAGGCCGAGCACGACACCGCCGCGCAGTCGATCCTGATGACCGACGACGAGGCGCTGGGCCGCGCCGTCGAGGCGGCCGTCGCCCGCCAACTGGCGGCCCTGCCGCGCGGCAACATCGCGGGTGAAAGCTGGAGCGTCTTCGGCGCCGTCATCCTGCTGCGCTCGCTCGACGAGGCCCCGCCCCTCGCCGACCGCATCGCCGCCGAGCATCTCGAGATCGCCACCGCCGACTGCGAGGCTTTGTCGGAGCGCATCCGCAACGCCGGCGCCATCTTCCTCGGCCACCACACGCCGGAGGTCATCGGCGACTACGTCGCGGGCTCCAACCACGTGCTCCCCACCGCGCGCAGCGCCCGCTTCTCTTCCGGCCTCGGCGTGCTAGACTTCATGAAGCGTACGTCGCTGTTGAAGCTCGACGCGGCGGCCTTGGCCGCGCTGGGGCCGGCCGCGATGGCGCTCGCTCGCGCGGAAGGTCTCGAGGCGCACCGCCGCTCAGTGGAGATCCGCCTCGAGCGCGCCTGACAAGCCGTCTCAATCGATTGGGCGCTGTAGCTACCGCGAGTGATCATGACCGAGACCGCCAGCCCGCCGACCGACAGCCGCTCGCGCCTCATCGCTATCGAGCTCGACCGCGCCTCGATCGGCAAGACCAACCCGAACATCGAGCACGAGCGCGAGGTGGCGATCTTCGACATCCTCGACGGCAACACCTTCGCGCTCGAGGGCCAGGACGATGGTCCCTACAAGCTCAGGATCGCCACCGCCGACGACAAGCTCATGTTCCACGTCGGCAGCGAGACGATCGAGATCATCGCCACGCACTCGGTGTCGATGCTGCCCTTCCGCCGCATCCTGAAGGACTACTTCATGGTGTGCGACAGCTACTACCAGGCCATCCGCACTGCGCCGCCGTCCAAGATCCAGGCCATCGACATGGGCCGCCGCGGCCTTCACGACGAGGGCAGCCGGCTGCTGCAGGAGCGCCTCGCCGGCAAGATCAACGTCGACTTCGATACCGCGCGGCGCCTGTTCACGCTGGTGAGCGCGCTGCACTGGAAGGGTTGAGCCCGTGTCCGGATCGGATAACGGGCCGGAAGTGTCCGGGAAGGACGCCATGCCGGGGTCGGTGCTCTTCGCCTGCTCGATGAACGCGGTGCGCTCGCCCATGGCGGCGGCGATCCTCGGTCATCTGACGGGCAAGCGCGTCGTCGTCAATTCCGCCGGCGTGCGCCCCGGACAGGCCGATCCGTTCGTCACCGTCGTCATGCGCGAGATCGGCATCGACCTGTCGCGCCACCGCCCGCGCGGCATCGACGAGATCGGCGACGAGAGCTATGACCTCGTCGTCTCGCTGTCGCCGGAGGCGCACCACAAGGCGCTCGAGCTCACCCGCACGATGGCCTGCGACGTCGAGTTCTGGCCGACCCTCGACGCCACGGTCATGTCCGGTCATAGGAACCGCGAGCAGACCTTGGCCGAGTACCGCCGCGTCCGCGACGGCCTCTTCACCCGCATCAAGCAGCGCTTCGCCCTCGACGGCGGCAGCCCGGGGGTATGAAGGCGGCATGCTGGAGCGCCTGTTCGAGCTTTCGAGGAATGCCACCAGCGTCAGGACGGAGCTGGTCGCCGGGCTGACCACCTTCATGACGATGGCCTACATCGTCTTCGTCAATCCCACGATCCTCGCCGATGCCGGCATGGACAAGGGCGCCGTGTTTGTCGCCACGTGCCTCGCCGCCGCCTTCGGCTCGGCGCTGATGGGCCTGCTCGCCAACTATCCCGTGGCACTGGCGCCCGGCATGGGGCTCAACGCCTACTTCACCTATGGTGTGGTGAAGGGGCTTGGCCACACCTGGGAGACGGCGCTGGGCGCGGTGTTCCTGTCGGGGCTGCTGTTCCTGATCGTCAGCGCCACGCCTCTCCGCGAGTGGGTCGTAAACGCCATCCCGAGAAGCCTCAAGCTCGCTATCGCGGCGGGCATCGGCCTGTTCCTCGCCATCATCGGCCTGAAGTCCGCCGGCATAGTCGTCGCCCATCCCGCGACGCTCGTCACCATCGGCAACCTGAAGGCGCCGGAGGCGGTATTGGCCGTGCTCGGCTTCCTGCTGATCGCCGGCCTCGACGCGCGCCGCGTCCCGGGCGCCATCCTCATCGGCGTCCTCGCCGTTGCACTGCTGGGTGTCGCCGCCGGCGTGAGCAGGCTCGAAGGCTTCGCCTCGCTGCCGCCCTCGGTCGCCCCGGTCCTCCTGAAGCTCGACATCGCCAAGGCGCTCGAGATCGGGCTGATTGGCATCGTCTTCACGTTCTTCTTCGTCGATGTCTTCGACAACACCGGCACGCTTCTCGCCGTCGCCTACAAGGCGGGCCTCGTCGGGTCCGACGGAACGCTGCCACGCGCCCGCCGCGCGCTCATGGCCGATGCCGCCGCCGCCATGGCAGGCGCCTGCTTCGGCACCTCGACCACGACCAACTACATCGAGAGCGCGGCTGGCGTAAACGCAGGCGGTCGCACCGGGTTGACGGCGGTGACGGTGGCCGCGCTGTTCCTGCTCGCCCTGTTCCTGGCCCCGCTCGCGGCTTCGATCCCGGCCTTCGCCACAGCGCCAGCCCTCGTCTACGTCGCCTGCCTGATGATGAGCGCCGTCGCCGACATCGAGTTCAAGGACATCACCGAATACGTGCCCGCCGTGGTCACCATCGCCGCCATGCCGCTGACATTCTCCATCGCTCACGGCATCGCCTTCGGCTTCATCGCCTACGCCGGCATCAAGCTCCTCGCCGGGCGGCTGGCCGAGATCCCCGCGGCCGTCGCCGTGCTGGCGCTGCTGTTCGTCGCCAAGTTCGCGCTGCTGTGACGGCGCCGGGTCAGGTCCGCTCCCGCTCCAGGTACCAGGTCTCGCGCGGCCCAAGACCCTTGATCTCGACGAGGCCCCGGGACTGGACGACGAAGCTCTTCTCCAGTCGCCGTCCGCAGTCCGGGCAGACATGGATGCGGCCTGGGGTGGAGAGGCTCTCGAGGCGCGCCGCCATGTTCACCGCGTCGCCCCAAACGTCGTAGCTGAACTTGTTGGTGCCGATAACGCCCGCCATGACCGGACCGGTGGCGAGGCCGATGCGCACCGCGATTTCGAGCCCGGTCTCGGAACGGAGCCGCTCCACCGCCGCCAGCATGTCGATGGCGAGCCGCGCCGCCCGCTCGGGGCAATCGGAGCAGCGCTCCGGCACGCCGGCCACGGCCATGTAGGCGTCGCCGATGGTCTTGATCTTCTCCACCCCGTGCCGGCTCGCAAGCGCGTCGAACTCGCTGACCATTCGGTTCAACAGCCGCACGACCTCCGCCGCGCCGAGCCGCCTCGCGAGCGGCACAAACCCGGTGATGTCGCAGAACAGGACCGTTGCCTCCTCGAAGCTGTCGGCGACCGCCGTGCCCGGAGAAGCCTTTAGCCGGTCGACGACGCTGTCGGGGAGGATGTTGCGCAGGAGCGATTCCGTCTCGGCCTTTGCCCGCTCGACGAGCCGGAATGCGTAGTAGACGGAGGCGGCGATGAGCCCGAACGTCGTCACCGCGCCCTGGATGTAAAGAGCGTCGATGACGCTGCGGTCCGAGGCGAAGCGAGCCTCCGCCGGAGGAAAGTGGAACCAGACGTAGATGTGCAGCGCCAGTCCGGCGAGCACGATCACGGCGATGAGGCGGAGGCGGCCGAGCCCGAACACCACGAACGGCGCCGCCGCCGCGATGACGTACTGCAGCTGCCCGCCGCCCTCGCGGCCGAAGAACGAGACGAAGCCGTAGAGCGCCACGTACTCGGAGCACACGATCATCAGCCCACCGGCGATGTCGTTGACCCGGTGCGCCAGCGGCACCAGCGCCATCGTGACGACCAGCGCCAGGTTGATGACGATGACCGGCCGGTAGACGACGGGGTCGATCATCCACTGCTGGAGGGCATAGGCGGCCGTGGTGACGCCGATCAGGAACGCGATAAGGTTGAGGATCTTGAGCCGGCGCTTGACGTCGCTCGGGTAGCCGGCGGTGCCTGCGTCCGACAGCCGCGTCAGCCAGCGGACGACGTCGCCGAGGCCGGGCAGTCGGGCCATGCGCCGGAACAATCGCACCGGCGCCGAGGCTCCTGAACGTCCAGAGGGCCGCCTGGCGATCCATCGTCCGAGCCAGGCGCCGCGGCTCGGCTCATCGCCGCTCATTCGAGACCGGCGATGTTGGTCAGCTCCTCGATGTCGCAGGTCACGCGGCTGTCCTGCCGCTCGATGGCGCCGCTGGCTTCGAGCATGGCCAGCGCGGCGTTGACCTTGGGACGGCTCGCGCCGACGAGTAGCGCCAGCTCGCTCTGCGACATCTCGAGGTCGAGCTTGACCTTGCCCTCGTCCGGCAGCTTGCCGCCGGACTTCTGCCGCGCCGCCGCGAGGAAGAAGCGCGCCAGCCGGCCTTCGATCGGGTACAGCGCGATAGCTTCGAGCTGCTGGTCGGCCTCCCTGAGCCGCTTGCACAGGAACCGGATGGCGGCGTCGGCGAGATGCGGCCGCTGTTCGAGCAGGCGCGCGAAGGCGGCCTTCGACAGCGTCAGCGCCGACACCTTAGTCACTGCCGTCGCATCCGCCGTGCGCGGGCCGCCGTCCAGCATCGCGATTTCGCCGAAGATGGTGCCGGGCTCGGCATGCGCGAAGGAGAGCTCGCGGCCTTCCGAGGTCAGGATCGACAGCCGCACGCGCCCGCTGATCACGAGATAGATGTCGCGTCCGGCGTCGCCGCGTCCGAAGATCACCTGGCCGCCCGTGAACGAGACCTCGCGCATTTCCTCGGCGACCGCGCGCCGCTCCGCCTCCGATAAGGGACCGAAGAGAGCGGTGCGCCCGAGGAGCTCGACCGTCTGCGGATTGGCTGCCATCGTTCGTCTCCGGTTGTCCGCCTCGCCACCCGCACGACTGTTGCCGGCGGAGCCATCGAGGCTCGCGTGCCGCCCGCCAGCCGCCATCGCGGCCCGGCGCAGGCGCCGGTTGCGATATAAAGCCGGAGCGGCGCCCTCCTGGCAATGCCCGCCGTGTCCGTCCCCGCCCTAATTCGCTGTTCCGGCGGCGCCCCTTGCATTTCCCGGGCGCGCTCTGCATTCTCCGGCCGCCGCGCGGGAGCTGACCGCGCCAGATTCGAGCCGCCCCGAGCTGACATGAGCTTTCCCAGAGCCGCCGTCCTGAACGTGCTGTCCCGGACCGAGGGCCCCCGTCGCGACACCCGCCGCCACGAGCTGGCCAAGGCGCGCGCGCAGTCGAAGGAACCGGCCGGCCGCCCCAAGCTGGTGCTGGCGTCGGCGAGCCCGCGCCGCTTGACGCTGCTCTCGCAGGTCGGCATCGAGCCCGACGCACTCCGCCCGGCTTCCATCGACGAGACGCCGGGCAAGGGCGAGATGCCGCGCGCCCTCGTCTCGCGCCTCGCCCGCGCCAAGGCCGAGGCGGCGCGCGACCAGATCGCCAACGATACCGACATCGCCGACGCTTACGTGCTGGCCGCCGACACAGTCGTCGCGGCGGGTCGCAAGGTGATGGGCAAGCCCCAGCACATGGAGGAGGCGGTCGCCTCGCTGCAGCGGCTGTCGGGCCGCGCCCACCGCGTGCTGACCGGCATCTGCCTGATCACGCCTGACGACCGCGTGCGCATGAAGATCGTCGACACCCGCGTCCGCTTCAAGCACCTGTCGCGCGACGAGCTCGAGGCCTATATCGCCTCCAGGGAGTGGCGCGGGAAAGCCGGTGGCTACGCCATCCAGGGGCTCGCTGGATGCTTCGTCCAGAAGCTCGTCGGCTCCTACACCAACGTCGTCGGGCTGCCGCTGACCGAGGTCGTCGGCCTCCTCGTCGGCGAGGGCTTCCCGATCCAGTTCAACTGGCTGAAGGCCGCCGAGCTCGATCCCGAGTGACCGGGCCGCGGCTTGCTCAGGAACGCGATGAACGACAACGACAAGGATGAGAAGGGCAGTCGCCCGTCGCGGCTCTGTCCGATCTGCAGCAAGCCGGCCAGGCCGGGAGTGGCGCCGTTCTGCTCGCGGCGCTGCGCCGACGTCGACCTGTCGCGCTGGCTCTCCGGCGTCTACGCCATCCCCGTCACGGGCGACGATGACGACGAGGATGGCAAGGGCTCGGGCAGCGGGCCACCGGGTAGCAGCGAGCAGCGGGGCTGAGGGAGAAGCAGCCGTGACCACGGCGCCATTGGCGGGGCCTAGGCCCGGCGCCGCGAGCATCGAGATTCGCGTGCGCGGCCGCGTCCAAAGCGTTGGCTTCCGGCCATTCGTCTGGCGGCAGGCACGCGCGCTGGGCCTTGCCGGTTATGTCCTCAACGACGGCGAGGGCGTGCTCATTCGCGCCGCCGGGCAGGCTGCCAGTCTCGACGAGCTGGTCCGCGTCATCCGCGACGCGCCGCCGCCCATGGCGCACGTGGCGTCCATCGAGGCGAATTCCTGGACGGGCGCGCTGCCGGGCACGTTCGAGATTCGCGAAAGCGGCGGCGGCGGCATCGAGACGGAGGTCGCCCCCGATGCCGTGATGTGCGCCGACTGTGCCCGCGACATCCGCAATCCAACCTCGCGCCGCTATCGCTATCCCTTCACCACCTGCACCAACTGCGGCCCGCGGCTGACCATCGTCGCCCGCATGCCCTACGACCGCGCCACCACCAGCATGGCGCCGTTCCCGCTCTGCCCGGAGTGCGCGGCCGAGTACACCGACCCCGCCGACCGCCGCTTCCACGCCGAGACGACGGCCTGCCCCGCGTGTGGGCCGAGGCTGCGGCTCGAGCGCCTGGACGGCAGCCCGGCCTTCTGGGACCGCGACACCTTCCGCGACGAGGTCGAGGCCGCGGCGGTCCTGATTGCCGATGGCGCCATCGTCGCCGTCAAGGGTCTCGGCGGCTATCATCTCGCCTGCGATGCAGCCAGCACCGGGACGGTCGCGCGGCTGAGAGCGGCCAAGCACCGCGACCGCAAGCCCTTCGCGATGATGGCCCGCGACATCAATGTCGTCCGCCGCTACGCCCGCGTCTCGGCCGCCGAGCAGGCGCTGCTCGAAAGCCCTGCGGGCCCGATCGTTCTGCTTGACCGGCACCCCGGCTTCGATCTGCCCGAAGCCATCGCCCCGGGCCTGGCCCTGCTCGGCTTCATGCTGCCGACGACCCCTCTGCACGCCCTGCTCATCGACGGCTTCGACCGGCCGCTCGTCATGACCTCCGGCAATATCAGCGAGCGACCGCAGGTGATCGCCGACGCCGATGCGAGACGCGAGCTGGCCACGATCGCGGATTATGCGCTGGTTCACGATCGCGACATCCTCAACCGCGTCGACGACTCCGTGGTCCGTATGGCGGACGGAGATCCGCGGCTGCTCCGCCGCGCCAGGGGCTACGCTCCGGCCCCCGTCCGGCTGCCGGCCGGCTTCGAGGCGGCACCGCCTGTGCTCGCCATCGGCGGTGACCTCAAGAACGCGTTCTGCATCCTCCAGCGTGGCTCGGCCGTGCTCTCCCAGCACATCGGCGATCTCGACGACATCGACACCGCGGCGGGTCTGGAGCGCGCCATCGCCCTTTATCGCGACATGCTCGATGCCCGGCCGGCCCTGGCCGCGGCCGACCTGCACCCCAACTACCGCAGCACCGCGATTGCCATGCGTCTCGCGGATCAGGCCGGCGTGCCGGTCGCGCGGGTCCAGCACCATCACGCCCACATCGCCGCCTGCCTGGCCGAGAACGGCTGGCCGCTCGATGGCCCGCGCGTCCTCGGTCTCGCCCTCGACGGCCTCGGCTACGGCACCGACGGCACGATATGGGGCGGCGAGATCCTGCTGGCGGATTATCGCCGCTTCGAGCGGGTAGGCAGCCTGCGCGCGGTCGCTATGCCCGGCGGCGACAAGGCATCGCTCGAGCCCTGGCGCAACCTCTACGCCCAGCTCGCAAGCGCCATCGGTTGGCCGGAGGTCTCGGCGCAATACGGCCACCTCGGGCCCATCCGGGCGCTCGCCGCCAAGCCCTTGGGCCTGCTCGACGCCATGATGCGCAACGGCGTCAACGTGCCGCTGACATCGTCGGCGGGTCGCCTGTTCGACGCCGTCGCCGCGGCCGCGGGCCTCTGCTTCGACCGCCAAGGCTACGAAGGCGAGGCGGCCTCACTTCTGGAGTCCGCCGTCGATCGGGCCGCGCTAGCCGCAGAGCCCGGCTACCCGTTCACGCTCCGCGACGGCACGGTGATTGCCATCGACCCGGCACCCATGTGGAAGGCCCTCCTCGCCGATCTCGCCGCTGGCGTGCCCGTCTCGGTCATCGCCGCCCGCTTCCATGCCGGCCTCGCCGCCGCCTTTGCCGGGGCCACGATGCTCCTGCGCGGGAGCCATGGCTTCGATGCCGTCGCGCTCTCGGGCGGCTGCTTCAATAATCGGATTCTACTCGAAGAATTGTCGCAACGCCTGACCGCCGCCGGCTTCCGCGTCCTCAGCCACACGGAGGTTCCGGCCGGCGACGGCGGGCTGGCGCTGGGCCAGGCGGCGATCGCCGCCGCGCTCTCGATCCGCTCCTGAGCCTGTTTCCGCCGGAACAGCGGTCCGTCGCCGGCCCGGGCATGGTCGTAACCGTCCGGACGGACGCGAGCCGCCGTTATCGAACGATAGGGGCAGCCGATTCCCGTACCGGACAACTTGGAGTATAGTTCGAGCAAATCCTCATCTGCTGGAAGCAACAGCCATGCGCAACACGATCATCAAGGCTTCTGGACTTTCGGGTCTGCTGGCCGCCGGCCTGCTGGTGCTCGCCCCGGCCGCCGCGGTCTCCGGCGAGGCCGCCAAAGTCCCCACCCCCGCCGAGCTCATGGAGGCTCTGCGCTCGAAGAGCACGCGTGCCGTCGGCGCGCCGCTGTCCAAGGAGGAGGTCGAGCGCCGCGCCCTCATCGCCAAGCTCAAGGCCAAGGCGACCCGCGGCTTGTCCATGCCGGAGCGCCAGGTTCTGGCCAAGGCCGTCGGCGACCAGCCCAAGGTCGATCTCGAGGTCTTCTTCGAGTTCAACTCCGCCGACATCAAGCCCGATGCCGAGCCGGCCCTTCGCTCGCTCGGCGAGGCGCTGAAGAACGCCTCCTCGGACTTCCTCGTCGCCGGCCACACCGACGCCAAGGGCAAGCCGAGCTACAACCAGACGCTCTCGCAGAGGCGCGCGGTGGCCATCCGCAAGTTCCTGATGTCGAACTACGAGATCCCTGCTGACCGGCTGATGGCGGTCGGCTATGGCCGCGAGCAGCTGAAGAACAAGGACGATCCGCTCGCCGCCGAGAACCGCCGCGTCCAGATCGTCAACATGGCGGACAAGTAGCACCGTCCTCCCCTCCCTCCGCAGGAGGGGAGCCCATCAATTCGCGCCGAGCCGCTTGAGCGCCTCGCGCGCCTCGCTGGCGTTCTTGTCCAGCTCGGTGGCGCGGCGGTAGTCGGCGATCGCCGCCGTGCGATTGCCGAGCTTCTCGTTGATGTGGCCCTTCGTGTCCCAGGCGTAAGCTTTATCGCCAACGAGCTTGGTCGCCTCCTCCGCGTCGGAGAGCGCGTCGCGCAGCAGGTTGGCCTTGTAGCGAGCCCAGGCGCGGTTGTTGAAGGCTTCCCCATTGTTGCGGTCGTGCTTGATCGCCTCCGTGAAGTCGTCGATCGAGGCGTCGAGCTTGCCCTTCTGGATTCGGATGATGCCACGTACGTTGTAGGCCTCGGACGTCGGCTTCTTGGCGATGCTCGCCTCGACCGCCTCCAGCCCCTGGTCGAGCTGGCCCTTGCCGGCCAGCGCCTTGCCCAGATTGGCATTGACTCGTGCCAGATCCGCGTCGGCGAGCGCTCCGGGGGATCTCAGGATGGCCCGGCACGAGGTGATGGCCGCGTCACCTTCGCCGCTGTTGCACTCGCTCATCTGCCGCTTGAGCGCCGCCGCAGCGGCGTCCTCCCGCACCCGGTCAGGCACGCCGGGCTGTCCGGCGGGCGGTGTCGGCGCAGGCTCCTGTCTCGGCGGCGGAGCTGGCTCCGGCTTGCGCTCCGGCTCGATCCGGACCGGCGGCGGAGTGGTCTTCACGACGGGCTCCGTGCGGGCGGGCGGCGCCGGCGCCGGTGTCACCGGTGCAGCCTTGGGCGGCGCCGGCTCCGGCGAGCTGCCCCCTTGACGCATGTAGGTGAGCCCGCCCACGGTGCCGAGGAAGGCGAGCAGCGCCAGCCCGCCGAGCGACAGCCAGCTCGGTGTTCCTCCGGCTTTCGGCGCCTCTGGCTCGGCGGTCTCCTCGGGCGGCGGTGCGGCGGGCTGTGGTGGTGCTTCGGGCGTCCGCGCGGTCTCGATGAACTCCGCGGCGTAGGCCTTGACCGGCCCCGAGCCCTCGCGGACCGGGCCGTCGATCTCGGCAAAGGGGATCGGAGTCTTGCCGGCAACGGCATCGTGCACCGACCGCGCGATGCACAGGCCGCCGGTCGGCGCCATGGCCTCGAGCCGCTCGGCGAGCGTCACGCCCTCGCCGAGGAGGTCGCCGTTGTTGTCGACCACGTCGCCGAGGGCGATGCCGATGCGGAAGCGGATGCGCCGGTCAGTAGCATCGTCCGCGCCGATTTCCGCCGCCTTCTCCTGCAGCAGCGCCGCGCAGCGAACGGCCTCTATGGCACTCTGGAACTCGGCGCGGATGGCGTCTCCCGCCGTGTTGAAGACGCGCCCGCGGTGCTGGCGGATGATCTCCTCGAAGGCGGAGCGGATCTCCGCCATGCGCGCCAGCGTCTCCTCCTCGTTCGCCGCCACGAGGCGGCTGAAGCCGACGACGTCCGCCGCCAGAATGGTGGTGAGCCTGCGGCTCGCGGAGAGATCCATGAGTTCATCCAGTACAGGCTGGCTGCGCAATGGGGTGCAAAATGAGATTAGTCCGCGCTCGCTCTCGAGCGCAACGCGCGCCCGATGTCGGGTTTCCACTAGGGTGAAGGCAGCGGCTGCTGAAGTATCAGGCACGACCTGATGCAGACCGGCAACATGATGCAGCGGTTTTCACCCGATCGCGGAGCTTCTAGGCCGGTAGCATGAATCTGAATGGCGCGAATCACCTTAACGATTCCTCAGACGCATTAGGTTCGACCAAACGGGGGATCCCATGGCTTCGCGCTTCAGGAAGGCGGTCAGCTCGACGCTCGCCTTCGCCATGATTTACGGCAGTTGGCCCTCGCAGCAGGCCATCGCCGGTGCTTGCGGCGCCGGTGTCAGTGGCGGCTCGGGTCCGCCGTCGATCTCCGCCACCGAGGTCTCGACAGCCCAGGCTCTCGAGGTGCTCCGCCGCCGCAAGGACGAGCAGCAGCAGCCGATCGTCGTCGCCTCGCTGAGCCAGCAGCCGCCGGCTCAGGCGCAGGCCGCTCCTCCACCGCCCCCGCCGCCGCAGCAGCAGGCTGCCGCCGCTCCGGCCAGCCAGGGCGGCGCACCCGGTGCCGCCTCGCCGGCTGCTGCGAAGGTCAAGAAGGCTCCGGCGTCTGCCGCGGCTTCCGCCGCTTCGGCTCCCGCGCCGAAGGCCAAGAAGCTGGTCAAGAAGGCTCCGGCCAAGACTGTCGTTGCCGACGCTCCGGCCCCGAAGGCCAAGAAGGCCCCGGCCAAGGAGACGGTCGTCGCCTCGGCCGCTCCGGCGCCGTATTACGGCGGCAGCATCAAGGACACCTACGTCGACCCTCGTCCCGCTCCGGTGCACGGCGTGTGGGTGCAGGGCTACTATGATTATGAGCGGATCAGTGGCTGGACGCTCCTTGGTGCCGACAACCCCGGCTCGCTCACGAGCAAGCAGGAAACGGCCGGCGTGATCGGCGGCTTCGATCGCAAGGTGGCGAGCCGCGGCGACGCGACTTGGATCGTCGGCGTGCTCGGAGGCTACGAGAACAGCAAGACGACTTACAACGACCAGAACTTTCACGAGGTGCCGGCCGACTTCGCTACGTACCGCCGTATCAATGCTCATGATACGACGGAAGGCGGCAGCGTCGGCCTCTACAGCCTCGTGACCTCGCCGACCTGGTCGTTCGACGCCATGCTCAAGTTCGACATCCTGAGCTATGACCAGCGCGACCAGTTCATCCAGACCAACTGCGTGCCGCCCAACGGTGGTCCGTTCGATCGCCAGAACACGTCCGACATGTTCAATGTGATCCTGGCCGGCAATCTGTCTCATCGCTACATGCACACGGCGACGAGCTGGTTCGAGCCGACCGTCGGCTTCCGCTATACGCACACCGACTACTCGAACCTGCGCCAGTTCAGCAACGCTCCGGGTGGCGGCCCCGCCCTGCCCTTCGGCCTCGAGGACGGCGACGTGCTGCGGCTCCAGGGTGGTCTGCGCTACGGAACGGCGCATATCCTCTCCGGCGACCGCGTCCTGATCACCACCATCGGCGGCTTCCTCTACAGCGACGTGGCGATCAGCGGCATCTCGCAGAATTACCGGGACGTCATCGAGGGCAAGATCCGCGTCATGGGTCAGTTCACGGCGGCCCTGGCCCAGGCTAACGGCATGACCTACATGCTGCAGACCGAGGTTCGCGGTGGCGACGACATGTTCGGTGTCGGCGTCAAGGGCGGCGTCCGCTACGAGTGGTGATCCCGCTCACGACGCGACGAAGGAATGCGAAAGGGGTGGCTCCGGCCACCCCTTTTTCCTTTTGCGCCAGGCACGATGCTCACCGCGACCCGTGCCCGTCGCCGACCACCATGAAGGCGGCCCAGAACGTCGGATAGGCGTTCCACGGGTCCGACTTGTCGCCCATCAGCTCGAGCATCGCCTGCCGTAGCGCTTCCGAGCGGCCGATGCCGGGGCTCTTCGCCTGCGCCTCGAAGGCAGAAGTGGTGAGGCGAGCCGCCGCCTGCGAGCCGATCCGCCAATGCGAGACGAGCAGCGCGCGGGCGCCTGCGTGGAAGAACGACTTGGCGAGCCCGGACAGCGCCTCGGCGCCCGGCGCCCCGCCCGCCGCCGTGTTGCACGCCGACAGGATCACCCAGTCGGCGTTGAGCCGGAGCTGGCTCACCTCCGACGCCGTCAGCAGGCCGTCGTCGACCTCCGTCGGCGTGTCCGGCACGGTGAAGGCGAGGGCGGGCTCGCCGAGTCCCTTAACCTCGCCTGCAACGAGCCCATGCGTAGCGAAGTAGACCACGCGGTACTTGGAGAGGTCGGTGCTCTTTACCATCGCCTCGGTGGCATTGGGCCCGAGCACGACGTCACTGGAGTCGGCGGCCAGCCTCTGGGCAACCGATTTCAGCTCGCTCTCCGTTTCCGGCAGCGGCGGCAGCCCGGTGCGAAGCGCGTCGAGATTGGCCGCTGGCCCGCGCCAGAACGAGGCGTAGGAGGCCGTCTGCGGCTTGGCCTGTGACACCCCGGCCGCGCCGACTGCCGGAGGGTCGGCGGCCGAGAGCCCGCCGCCTGTCCGGTCGCGTGAGAACACGGGATTCCCGAAGCCGACGAAAGGCTTGCGCGTTGCGCCGTGCGCCGCCGCTGTGCGCAGCGACTTGAGGCTGGTCGGCGCCGGCAGCACCGAGATCGCGTAGTGCCGCATCAGCCAGTCGGCCTCGCGGTAGGTGGCGAGTTGCGTCAGCTTCGGCTTGCCGATCGCCGGCGCATCCCGCACCAGCATCTGGAACGGCAGGCTGGTGAGCGGCCCCGACGGGATCACGATCAGGTCCGGCTTGCCGGCCATCACGCTTTCGACCGGCTTCAGCAGCCACTTGTACATCTGATGCGACAGCGACAGGTCGTAGAGCGCGGGTGACTTGCCCTGCTTCAGCAGCGTCTCGATGTCGAGCGAGGTCCGCAGCTTGACCACCGACCGCGACAGCTCGGGGTAGCTGGTGTCGAGCTTGGCCCACGCCGCCTGCTCCTTCGACACCGCCCACGCGAACACCTCGTCGTTCGTCGCGGTGAGGAAGTAGACGAGGACCTCGCCCGGATCGAGCAGCGCGCGGATCTCGTCGAGCGTGATCGGCTCCGGCTTGACTAGGTTGAAGTAGAGCGGGAAGCGCTTACGCACGTCGGCGTCGATGGCCTTGGTCTTGCGGCCGATGCCGACGAGCTGGTTGCGGATGTCGTCGGCGAGCGAGCCGCGCTCCGCCGCCGCGATTGCGAGCGCCGCGCTCAGCTCCTTCTCGAGCCGACCCGCCTCGCGCTCGAGCTCCTGGCGGTCGCGGATCGCGCCTTCGAGGCTGGTGTCGTTGGCGGCGAAGCGCGCGCTCATGCGCGCCACCTCGGCCTCGGTCTCGGTGAGCGAGGCCCGCTGCGCCATCTCCAGCGCTTCCGCGAACACGCGGGACTCGGGCTTGGCGCCCTGCTTCTGATAGACCCTCCAGGCGATCGAGACGAAGTCCGAGTAGTGCTGCTTGGCGATGTCGTCGTTCTTGCCGCGCGCCGAAAGCGCCACGACCGCCACGCGCATGAGCGACAGCGCCTGTTCCGGCTGGCCCTCGGCCAGCGCCACCTTGGCCAGCGTCGCCTGCGTCTCGGCGATCTGCGGGTCGAGCGGCGGCAGCACCTGCTGGCGGATCGCCAGCGCCGTCCGGAGCTGCGACTTGGCATCGGCGTACTTTTTCAGACCGATCAGGTTGATCGCGCTGTCGGTCAGCGTCGTCGCGATCTCTGGGTGATCGGCCGACTGCATGCGGTAGCGCATCTCGACCGCCTCGCGGAACAGCGTCTCGGCCTCCGCGTAGCGGCCCTGCTTCGAGAGGTTCTGGGCGAGCTTGTTGGTGAGCCCAGCGATCTCGGGATGGTCGGCCACCTGCGACTTGCGCCGGATGTCCATTGCCTTGCGATAGTAGGGCTCGGCGTCCTTGAAGCGGCCCTGCATCTCGATCGTCGAGCCGATGTTGGTCAGGCTCTGCGCCATCAGGGGATCGTCGGCCGCCAGGCTTTTGGCGCGGATCTCCAGCGAGCGCTTGAGCAGCGGCTCCGCCTCCTCGATGCGCCCCTGCCGCTTGTAAGCCTGCGCCACGTTGTTGAGGCTGTCGGCAATCAGCGGGTCGTCGGCCGGCAGCGCCTTCTCGCGCATCTCGAGCGCGCGCTTGTAGTAGGTCTCCGCCTGCGCCAGCTTGTCCGTGCTCTGGTAGTGGAAGCCGAGGTTGTTGATCGCCGTCGCGATGTCGGGATGCCCGGGCGGCAGGATCTTCTCGTAGATGGCGAGACTCTTGAGGAACAGCGGCTCGGCGCGCTGCAGCCGGCCCCTCAGCTGCAGCAGATAGGCCTGCCACGAGATCGCGCGGGCGAATTGCGTGCTCTCCTCGCCGACGCTGGCGCGCGCCTTCTCCGCCGCCGTCTCGGCGAGCGCCAGCGCCTCGGAGTAGTTGGCCGCCTTGGTCTGCTCAGCGATCTGCGCGTTGAGAGTGTCGAGCTCGGCGATCTGCTCGGAGCTCGCCCCGGCGGGGTTCTGCGCGAGGGAGGGGGCCGTCGGCGCCAGCGCGGGGAGAGCGAGGGAGAGCATGGCGGCGAGCGCCAGCCGGTGGACGTGTCGCATAGGTACGCCTCGCAGACTGCCCAAGGGGCGAGGATTGCAGGATACTTCCGCTGTTCGTGCATGTCGATTGAGCCGCTCGGGCATCTCTCGCATGTGGTTGAGGCGGAAGAGTCGAGGCTGCCATGGTGCGCGCCGGCCTGCCGCCGCGCTGTTCCGCCCGTAACGGTCTCGGGCTCTGGGCGAGGCGGTTTCGTGGCCTTGGCGCCCCTCCTGATGTATGACCGGTAGTCTGAGACACTTCGGCCCCGAGCGTGGCAGTTGACGATGAAGAGGAAGATTGCCGTCATCCTGGCGGCGGGCATCGATCGCTACAAGGAGCGCATCGCCCGCGACGAGGAGGGCACGCTGCGCCGGCTGGTCGAGGCGCGCCGCGTGCTCGGCGAGGCGGTTGGACGTCACGACGGCAGGATCTTCAACACCGCGGGCGACGCGCTGCTCGCCGAGTTCCAGAGCGCCGTGGAGGCCGTGCGGTGCGCCTGCCACGTCCAGCGCCAGCTGCGCGATGCGGCCAAGGATGATGCCGGCCGGCTCCACTACGTCATCGGCATCAATATCGGCGACGTCATCCAGCAAGGTGGCGATCTGCTGGGCGACGGCGTGAATGTCGCCGCGCGTCTCCAGGGACTCGCCGGTCCGGGCGGTATCTGCATCTCTCGTCCGGTGGTCGAGCACGTCACGGGAAAGCTGCCGCTGTGCCTCGTCGATGCCGGATTTCATGCGCTGAAGAACATCCCCGAGCCCGTCCACGCCTTCAGGGTGGACCTCGACGGCAAGCAGACGTCCAAGCCGACCCGGGCCTATCGCGAGCCCTCGCGCGGCCTCGCGGTGCCGGTCGCGCTGGCGGCGGTGGGCGCGCTCGTCATCGGCGGCGCGCTGCTCGCGGTCTACGGCCGCCGTCCGGCTGCGGCGCCTCAGCCCGAGGTGGTGGTCCGGCAGCCGGGGCCGGCGCCCGTGCAGGTGCCGGACGCGCGGGCCAAGGCGCAACGCTGCGCCGAGATCCTGGAGCGGGCTCAGCTCGGCAAGCTGACGCGCGAGGACCGCCAGGTGCTCCAGGGTGAGTGCAATTGATCCTGGGCACGCGGGCGGGCGCCTTCGTTGAAGTCAGCCCTTGCAACCCGGGCGAACCGTTGCTAGATAGAACATAGAGAGAACGCGTCCCGGTGCTCCTTGGGTGCGTCCTGTTCAGGGTGAAAGCCGTGGACAATCGGTGACGCGAGGTGCGGCGGCGGGCGCCGAGGGGCTAGGGTTGTGCAACTCGAATCGTGGAGGCGCCTGACGCGCCGGGCTCTTCGGCGAGCGTCATCGTGCGCGGCGATATTCAGGAGGAGAAAGCATGGCCGGTTCCGTCAACAAGGTGATCCTGGTCGGCAATCTCGGCAAGGACCCCGAGATCCGCCGCACTCAGGATGGCCGTCCCATCGCCAATCTCCGCGTCGCCACGACGGACAGCTGGCGCGACAAGAACACGGGCGAGAAGCGTGAGAAGACGGAGTGGCACTCCGTCGTCATCTTCAACGAGGGCCTTTGCAAGGTCGCCGAGCAGTACCTGAAGAAGGGCGCCAAGGTTTACATCGAGGGCCAGCTGCAGACCCGCAAGTGGCAGGACCAGCAGGGCCAGGAGCGCTACTCGACCGAGGTCGTGCTGCAGGGCTTCAACGGCAACCTGACCATGCTCGACGGCCGCGCCGGTGGCGGCGGTCTGCAGGAGGGCGGCCAGTCCGACTACGATTCGTATGGCGCCGGCGGGGGTAGCGGCGGCGGCTACTCGTCGGGTGGCGGCAGCGGCGGCGGCGAGCGCCGTCCGGCCAAGGTCGCCTCCTCGGGCGGCGGCTCCTCGAAGGGTGGCGGCGGCTTCGACAAGGCCCTCGACGACGAGATCCCGTTCTGAGATGCGAGCGGGGCCGGTGTTATCGCCGGCCCTTGTTCTTCTTGCGCCACTTGCGGCTCTGCGGCCGCGAGGTGAGGTCTGGCTTGGCCGCCTCTCCGGCGCTGACTGGCTTTGCGGTCGCGGAAATTTGCGCCACGGACGCCGCGCTGGCGGCGGGCTTGGCCAGGGCGGCCGGCGGACTTGGGCCGGGCGGGGCTGCTGAAGCTACCGCCGCCTTCGCCGCATCGCTGGCGCCTGTCTCGTCGGCGCCGGCTTCGACTTTCCGGGCACCGTGATCGGGGGCCTCGTGGCCAGCTAGAGCCGCCGCCATCGCCTCGTGGTCCCGCGCCGACTGCACCTCGATGTAGAGCAGTCGCACGTCCGTATAGCGGGCCTTGATCGCCGTCTCGAGCCGCATTGTGGTCGCCTCGACGGACTGCGCGGTCTCGCCGTCCTGGAAGTCGCAGCTCGCCGCCACCAGAATGTCGCTGGCGCCGAGGTGCATCGTCTTGAGGTCGTTCAAGGCGCGGATCGGCTTACCCTCGCCGGTCTCCTTGGCGATCAGCTCCTTCATGCCGGCGACAACGGGCGGGGTCGCGGCCTCGCCGATGAGCAGACCCTGGATCTCGACGCTCATGAAGGCGGCCACGGCCGCCAGCACCAGGCCGACCGCGACCGAGGCCAGCCCGTCGCCCCATTCGATGTTGAGCAGATGCGCCGCGGCGATGCCGGTGATCGCGATAACGAGGCCGGTCAGCGCCGCCAGGTCCTCGAGCACGACGGTGAACAGCGACGGGTCCTTCGAAGAGCGCAGCGCGGCCAGCATGCCGTCGCCGCTGCGCCGCGAGTTGAACTCCGACAGCGCCTTCCAGGTCGAGATGCCCTCGAGCACGATCGCGATCCCGAGCACCGCGTAGTTGACCATCGGATCCGAGATCGGGTGCGGGTGGATGAGCTTGTCGACGCCCTCGTAGATCGACACGCCGGCACCCATCGAGAACAGCAGGATGGCGACGATGAAGCTCCAGAAGTAGAGCTCGCGCGAGTATCCGAACGGGTGGCGCTCGTCGGCGGGGCGCTGCGAGCGCTTGATGCCATAGAGCAGCAGGGCCTGGTTGGAGGTGTCGACCAGCGAGTGGATCGCTTCCGAAAGCATGGCCGAAGAGCCGGTCCAGGCCGCTGCCGCGAACTTCGCCGCCGCGATGCCGAGATTGGCGCCGAGCGCCACCAGCACGACCGATGTTGAGCCACCCGCCGACACGTTATTCTCCCCTTCGAAGTCCCGCCGCGTCCGATGAGGCGGCGACGGAGATTAGCCGGAATTTGGTGAATGCAAGGTAAGGTTTGCGCGTCCCGGAACCGGGCACATCGGCGCAGGGTTGCACACCATCGCGAGCAGCTGTGAGATGCACGCCATGGAAGACGCCGTGGGACCGGCCTTGGACGTCGATTCGAAGCCGGCATTCCTCTTCGAAAGCGAGGCCGGCGATCTGTTGGGCGTATCCCTGCGCGCCGATGGCGCCGACCTGCCTCGGGGCCGGCGCGGCGAGCCGTGGCGCTTCCGCTGCACGTTCCTCCTGGGCGTCCACGAGCCGGTGCCCGAGACGGTCGATCCCGAGCCGATCCTGCGCGGCGTCGCGGCGCGTGGCTATTTCGTCTGGAGGCGCCGGCGCACCGAGCCCTTCGGCACCTCGCAGTGAGGCGTGCCGATGGATCAGCTCGTTACCGCCATCGGCGCCGCCGCCGCCGTCTGCACCACCGCCTCCTACATCCCGCAGGTGCGCAAGACATGGGTGACCAAGGAAACCCATGACCTCTCGCTCAAGATGCTGCTCCTGCTGGCGCTTGGCCTCGCGCTGTGGTGCGCCTACGGATGGGCGAGGGGTGACTGGGTGATCGTCTTCGCCAATGCGGCGAGCCTCTCGATGCTGGCCACCATCATCTACTGGAAGCTGATCAAAGGCTGAGCGGCGTGCCGTCTCCGACCGGAACCGGTGCCCCGCGCGCGCGTTCCCGGGATCTGAAAATCAAGAAAAGGAGATGGTCATGAGCAGATTCATCATCGATGCCGCGATCGCGTTCCTGCTCGGAACCGCCGCCGGTGGCTTGGCACACGCCCAGGGCGTCTATGTCGAGGGCGAGGATGGCGTCGCCGTTGCCGCCCCGCCGCCGGCGGGGGACAGGGTCATCGTCGAGCGCGAGGCGGCGCCGCCGGCGCGCGTCTATGGCTGGCAGGGCCGCGAGCCCTGGGCGCCGCCGAGCTGCGGCACCTTCAAGTATTGGAACGGCGAGTACTGCGCCGACGCCCGTGATGAGCCGAGCAAGGAATAGTCGCGAGCCGCGGCCGTTGGCAGGCTACATCTGCGATCCGAGAACCAGCGTCCAATAAGACTTGAACTCGGTCTTGGGATCTTGCACGAGGGCGATACCCATGTGCTCGACTTCCGGCATCAGCAGGTTCTTGTTGTGGCCGGGGCTGTCCTTCCAGCCGCGCATGACCTCATCGAAGTTGACCTGCCCGGTGCCGACGTTCTCCGCCGCCACGCGCGGCTTGTAGCCGGCACGCTTGACGCGATCCCACGGCGTCGAGCCGTCGGAGCCGTAGTGTGAGATGCGATCCCATTTGGCGAGGTCACGCGAGTGCATCTTCGCCGCTGCCGTGAGCTCGGCGTTGAGGCGCAGCGGCTTCAGCTTGTGGTCGATTCGATACTGGTTGATGATGTCGCGCGCCTTATCGGCGTCGAGCGCGGTGTGCGAGTAGTCGCGGTCGGAGAGCGCGCCCTTGGACGGCTTCTCGAACGATCCGGCGGGTGCCTTGTCGTCGAGGCGCGCCACCTTCGTCACGGCTTCGGGACGCGGCGCCGCGGGGTCGCCGCCGAGTGCGCCTGTGGTCGAGGCCGCGCGCGATCGCGACACGGCAGGGGATGGAGGGGCGGCGCTTTCGGTCAGGCCCGCCACCACGGGTGGCTTGGACAGGCTGCAGGCGGCCAGCGTCAGCGCCAGGACGGCAAGAAGGGCGCCGGGCACGGCGGTGCGATACATACTCGATACTCCCCGCGACAGTGCGGTACTCGGAGATAGCATCGCGCCAACCTCTTAACTTGGCGTTAATGGTGAACGGCGGCGGAGGAATGGCCCGGGTTCGCCATGGACGCGGCAATCCTCCCCGCGCCGATGCGAGCCGGGCTCGTTGCGTTTACATCTGCACATCCTGGATGCCTGTCCCACCGGCGGCCGATCGGGTCGCCGGCACCCCACGGTCCTGAAATGGATTCGCACTCAACAACTTGGCCGCAATTTGACGCCTGACCGGCGAAACCGGGGCGCAAGCAGAATGCGCCTGCGAGGCGGGCACGAGCAGTGGGTAGAGCCCGTCTCCCCCTTTCAACTCCAGACCTTATCACCCAGTATGCGGCACTGACGGGAGTGATTCGCGGCGGTGTGCCGGCGTGTCCGCGAGCGCCCGTCCGGGGGAAAGAAGAGGGGAGCAGCCTCATGCCGGCGGTGAGCGAGCTGGTGGCCGAGCGCGCCGAAACAGGCGCCATGACGCCGTTGCGCGGCCTCGTGCTGGTTCGCGTCGTCTCCGACGGCGGGGTCACGCGCGCCGGCCTCATCCGCGATCTCAATGCCTTCGTGGGCCATCGGCTATCGCCCGGGGAGTGGCGCCAGCGCGCCGAGCAGGAGCTGACCGCCCTGTTGGCCGCCCGCTACTGCACCGAGAGCCGGGGCCGCTTCACCCCGACTGAGGCCGGCCGGGCCGCCGCGGAGGATTTCCTCGGCTGCAAGCTGCCTGCCAAGGCGTCCTGGCCCGACGTCCGCGACGTGCAGCTCGTCGCACGGGCGCTCGGCGTTTCCGGGGACAGCCAGGCCAACATCAAGTCGCTGGCCAAGCCCGAGGGCTTGCGCGCGCTCATCGTCCAGAAGGGCTTCAACTTGCCGCTGAAGGGCAGCCAGTCGCCCTCGCGCATCCGGGCCGACCTGGCGGTGGTGGCGCTTGAGCGCGCATTCGGCAACAAGATCAAGCGCGGCCTGGGCGCCGGCTCCGGCCTCTCCTCGAAGGCCGGCCGCGTGCTGGCAGGCCAGCTCTCGCGCCGCCCGCAGGACTACGGCACCGACGGCCGTCTCGTCGCGCAACTCGCCGCCGAGCTGGCCGGTGCCGCGCAGTCCGATGCCGACGCCCTGCGCGTCGCCCTGCTTCGCTCGCTCGTCTCGCAGGCCGCCGCAGCGCCGCGCATCGAGGCCGGCCGTCCGGTGGTGCAGCAGCCGCCCGCATCGCCGGCGCGCCCCGCCAACGATGCCGGTCCCTCGCTGGCCGTCGCCGCGGCCAAGGTGCCGCCGGCGACCCAGCGCCCTGACGTCACCGACTTCGCGGCGGAGGTCCATGCCGCCGCCCGTACCCGCGCCGAGGGCTGGCCGGGCAACCGCAAGGCCTTCATTTCTCACGTCTGGCAGGTGGTGCGGCAGGGCCGGCCCGAGTGGGCTCTGACCGAGATCGAGTTCAAATGCATGCTGGCGGAGGCGCATCGCGCCGGCCACGTGGTCCTCGCCAGCGCCGACTTGAAGGACAAGAAGAACATGAAAGAGCTGCAGGAATCAGCCATCGGCTACAAGAACACGGTCTGGCATCAGGTGCGGGTTGAGGATTGAGCGCCCGCGTCGCGCGTTGTCGCGAGATCGCAAGGGCCGGATTGCCGGGGAAATGAGCTGAGGCATGCATCAGACCGCACAGAGAGCGCACGAGGCCGACACGGTGGCGCCGGACAAGCTGGCCCAGGCCTTCGAGCATTCGATCACCTGGGAGGACGACATCTGGCGCGCCGACCCGGTCGACGTACCGGAGGTGCACGTCAAGGCGCGCCGCAAGTTTTCGACCCTGCTAGAGGCCATAACGTCGGGCCGCGCCGGCCCGCACGCACAGGCCCGTATCCTCCTGTTCCACGGCCAGTCCGGGGCCGGCAAGACGCACCTTTTGCGCGCCCTGCGGACCGCCTCCCATCGCGACGGCACGGCCTACTTCGGCTATGCCCAGATGACTCCCGACATCTCGAGCTACGCCGATTACTACCTGCGCCGCCTCGTCCACTCGCTGGAGAAGTCCTACGACCCGGACAGCGATGGAGAGAGCGCGCTGGCGCGGCTGACCAACAAGCTCGTCGGCGACGCCGAGGTGCTCGATCCCAAGGCGCTATCCGACCTGCGCGAGAAGAGCCTCGGCGAGGAGGCGCTGGCCCGTCTTGTCCTCGATCTGGCTGACGGCATCGTCGCGTCGCCGAAGTTCGCCAACGAGGAGCTCGACATCAACATCGTCCGCGCGCTGCTTTATCTCCAGCGCCGCGACCCGCGCATCGACCAGCGCATCCGTCAGTACCTGCACGGCCGCCAGCTGACGCCGCTCGCCCATCAGGCCGTCGCCGCCCTCGACCCGAATACCGGCGAGGATCGCGCCTTCGAGATCATCACCGCGCTCGGCAAGCTGATGTGGACGGTCGACCGCTCCGCCCTCGTCTTCTGCATCGACCAGGTCGAGGACCTGCGCTTCTTCGACGACCCGGAGGAGCGCTTCCAGAAGGCCGTGCGCGATCTCATCCAGATCGCCAACCGCCTGACCAACGCCATCGTCATCATCTCCTGCCTCGAGGATTTCTACGGGCAGGTGCGCGGCGTTCTCGCCCAGTCCTACATCGACCGCATCGAGAAGTCGGGCCCGGTCGCGCTCCTCGAAACGCGCACCCCCGAGGAGGCGCGGCTGATCATCGCCAAGCGCCTCGAGCACGAGGCGGGCTCCCTCGCGGAAGGCCCGGCGTTCTCGGATCCGAGCGCCTACTTCGGCCCCGAGTTCTTCGAGGAGTTCGGTGGCCTGTCGACACGCCGCCTCCTCGAGCACGCCCAGACGCGCCTGCGCGATAAGGCGGCGCCCGAGGCCGACAGCGAGCGCGGCGAGCCGGAGACGAGCTGGCTGTCGATGCTCGGCTCGGCGCTGGGCGGCATGTTCGGCTCCGACGAGCCCGAGGCGGCTGAGCCGATGATTCCCGTCGACTACCGCTCGATGTGGGATCAGTTCCAGGCCGGCTCCGAGGCCGAGACGCCGTCCGACGAGCAGGACCTCATGGACGTTCTCGCGCACGCGCTGACGCTCGCCCGCGACGAATGGGGCGGCGCCGTTCAGCTTTCGACCGAGCGCGTCGAGCTGTCCGACGACATCGCCGTCATCGACATCAACCTGCGCCAGCGCACGGGCCTCGCCAGCGAGGGCCGCATCTTTATCTGCAACAAGCCGACCCAGGGCGGCGGCTTGAAGCGCCAGCTCGAGAAGGTGCTGCCGGCCATGCAGGGCCGTACCTGCTTTATGCTGCGCGCCTCCGATTTCCCGCCCAACAAGAAGAACCAGACGGCGCAGATGTATCGCAAGTTCCGCGATGCCGGCGGCCGCTCCATCACCGTGCCGCTGCCCGATTGGGAGCGCATGATGATGGTGCGCGAGTTCCACGCCCACCACCGCCACGATCCGGGCTTCGCGCAGTGGTTCGAGGGCGCCAAGCTTCTGTCGGGCATCATCTGCGTCATCCAGCTGCTGCGTCTCGACCTGCTCGGCCGCGGCCCGCGCCCCGTGGTCACCAAGGCCGTCGGGCCCGCCGTCGCGGCTCCAGACCCCGACCAGCCCGCGCTCGACTTCTCGCAGCCGCCCGCCCTCGCCAGCGTCGGCACCGACGACGAGGGCTCCGTCGCCGCGCCGTGGAGCGAGCCCGCGACCGCGGAAGGCGCCCCGGCAGAGGGCGCCGAGGAGGAGGAGCAGCTGCCGCGCTCGGTGCTGCTCGACGTCAACGGGGACAACGTCTCGAGCATCCTCGCGGGCCGTGAGAACAGCGCCCGCGGCAATCCGGTGACGCTGCGCACGAGCGTCTTGAAGCGCCATTCCGCCGTGCTCGGCGGCTCCGGATCCGGTAAGACGACCCTCGCGCTGTGCCTGATCGAGCAGCTGCTGCTGCGCGGCATCCCGGCGATCCTCATCGACCGCAAGGGCGACCTCTGCTCCTACGCCAACTCGGATGTCTGGAAGCGCGACGCCAACGAGTACACCGAGCAGCGCGCCGAGCGCGAGAAGCTCGGCGACGCCATCGACGTCGCCGTCTACACGCCCGGCCGCGCCTCGGGCCGCCCGATCTCGATCACGCTGCTGCCCAACGGCATCAACGAGCTGCCCGAGCACGAGCAGCAGCTCCTGGCCAATCTGTCGTCCGCCGCGCTCGGCGACATGCTGCACCTGAAGAACTCTGCCACGCACCAGAAGCAGTCGGGCACGCTATCCGTGGCGCTGCGCATCCTCGGCTCGCGCCAGTCGAGCGAGGTCACGCTGGCCGACCTCATCGGCTTCCTCGAGGACGAGGATCCGGAGCTGACCGACCTTACTCAGCGCATGGACCCCTCGGGCAAGATCCGTCGCGACCTCGTCGCCCAGCTCGACAGCCTCCGCCACCGCAACGCGGCGCTGTTCGAGGGCGGCGGCGAGCCGCTGCGCATGGAGAGCCTGCTCGGTCTCGGCAAGTTCAAGAAGCCGGGCGCCGCGCGCCTGTCGATCATCTACACGGGCTTCCTCGGCGACAACGAGAACATCCTGTTCTGGGTCTCGCAGTTCCTCTCCGAGGCGCTCCGCTTCTGCCAGCGCAACCCCAACGACGAGCTCCAGGCCGTCGTCATGTTCGACGAGGCCGACCTCTACATCCCCGCCAACTCGAAACCGGCGACGGCCGAGCCGCTGCAGAGCCTGCTGAAGCGTGCCCGCTCGGCCGGCCTCGGCATCATGCTCGCCACCCAGTCGCCCGGCGACCTCGACTACAAGAGCCGCGACCAGATCACGAGCTGGTTCATCGGCCGCGTCCGCGAGGACACCGCTCTGCGCAAGCTCAAGGCCGCCTTCCAGAGTGAGAGCGGGCTCGATCCAGCGGCTGTGCTGCCGCACCAGACGGTCGGCGAGTTCCACCTCGTCCAGGAAGGCCTCGTGCGGTCGATGAAGGCGCAGCGGTCCATTATCGCTGCCGAGCAGGTGCCGTTCGACCGCATCGAGCAGCTTGCACGCCAGACCAAGGGGCAGGACGAGCGCCAGCTCAGGCTGTTCGACGTCCGCTAGTTTCGTTCAGCCGCCCGCCGCGCAGGAAGCATGGCTGGCGAGCGCCCCGAGGCCCGTCCGGAGGGCCTGTCTCTGACCGCAGTTCAGATCGGGTGCGTGCGTTTCCGCTTGAATGTAACAATTATGTTGCAGTGCAAGGACGGCGTTCATTCTGCTCGTTCTTTGGGCGCCAAGGCGGCCTAAATCACTGATTCACATCAAAGTAAAAACTGAGTGAACACTCTTGTTGCAGCTTTGACGTGCAACAAGTGGGCATTGCACCTGCGAAGCTGACGACCGTGTCGCAGCCAGTTAGGGCGTGATTCCACCTATTTTTCGTAGTACCGTGCCGGAACCGGTCGGAATTGTAGGGGGTTTTCGATCGGTCGCTCGTGGATGCGGCAACGTCGACGAGCGGGAATGCGGCGTAAGTGCGGGAAGTTGTGTGATGGTCGCGAGGTCATTCGTGATGATGGTGCTGGCTACCCTGTTGGGGCCGGCGGTTGGGGTAGGTCTTTTCGTCCTGCTCCATAATTTCTGATACGGCCTAGGTCGTCCGTATCGCTTCGAGGTGTTCAGCGTGCCGGGTTATACGGCGCGCATAATACATTTTTTGTGCGGTCGCCAATCCGCGCGCCTGGATCGGTCCTCGATCCCTCATGCTGTTGGATCGTCTGCCACAATGTACTGCGCTTCGGGTGCGACCGATCATGGGATGCCGCTTGCCTCGCGTCGCGGAGTGGCGCATTAGGGCTCCCTCACTGCTAGTGTTGCGTCACTGACGCTTGGTCCCCGGTTGACGCAAGGTGGTCTGCCAAGCGTCAGTGACGAAAGCAACACTAGGATCAAAGAGTTGCTAGTGTTCCTGATGTCTCAGACATTTGCTCTGAACCTAGCCGCGAAGGGAAGCAAATGTCTGAGACGGAACACTAGCCGAGCCCCGGTCGACCGATGCCTCAGCCGTCGCTTCCAAAGAAGCTGCTCGACGATTGCTTCCTCCACGATAGCGATCGCATGCGCCACGACGAGGTGGTGGCGCTGCTCAAGGCGCGCGTCGCTCCAGTGACCGCTATCGAGACCGTCCCGATCGCCGCCGCGCACGGCCGCACGCTCGCCGCCGCTGCCGTCGCCCGCTTTCCCGTCCCTGCCCACACCAACGCCGCCGTCGACGGCTACGCGTTCGCTCATGCCGGCTATGATCCGGCAAGCGGCGCAACCTTTCCGGTCGGCGCCCGCGTCTCCGCCGGCCACCCTCTGGGCGAGCCGATGCGGCCCGGCACCGCTGCCCGCATCTTCACCGGCGCCGTCTTGCCGGACAGCGTCGACACCACCGCCATGCAGGAGGACTGCGAGGTCGGCGCCGACGGCGCCAGCGTGCGCATTCCCGGCGGCTTGAAGCGCGGCGCCAACGTCCGCAAGGCCGGCGAGGATGTCGCGGCTGGCGAGACGCTGCTCGAGGCCGGTCATATCGTCCGCCCGCAGGACCTCGCCGCGCTCGCCTCGATCGGACTGGGCGAGGTCTCCTGCCGCGCCCGCCTGCGCGCCGCCGTCGTCTCGACCGGCGACGAGGTGATCCGCCCGGGAAGCCGGGCCCTGGCGCCCGGCGAGGTCTACGACGCCAACGCGCCGATGCTGTTGGCGCTGGCTACGTTGGCCGGAGCCGAGGTGACGGATCTCGGCGTCTGGCCGGACGACGCGGCCGAGGTGAGGCGGCACCTGACCGATGCCGCCACCCGTTTCGACATCATCCTCACCTCCGGCGGCGCCAGCAAGGGCGAGGAGGACCACATGGTCGATGCCCTCGACGCCCTCGGCAAGCGCCACGTCTGGCAGCTCGCCATCAAGCCCGGCCGCCCGATGACTTTCGGCCAGATCGGCGACACCATCATGGTCGGCTTGCCGGGCAATCCGGTTGCGGTGTTCGTCTGCTTCCTGATGTACGTCTATCCGATGCTGCGCGTGCTTGGCGGCGCGCCCTGGCCCGAGCCGCGCCGCCTCCTGCTGCCGGCGGCGTTCGACTTTCCCAAGCGCAAGACCGGCCGCCGCGAGTTCTGGCGCGGCATGATGGTTCCAGGCGAGCGCGGCGGTCTGGCGGCCGACAAATACGCGAGGGACGGATCCGGGCTGATCTCGGGACTCCGCGCCGCCGACGGCCTGATCGACATCGCCGAGGACGTGCCCGAGGTGCGCCGCAGCGACCTCGTGCCGTTCATTCCCTTCACCGAGTTCGGCATCCTCGGCCGATGAGCGGGTCCTTGCTGTCGAAGGTCACGAGCCGTCTGGCCGCCCCGACCGCGGCCAACGCCTACCTGTTCCTGATCGTCACCAACTCGGCCTGGGCCGGGAACTTCGTCGTCGGCCGAGCCGTTGCCGGCCACGTGCCGCCGATGACGCTCGCGTTCCTGCGCTGGACAGGCGCCTCGCTGCTGATCCTCACCATCGCCTGGGGCGCGCTTGCCCGCGACTGGCCGGTGATCCGCAAGAACCTGGGCTTGCTCGTCCTGCTGGGTGTCCTCGGCTCGGGCACCTTCAACACGCTGCAGTACATTGCCCTCGTCGATACCACCGCCACCAACGCCGCAGTCATCAACTCGTCCGGTCCGGTGCTGATCGCCATCGCCGCGTTCGTCTTGAACCGCGAGCGCATAACGCTTCTGCAGGCGCTGGGCATCCTCGTCTCGCTCGCCGGCGTGCTCGTCGTCATGACCCACGGCGAGCCGGAGAACGTGCTCGGGCTGAAGCTCAACCGCGGCGACCTGATCATGTTTACGGCCATGATCACCTGGGCGCTTTACACGGCAATGCTGCGCCGCCGCCCTCCGATCTCCGCCCTCAGCCTCGCCGCCGTGACCTATGTGGTGGCAGCAGCCCTCAACGCGCCGCTGTCGGCATGGGAGCTCGCCAACGGCGCCCACATGGAGACGAGCCTCGCCGCCATCGCGGCCGTCGTCTACACCGCCGTGTTCCCGAGCTTCCTCGCCTATCTCTGCTTCAACCGCGGCGTCGAGATCATCGGCGGCACGCGCGCCGGCGTCTTCCTGCATCTGGTGCCGCTGATCGGCTCTCTGCTGGCCTTTGCGTTCCTGGGCGAGCAGCCGCACGCCTATCACGCCCTCGGCTTCGCGGCGATCGTGGCCGGCGTCCTCTTGGCAGCACGCGGGAAATGACTTTCCCTCTCCCCGTCCTTTACGGGGAGAGGGAGCCTAAACCCACCGCATCCCATCCGCCCGCAACACCAGCACGCGGTCTTGCGGCACCTCGAGGCGCGGAACGGTCATCGGATCGAGGTCGAGGATGCTGCCGCGCAGCGTCCGGCTCGGCCCGCCGTGCGTGACGACGACCGTGTCCCGGATGACCTCCGCCAGCCAAGCATCGGTGCGGGCCTTGAGCTCCACGTAGGTCTCGCCACCGCGCGGCCGCCAGTTGACCGGATCGGCGTGGCGCGACGCAAGGCCTTCCGGATCGAGCGCCGGCAGCTCGTGCGCGAGCTGGCCTTCCCAATGCCCGTAGTGGATCTCGCGCAGCCGCTCGTCGACGGCGTAGGCGGCGGGATCGAGCCCGAGGGCGGCGCGGAGCTCTTCCATCGTTTGCCGAGTACGCTTCAGCGGACTCGCCGCGAAGTCGAGATCGTCGAGGCCGCCACGGACTTCGAGCAGCTTTCGCCCGTTTCGCCGCGCCTGTCCGCGCCCCGTGTCGTTCAGCTCGGTGTCGGCGTGCCCCTGGTAGCGCCCGACCGCGTTCCAGTCGGTCTGCCCGTGCCGGATCACGTAGAGCGTCACGCCGCGTGCCAGCATCGGCGGGCAGTCGGGCGGCTCATCACGGCGCATCTGGCTCTGGGAGAGTTCGGTCACGGCGGGCGCGCGGTTTCATGGGGCTCAACGGGACCCCTCTATACCGGATACGCGCCAATGGCCACCGTGGTTTGAAAGCGGCGTTCCTGGGCCGTTAAGATTTGCCGCCCGGCAGCCGCGGCCAGCCATGCGAGCTGACGCACACCGACGGCGGGCTTGAGGGTGTCACCGACGCGCGCCAGCTCTCGTAATGCTTGCGTGCATATCGGCCATCGGCATCGGGATCGCTGTCGGCGAGATCGGGCCGGCCCATGCGCAGCAGCGTCACGTAGGCCGCGGCGTGGATCTCTCCCGAGCTGCGCTTCTGACCCGCGAGCTGTGCCGCGACAGTGTCGGCGAAATGCGCTGCCGGTGCTCCGACGCGGCACAGGCCGAAGATTGCGCCGGCGAAGGCCCGCCGTCCGCTCGCGAAGGCGAGGCGCTCGAGCACCGGGATCGCCGGCGCTCCGAGATCGCCGAGCCGCGCCGCCAGCTCCGCCGAGATCTGGTTGCTGTCGATGGTCCCGCGCGCCGCCAGCTCGGCCAGCACGGCGGGCCCGATCCTCTGGAAATCTGAGGGCGGCAGCTGTGCGAGGAAGCTCTGCAGGATTGTTCCGACTTCGCGTGTGCGATGGCCACCGTCGAGCGCCTGGCCGATCGCCCGCACCATGCCGTCGGCGCGGGGGACGAGGATGTCGGGCCGCTCGCGCAACCCTGGCACGTCATGCACTGTCGCCCTGACGGTCGGATCGGCGATCATGCGGTCGAGCATGGCCGTCGCGCTGCCGACGCTCTGCGTAATCGTTTGGCGAAGCCGTGCCAGCGCCGCGGGATCGGCTGCGGTGGGTCTTTCCCCCGGTTCCGTCTTGCTGAGACCGAGCGCCGTCGCGAGCACATCGATGGCCGCGCCGCCGTAGGCGCCCTCGCCCCCAAGGCCACGCAGCCGCTCGCGCATGAACCCCGCCTCGCACTGCCACGACGGGCTGCCCGAGTTGAGCCAGCAGCCGATCGTCGGCAGCGGCCACCAGCTCAGAGGCGCCGCCATTCCGGTCGTGAGTTGGACAGGGGCGGCGCCGTCGCGGGTGATCTCGATATGCGTCAGCCCGGCCGGCATGCTCTCGCCCTTCTTGTGCACGCCGCGAGCGCCGACGCGCACGGCCGGCAGCACGGGATCCTCGGGCGCGGTGTACCGGCAGACGCCGGCCGTGCCCTTCCTCCCCCCGTGCACGAAGGCATGAATACCGGCGTTGCCGTAGGCCGGGTCCCGGAGCTCCGTGCAGAGTGCCGCGTCGCCGGTGCGATGCGCGATGTGCGAGGCCGTCTTGAAATTCTTGTTCGCCTCGTAGGCGACCGGCAGCCCGTACTCGGCGGCGAAGGTCGAGGCGGCGCCCGAAAGCGTGCCGTCGCCCTTGTAATCGAACACCAGAGCGTCGCGCTCCGGCGAGAACGGCACCGACTTCCCGGCATTCGCCTGGCGGAACTGGGCGTCGAGACGGTCGAATTCCATGTGGCTGAGGTGCGCGGCCACCGCGTAGCCGCCGAACCAGGCGAGCGGCGCCAGCAGCCACAGCCGGCTCGTCTTTCCCATCAGCGCCTCGACGCCGAGCGACACGAAGCCGAGGTTGACCGTGACGATCGACCAGAACGGCGCCAGCAGCAGCATCAGGAAGATGCCGGTGATGGGGATCGCCTGCAGCAGGAACACCACGCCCGTGAAGGCGAACCAGACCAGCGACACGGGCAGTGCCGGCGCCAGCCGGCGGAAGAGATCGAGCATGGAACGCGCTCCCAAAGACGGCCGAGGGTAGCGCGAAGCCGTGAATGTCAGGTCAAGACGGGATCTGCAACCCGGCTATTCGATCTCGTCCGGCGTAAAGCGGTAGCGCGTCGAGCAGAACTCGCAGGTGACGCCGACGGCGCCGTCAGCTTCGCGCATGTCCTCGAGCTCCTTGGCGCCGAAGCTCTTCAGGAACGTCAGCACGCGCTCGCGCGAGCAGCGGCAGAACTCGGTCAAGGGCCGCGCTGGGAACACCCGCACGCCCTCCTCGTGGAACAGCCGGAAGAGCAGGCTCTCCGGCGCCAGCGTCGGGTCGAGCAGCTCATGGTCCTCGACGCTGGCCGCCAGGATGCGCACGCGGTTCCAGGCGTCGTCGTCCTCGCCGGTGAGCCGCTGCTCGTCGGCCTCGGTCTCCGCCGGGGGCCGCGTGCCGCCCTCGCCGGGAAGGTGCTGCACCAGCAGCCCGCCCGCCCGCCACCGCCACGCCGCCGGCTCACCCTTGGGGCCGGGAACGAAATGCCGTGCGACGGCGAGCCGGAGATACGTCGGCAGTTGCTCCGATTGCCGGAAATAGGTCAGCGCCGCCGCGCCGAGCGAGCCGCCGTCGAGCGGCACGATGCCCTGGTAGCGGTCCATGTCGCCGCCGGGATCGATGGTCATGGCGAGATGCCCGCGCCCGATCAGCTCGCCCTGGGAGACCTTGGCCCCGCCCGCCAGCATCGCCGCCACGCGCTCGGCGTCGTGCCCGGCGTAGCCGCGCATCTGGCCCGGCGTCTCGAAGTTGACCACGAGCAGCCGCAGCGCACCGTCGGACGAGGTCTGCAGGATCAGCCGCCCCTCGAACTTGAGCGTCGTCCCGAGCATGGCGGTGAGCGCGAGGGCCTGCCCGAGCACCTCGCTGACCGGCAGCGCGTAGTCGTGCCGCGACAGGATCGCATCGACCATCGGCCCGAGCCGGACCAGCCGCCCGAGCACGCGCGAGCGCTCCGTCTGGAACGGCAGCACGAGGTCGTCCACCAGATGCGGCGCCCTCCCGTCGATATCCGCCCGCGCGGTTTCAGCCATGAGTGTGGTGCTCCCTTGCTAGGGCCTTGTCAGTCGCTCGCCTGTCTTTCCGCTCGCGTCGGCCTCGGCGTCTTGGCCGCCGCCGAGAGGATGAACCATCGAGGGAATGACCTGCACAAGCTGCGCTCTCCAGAAATCTGGATGCTCCCTGCTGCCAGCGCCTTGGACAGCGGGATGTCGCCCATCCAGACGCCGATGAGGTTCGCGGCCTTGGCGGTGACGTACAAGTTCACATCCTTGCCTGGATCCTGGTAGCAGAGATCGACCTCGTCTCCCTGGATGATCAGCCACCAGCGCCGAAACGGCTTCGTCACGTCCGAGACCTGGAAACACAGAACGGTCTCGCCTTCAGGCAAGGCTGCAGTGTCGATTCGGCGCTGGATATCGAACATCAGAAAGGAAACGTCGAGGTCGTCGGGAGCCATTTCGTCTCGCGCCCACCGCATTCCCCAGACCGCCAGGGCTTCGACCACTGCAGAAAGCTCACGGCCCGCCGCAGTAAGACGATACTCGTGACCTCGCTGGCCGCTGAGCCCACGCCTGATGATGACGCCCCGCTCTTCCAGTTCCTTGAGCCTGTTGTTGAGCACCGTTGGCGAGATGCGGGGGAGCCCGCGCTGGAGGACGCTGAACCTGCTGCTCCCGAGAAGAAGCTCACGCACGATCAGGATTGACCAGGGATCGCCGATGATCTCGGCCGACTTTGCCACCGGACAGAACTGACCGTATTGCCTCATTCCGCCACTCTCGCCCTTTGGCGACCTCGCGGTCAACTACGTCAAGCGTAGTTGATTGCTCCACCTCGCGCAGTATCGGGGCCGGACTTGCTTCACGTATGCCAATCCGCATTGCCGGATCGGCCGGCTATGAAGGAGAAGCAACATGCTCCGCTTTTTGAAACACGCGTTGCAGCTGTTCGGAGTGGTCTTTCTGCGGTTCCGTCCACTTCCGCGGCTGTGGGGCATATGGCTCGTGGCAATCAATGCCGCGAGCCTCCTGTTCATCGCGCATATCGAGGCACAGGTTGTGCTGGCGACGACCGTCATCGCGGTTGCGGCCCAGACGCTGGTCTATGAACGCATTGGCTTTACGCGCATCCTCGGCTCCACACATATCTTGTGGCTGCCGATGTTTGCCTGGATCGCCACACGCAACGCTGCAATTTCGACCGATCCGGCGCTGGCGAGCTGGCTCATGCTCCTCTTCATGACCAACCTCGGCTCGCTGGTCATCGACACGACGGATGCCATTCGCTTTCTTCGCGGCGAGCGGGCGCCCCATTACTACTGGGACCTGGCGGAGAGGGGTTGATGGCGTCGGACTGCGCTGGCCGGACTCCTGCTGAGCAGCCGCAAATGGGAGCCCGTAGCCAAGTCGTCGGGTCGAGCGTTTCACGGGGCGGGTGACTTGGCGTCTGCCAAGTCTACGCCCGCCTGTCCCCCCTACTCCCCCAAACACCACGCCAAAATCGCCTTTTGCGCGTGGAGCCGGTTCTCGGCCTCGTCCCAGACGGCGGATTGCGGGCCGTCGATGACGTCCTCGGTCACCTCGTGGCCGCGATAGGCGGGCAGGCAGTGCATGAACACGGCGCCCTTCGCGGCCCGCTTCATCAGGTCGGCGTCGACGGTATAGGGACGCAGCAGCTTCTTGCGCCGCTCGGCGTCGCTCTGGCCCATGGACACCCACGTATCGGTGACCACGCAGTCGGCGCCCTTCACAGCCTTCACCGGATCGTCGGTGATGACGACGTGGCCCTTCTCCCGCTTCACCCAGTCGGTGACGGCCTTCTCCGGCTTGAGCTCGTCCGGGCAGGCGACGCGCAGCTCGAAGCCGAACCGCACCGCCGCGTGCATCCACGACGCCGCGACGTTGTTGCCGTCGCCGATCCAGGCAACGATGCGCCCGGCGAGCGAGCCGTGCGTCTCCTCGAGCGTCAAGAGGTCGGCCATCACCTGGCACGGATGCGTGCGGTCGGTAAGCCCGTTGATGATCGGGATTGTCGCATGCTCGGCGAGCTGCATCAGCGTGTCGTGCGAGTTGGCGCGGATCATGATCGCGTCGACGTAGCGCGAAAGGACGCGCGCCGTGTCGGCGATCGTCTCGCCGCGGCCCAATTGCAGATCGGTGTTGTTGAGCGCGATCGTCTGCCCGCCGAGCTGGCGCATGGCGACGTCGAACGAAACGCGCGTGCGCGTCGACGGCTTCTCGAACAGCGTGATGAGGACGGCGTCCTCGATGCCCTTCGGCCGCAGCTTCGGTGGCACCCGCTTGCCCGCTTTCTTCATGGCATGCGCGTTGTCGAGGATCGAGCGCAGCGTCTTGGCGTCGAGCGCGTCGATGTCGAGGAAATGGCGGGGCGCCTCTGTCCGGGCCTGACTGCGTTTCAGCACGTGAGTGATCCTAGGAACGGGCGGGATTGAGCTTGGAAAGCGCACGCGAAAGACGGTCGACAGCGTCCGCGATCTCGTCGTCGCTGGCATTGAGCGGCGGCAACAGGCGCACGACGTTGTCGCCGGCGCCGACGAGGAGAAGCTTCTCCGCCAGAGCCGCCTTCACGAGGTCGGCGACGGGCAGGGCGAGGCGGAGCCCGGCGAGAAGGCCCTGGCCGCGCACCTCGACAACGGTCTCGGGGTGGAGATCCTTCAGCCGGGCGAGACCCTGCTTGAGGCGCAGCGCCTTCTGCTGCACGGCGTCGAGGAAGCCGGGCTCGAGCACCGCCGACAGCACCGCGTTGCCGACCGCCATGGCCAGCGGATTGCCGCCGAACGTTGAGCCATGCGTGCCGGGCGTCAGGCCCTTCGCGGCCTCCTCCGTGGCGAGGAAGGCACCGACCGGGAAGCCGCCGCCGATGCCCTTGGCGATGGCCATGATGTCCGGCGTGATGCCGGCCCACTCGTGCGCGAACAGCTTGCCCGTGCGCCCCATCCCGCTCTGCACCTCGTCGAGGACGAGGAGCAGCCCGTGCCGGTCGCAGAGATCGCGCAAGCCGCGCAGGAATTCGGCGTCGATGACGCGGACGCCGCCCTCGCCCTGCACCGGCTCGATCATGATCGCCGCCGTCTCGGGGCCGATCTTGGCTTCCACCGCGGCGAGATCGCCGAGCGGGAGGTGATCGAAGCCGTCCATCTCGGGGCCGAAGCCCTCCAGGTACTTCGGGTTGCCGCCGGCCGCGATCGTCGCCAGTGTGCGTCCGTGGAAGGCACCCTCGAAGGTGATGATCCGGTACCGCTCCGGCTTGCCGGACACATATTGATAGCGCCGCGCCGCCTTGATGGCGCCCTCGCAGGCCTCCGCGCCGGAGTTGCAGAAGAACACGCGGTCGGCGAACGTCACCTCGGTCAGTTGGGTGGCCAGCGTCTCCTGCCCGGCCACTCGGTAGAGGTTGGACGTGTGCCAGAGCTTTCCGGCCTGATCGGTCAGCGCCGCAATGAGCTTGGGATGCGCGTGCCCGAGCGCGTTGACCGCGACGCCCGACCCGAAATCCAGGTAGCGCTCGCCCGCGGTCGAGACGAGCCACGAGCCCTCGCCGCGCTCGAACACGATGTCCTGGCGTGCGTAGGTGCCCATCACCGCCGGCGCCGGTGCGGAAGGAGGAAAAGCAGCCGTGGCCGGCACCATTTTGGCCGGCGCGGGTGCGGACATGGGAGGTCGCGTCCCTCGGGTCAGAAAATCAAAAAGAGCCGCTCGCGGGCGGCCCTCGTCCTTTGGTAGATACAGAGCGTCGCCGGGACTGTCAACGCGCCGCCATTGCGCTCCGCCGGTGGAAGTCGAGCCACCCGCTCCCCCACCCGGCCACCCATGTCATCATGCGGTTGGGTGGCCGGGCGGGGGAGCGGGCCGGCGATGGCAGAAATCAAAGTAGGCGCAACCCGGACGAATCGTTCTGTGGCCGCGCCGCAACGTTTCCCTGTCAATACCCCCGGACGAAGCCCCCGCCGCTTGTATCGCGAAATCCAGATGGTGTAGGTTAATGGGGTGAGGCCACGAGATGCCGTGTAGTTAGCTTTGCATCTCAGTGAGTTGAGTGGCCATCCGCGTACAGGCGCCCCTGTCGAGGCAGCCTGAAGTTTCGTACGCGTCCTGTATCCCCGCGTAAATCCCAAGTGCAGCGTTTGTAGCCGTCGGGCTGCGTGTCAGCGCGTCTGCGCCTCGTTTCGGCGCATTCCGTCGCGATTCCGCGCGCCCGGCAGAGAGCAGCGTGTGACCCCGCCGCGGGCGCACTCTTGCGTGATTCGTGATGGAGCCGCAATAAGATGAGCTGGACCGACGAGCGGGTTGAGCAGCTGCGCAAGCTGTGGTCCGAGGGGCTGAGCGCGAGCCAGATCGCGGGCCGTCTCGGAGGCGTGACGCGCAATGCCGTTATCGGCAAGGTGCATCGCCTGGGCCTTTCCGGCCGCGCCACCACCAGTCGTATGAAGACGCATCGCCCCCGCGCCCGCGCCGCCGTTCCGGCCAAGCGCCCGGTCTCAAAGGCATCGCCGCGCTTCGCCCAGCTGGGCAACCCGGCGCTCCGCGCACTCTATCAGCCCGAGGCCGAGCCGTTCGTTCCTGCCGCCGAGGAGCTGGTCATCCCGCTCGCCGAGCGCAAGACGATCCAGACGCTGGTCGAGTGCTCGTGCCGCTGGCCGATTGGCGACCCGCAGCAGGCCGACTTCCATTTCTGCGGCAAGAACAAGGTGCCGGGCCTGCCCTACTGCGAGTTCCACGCCCGTCGCGCCTTCCAGCCGCCGCAGCCGCGCCGCCGCGATCGCGAGATCATCGAGCCCCGCACGCCGGCCATCGCCGCCGCCGAGGCAGCGGCCGCCGCGGAGAAGGAGACGGCCGAGGGCTGAGCCCTCGCCGCTCGCACAATACGGAAATGATCGACGCCTCTCCGGTCCGCCGGGGAGGCGTTGTCGTTGATCGGTGGCGCTGGGCGGATCACCCCTCCAGCCGCCAGATGCCGTGCTCGGTGCGGCAGGCGATGCCTTCGGTCTTGCGCGAGGCCTGCGCGCTCGACAGCATGACGATGATGTGCCGGCAGACATGGCCGGAGCCGTCCTTGAACGACGACGTCGGCTGCACGAGCCCGGACAGGCGGCCATGGTGCCGGTGCCAGACGTAGGTCGCGCCGTCGGCGGTCTCGGACAGCGCGTATTGTACGCTTTCCAGCGCGGCGAGGTGGTCGTCGTCGTTGAGCGCGGTTTCGAGGCCGGCGAACTTGGGGCGCAGGAACGGCGAGCTCTCGCTGGGGCAGGTGCAGCTGCCGCCCTTGCTCGTGTCCTGCTGTGCGGGGGATTGCGGGGCCGCCTTGGGGTCGGCGGCGAACGCGAACTCTGGGGAGATGACGATGAACGCGGCAAGCGCGAAGGCGGCCACGCCGGAGGCGGCGAGGGACGTGAGCGACGGCGATGGGGACATGACGCTGAACTCGTGACTCGAGGAACAACTACGGACGGCGACGCGCAAGGCTGAGGAGCTTGACGGTTCCCATCCTGCGCCCGCTTGGTTAAAAGCTACTGAACGGCCGTGCCGCATGCTCCGATTCGGAATGCGCCGGTCACCAATGGTTGACGCCTTCCCGACGGGTGACGCTTGAGCGAGCACGGCACCGAAAACCGCAAGGCCGGCGGCGAGGCGGCCACGCACGGCGAGGATTTCACCGCCGCCGCCGAGCCGTTCATCCTCTTCGAGACCTGGTTCGCCGATGCGTCGGCCAGGGAGATCAACGACCCCAACGGTATGGCGCTCGCCACCGTCGATGCGTCGGGCATGCCCAACGTGCGCATGGTGCTCATGAAGGGGGTCGACAAGCCGGGCCGGCACGACCGCGGCTTCGTCTTCTATACCAACCTGCAGTCGGCCAAGGGCAGCGAGCTCGAGGGCCAGCCCAAGGCGGCGCTGCTGTTCCATTGGAAGTCGCTGCGCCGCCAGGTGCGCGTGCGCGGCCCCGTGCAGCCGGTGACCCCGGAGGAGGCGGACGAGTATTTCGCCTCCCGCCCGCGCGGCTCCCAGATCGGTGCCTGGGCCTCCGAGCAGTCGCGCCCCCTCGAGAGCCGCTTCGCCCTCGAGAAGGCGGTGGCCGTGGTCACCGCGCGCCATCCTCTCGGCCATATCCCGCGCCCGCCGCACTGGTCCGGGTTCCGCATCGTGCCCGTCGAGATGGAGTTCTGGGCCGACCGCCCGTTCCGCCTGCATGACCGCGTGCAGTTCCGCCGCGCCGAGCCGGGCGGCCCCTGGCACAAGCACCGGCTCTACCCATGATGAGGTTCGTCGCGCCGGAGCTCGCACCCGCATCCGCCCGCTGGGCGACGCGCGCGGCCTTCTTCGCCGTCGGTCTTTTCGGCGCCGCCGCTTTCCTGCATCGCCTGTTCGCGATGAAGACGGCGATCGCCATCAATATCGTCGTCGCCTCGTTCCTGTGCGCGCTCGTCGCTCTCGCGCTCGCCGTCACAGCAGGCGTCCAGATCTGGCGCAACGGCGGCCCCGGCACCGCCCGCGTCGTCACCGCCAGCGTCGTCGGCCTGCTCATGATTGGCTGGCCGCTGGTCTTCGTCCCCACCTTCCGCGGCCTGCCGGCCATCAACGACCTCACCACCGACGCCGCGTCGCCGCCGCCGTTCGTGGCGCTGGCCCAACAGCGCGGCAAGGCCAAGGCGGCATATCCCGCCGCCTTCGCCAGGGCGCAGTCCGAGGCCTATCCGGACATCATGCCGATCGACATCGACCGCTCGGCCGAGGAGGCGTTCGATGCCGTTTTGAAGGCTGTGAAGGTCGGCATGAAGCTGAAGACCTCGCGCGAGGATCCGCCGAGCGGCAAGGAGCCGGGCTACATCGAGGCCGTCGAGCGCACGCTGGTATTCGGCTTCTACGACGATCTCGCCATCCGCGTTTCGGGCGACGACCGCCACGCCCGCATCGACGTGCGCTCGGCTTCGCGCTACGGCCGCCACGATCTCGGCCGCAACGCCGAGCGCCTGCGCCGGCTGCTCAAGCTGGTCGTCGCCCAGCTCGAGGCCTCGGTGCACACCGCCTCGGGCGAGCAGGTCGGATGGAAGCGGGCGAAGAAGTTCCGCCAGGTGCCTAAGCGGCTGAAAGCGGGTGATCGAACGTCGGGTGCTCCTGGCAAGTCAGGAGCCCGCGCTCGATCAGATGCTCAACGTGGGCCTGGACAGAAAG